>CABS01000204.1_pt1 | contig 41053 bp, 50 predicted proteins | sample 344768 | NCBI WGS metagenome assembly CABS01 (sample SAMEA3138346, study PRJNA38045) | mine drainage metagenome | isolation source: Carnoules arsenic-contaminated mine drainage | place: France:Carnoules | collected 21-May-07 | reverse complement strand
TCTGTTTAACGAAATTGGTGGTGAAGGTGCAGTGGATGCTGCAGTGGATATTTTTTATCGCAAGGTTTTGAAAGATGATCGCATCAAGAGGTTCTTCGATGGTGTCGATATGAACAAGCAGGCGGCCAAGCAAAAGGCCTTTTTGACCATGGCATTCGGTGGCCCGCACAACTACTCCGGTGCGGATATGAGAAAAGGCCATGCCCATCTTGTCGCTCAGGGGCTCAACGACTCGCATTTTGATGCGGTGATGGAACACCTTGGCGGCACGCTTGCCGAGCTTAAAGTGCCGGGGCATTTGATCGCGCAGGCCGCTGCCATTGCGGAAAGCACCAGGCATGACATTTTAGGCAAATAGGTTCAGACACCGATGCCCAAGATTATTTATGGCGGGCTTGCAAACCGTTCTGATCCACGGTGAAGGTGAACCCGGTCATGACCCCGGTGCCTTGGGCCTCGACGAGATAAGCCGACGGCGTCAGCGTCGGGCATGACATCTGGAAATCGGCGGCGGCGACCGGAGTGCCGCAGGCGCCGACATAGGTCCCGTTGTCCTGCGCATACTGGCGCACCGCATTGGCCGTCTGCAGAAGGGCTGCCTGTGCCGATTTGAGCCGCGATTGCTCGATGTAGCTGTTGTAGAGGGGGATGGCGACCGCCAGCAGAACGGCTGAGACAACGAGAGCCACCATCAGTTCAATCAGCGAAAACCCGCGCGGCAGTGCCGACGCCTGGCGTTGAGGCCTCAGCACTTCCGGTGACAGCGCGGGCAGATGGCCGATGTAGCGCACAGCGCCTGCGTCGAGACAGATTGCTCCCGACTCACCGGACGCCTTCTCCGTGGTGTACATCAAGCGCACAGCCGTGCCACTGCGCGTCACCACATCGAGCCAATCGAAGATCGGCTGATCGCCGCGATGCGCGATGACCGGCCCTTTGGCGACGATCCCAAGCCAAGGCATGGTGGCCGCCAGACCTGCCTCGAACTCGCGCACCCGGCCAGCAAGCTCGCGTGTCTTCATCCATCGCTTGACAGCCCAGGGCGTGCATGCCAGCGCCAGCAGCAGCGCCGAAAGCTCCATGATCGCGTGCTGCATCAGTGCACCACCTTTCCAAGCTCGAAAATCGGCAGGTAGAGAGAAACGACCAGGCCGCCGACCACCACGCCGAGCACCGAAATGATGATGGGCTCCAGCAGCGACGAGAGGTTCTTGGTGATCTCGTCGACCTCCTGCTCGTAAAACTCCGCCGCCTTGGTGAGCATGGCGCCGAGCTTGCCGGTCTCTTCGCCGATCTGTGCGTATTGCAAAAAGAGGATCGGGAACACCTTCGTGCTGGACATGGCGACACGGATGGAGGTGCCGCTCAGCAACTCCTTGCCGATGGACTCGGTGGCGATGCGGTACACCGCATTGCCCGAGGCGCTGGCCACCGTGTCGATCGACTCCGAAATCGGCACGCCCGACTCGAACATGGTGCCCATGGTCCGCGCCCACCGGGCGAGCGACCCCTTGCGCACCAGGTCACCAAACACAGGAACCTGAAGCAACCAGCCATCCAAGGTGTCCTGCATCTTCTTGGAGCGCTTGTAGCTGTTGATGAAAAAATAGCCGCCGACCCCCAGCGCGAGCGCCATCATCCACCAGTAGTGGATGAAGAAATGCGACATCGCGACCACGACCTGCGTGGGCAAGGGAAGCTGGGCGCCAAAGGACTTGAAGGTCGAGGCGAACACTGGCACCACGAAAATCATCATGATGGCGATGACGATGCAGGCGACTGTCACGACTGCGATCGGATAGGTCAATGCGCCCTTGATCTTTTTGCGGATGGTGTAGCTCTTCTCCTGATAGTCCGAGAGCCGATCGAACATCACATCGAGCGTGCCCGATTCCTCGCCCGCCTTGACCAGATCGCAATACAGGGCGTTGAAATAGCGTGGGTTGCGCCGCAGCGACGACGAAAAGCTCTCGCCCCGCTCCATGTTCTTGCGCACCTCCTGCAGGAGATTGCCCATCGACGGGTTGGGATGGCTCTGCGCCACGATGTCCACGCTTTGGACCAGCGGCACGCCAGCCACGATCATGGCGGTGATCTGCCTTGAAAAGGTCATCAAATCCTTGAGGCTGATCTTCTTGCCGCGCCCAACCTTTTTCTCGCTGTACTTGGTGACCGCGATCCCCTGGCGCCGCAGCGTGGTTTCCAGCACGGCGACAGAGACCGCGCGCAGCACCCCAGTCTGCTTGTTGCGGTTGCGGTCAACCCCGTGCCACTCATAGAGCTTTTCTTCCGGCCCCGCATTGGGATCGCGTTTGCGAAACAACTGGATATTCATGGGCACCCGCCCTCCCCTTGACCAAGTCCGCGGACGCCGCCATCACACAAGGATCCTGTCATCGTCCAGTCCATGGCGATCGACGTGCCGCCAATCGCCGGGGTATCGACAAAGGTCAGGTTGTGTCCGCTGGAATCCGTGGCCAGGCTGGTGCCGCTGATGATGCCGTTGACGACCGAGGGCGCGCCGACAAAACCCGTCGATGGAGTCGGCACAGGAATGCCCTGAGACCCGGCGCTGCAACCCGTCATGAAGCCCTGCTTGGCCACACACAACGCCACATCCATCTGGATGGGTTCAAGCGCCGTTTCCGTCGCTGTTGCGTGAGCCTTGCTCACATAATTGCCGTACATAGGAATGGCGATGGCCGCCAGGATGCCGATGATCGCGACCACGATCATCAACTCGATCAGGGTGAAGCCGCGTTCGCCGCGTGAAGAGCGTCCATGCCGCAGACAACCCTCGCCATGCGAATACCAGATTAGAGTCTTGCCTCGGTTCATGGGCAGTCTCCCTGTCCTGGCGCAAGTCCACGATACCCACCATCACAGATCGTCCCGGTCATGGTCCAAACCATGGACGTGCCGCCAGACGTTGGCGTGTCCGTGAACGTCAGGGGCGTTCCACTGGATGAAGTGGCGGCACTGACGCCTGAAATCACGCCGTCAGTGAGCGTTGGAGATGGTGGCGGCGCATGCGGGACAAAACTCGCATTCGCATCTTGCATGGGAGATAGCCCACTGAGCCATGCAACCTGAATCTGCGGGCTGTCTTGCGTCGGGGTCGGCATCGGTACGCCGTTATTCCCTTGCGAACAGCCCGCGAACGTTCCGAGGCGCTGATAGCAGATCGAAACATAGGTCTTCAAGGTCTCCACATCTTGTGCGGTCCCTGCAGCTTTCGCGCGGCTGGTGTAGTTGCCGTACATGGGGATGGCGATGGCCGCCAGGACGCCGATGATCGCAACCACGATCATCAGCTCGATCAGGGTGAAGCCACGCTCGCTTCGCTTGAAATGCTTCATGATGCGGATGGGTTGTGTTTGCGGGAATCTGCTTGGCCAGCCTCTAAAACCCGAGTGACCGGCAAGAGTTGAGGAAGGCCATGCGTTGCAAGTGGGCGCATCGCCTCCAGAGCGCGATGCGCGAATCCTGGCTGCGCGCGCAGGGCCTTTGCTGTGGCTTGCGCTGCGGCATGCCGGTGCCCGGTCAGCGCCATCAACTCGGCGCGGACATAGGGCACATAGCCCGACGGCATGAGGCGCATGAGTGCGTTCTGTCGCGCAAGCTCCCCTGCCCACTGGTCTGGAGCCAGCGCGACGACGGGGAATCGTCCTTGCACCAGGGTTGTGAATGGGCGCAGGATGATGCCCGATGGCGACTCCAGGTGCGCCTCACGATCCAAGGCCCCAAAGACCTCGATGTTGGCCCCGATGTTCCTGCCGCTGAACGGATAACCCCAGATCTGCATGAGCACGCTCATCTGCGCGTTCATCTGCATGGCGATCATCAAGAACAGCGCGGCGACGGCACCCACCGCGACGGGCGCAATACCCGCCGTCGAGGGAAGCTGCCAGGTTTTTTGAGGCCCGGCGACGGCCAGCAAGATGGAGGCCAAACCCAGGAAGGGCAGCGTCCACAAGGGGAACTCGACCATGCTGTGCAACGCCAGGACGCCGAGCAACGCAACGGCCCAGCACTGAGCGGTCGTGCGCGCGCCCCAGGCCGACCCAAGCAGCAACGCCGCAAGCAGGGCCGCGACAGCCAACCCAGCCAACCCAGCCTCCATCCAGAGTTGCAGCGCCAGGTTGTGGACGTTGTTCCAGGCCTGGGTATGGAAAGCCGAAAACGCCGGAGTGTGTGGCGAAGCCGCGGCGAAGCCATAGAACACGCTTGGCGCCCGGCCAAGCCCGATGCCCGTGATCGGGTGGCGTGCAATGGCGTGCGCCGCCTCCCTCCAGAGGTCGATCAGAACTGGTGCACCGGCCACATGGCTGACATGCTGAAGATGCGCGCGCAGCACGAACGTCGCCGCGCCAAGAGATGCGGCGTAAGCCACGAGAGCCAGCATCCTGCGGCCACTCAGGGGCCGGCGGCGCAGCAAGACGCCCCCCCAGGCGGCGCCCCAGATCACATACAGCACCAGCGCGTTCGATCCCGACGCAGCCGCCGAGATCGCCAGGATCGCCGCGAAGATCCAGCGCGCCCATGGCATGCCCCGCGGCATGGGCAGGAACGCCAGCCCGAGCAACGCCATGAACTGGACATCCGCGAATTCGTTGCGCTGCGCCACGAACCCATACGCCAACCCGTCTTGGGCAAAAAGCGCCGGGTGGCCAGCAAACCGCGGCAATTGCAGGGCCTGAATGATCCCCACAGTGCCCCCGATCAAGCCCGCGGCAAGAAGCCCGTAGCCAACCGCCAACATGATCTTGTGGCCATCCATCTGCACGGCAGCCAACATGATGAGGATGGCCCAGACCATCTCCAAGACATAGAGCAGCGCGACCCCACGTGTCGCGGCGCCATGATCCGCGAACTGCCAGACGGCCACCACCAGCAGCAAAACGGCTGGCGCGATCGAAGCCGGGATCACGGCGAAGCGCCAACGCATCGACGGCAGCAACACCGCCCACGTCGCCAAACCTGCGAGAGCCGCGAACCATTCGGCTTGCCAGGTGCTCATGAGAGCGGGGTGCTGCCAAGACAGAAACGGCAGGCAGGCGAGTGCGAAGACACTCGCAAGACCCCAGCCAGACAGGGCCTTGCGAGTGCGCTCGGTTGCGAAAAAATCGGCGGGTTGGCCGTACTGCACCAACCCGCCGATTTTGCTGATTTGCGATGGCATCTGATTGATCGTCATCAGACGGCCGGATTGGATCCGACCGTCTCATCGTCAATTAGGGGCAATCGCCTTGGCCAGAGCCTTCACCACGCGTGCCACCGTCACAGATCGTGCCGGTGTTGAGCCACGTCATGGCGGTACTGCCCAGGGTCGGGGTGTCGATCACCGTCAGCGCGGTACCGGCTGTCGAGGTGGCGCTGCTGGTGGCCTTGATCACGCCGCCCGCATTCAAAGACGGCGCCACGACGTTGGCGGTCGCGGTGATCGATCCCGGGATGCCGTATTGGCCCAGGGTTCCGCACTTGCTCAGCGTGCCCTGGGTTTGGGCGCACAACGCCACGGAGGTCTTCACCGAGTCGAGTTCACTCATCGTTGCCGAGGCGTGCGCGCGGCTGGTGTAGTTGCCGTACATGGGGATGGCGATGGCCGCCAGGATGCCGATGATCGCAACCACGATCATCAACTCGATCAGGGTGAAACCTTGCTGAATCTTCTTCATTTGAAAAGCTCCGAGGTGTGGCTATTGACAGGCCTTCCGACCCCGGATCACTGGGGTCTTGGCCTTCATAAATTTATCGGCCCACACTCGCACTTTTGTCTTGAATACAGTCGATTTCATCGCTGCTTTCGATGATTCCCGCGCAACCGGGAATAAGTCACGGATTTCGCGCCAAACACGTCAACGCCAGATCAGCGCTTATTGCTCCGGCCCTATGAAATTTGAACTCCACACGGTGCGCGTCTCAGTGATGAGTGCCTGAAAAAGTGCAGACATTACAGGGCCGGATCAATAGGGCCGGAACGGTCCGAAGTCACGTCCACGGAGACCACGGTCAGTCGCGGCGCTGGAAACAGTACCGCGCTCGGGTCGCTGAAGTGGGAAACCCCCGCTACAACCGCGCAAGCGGTTTAGCGGCGGGAGAGTTCATGGCTCCAAGCTCGGCGCTTTCTGGAAGACCGCGTAGGCGACTATCGAATCATCGCCAGCATTGAGAACTGCGCTTTCTCGTCGTCCGCATTGGCAACCGCAGGGACGTGTACCGGAAGTGATCGACTTCGCCCACGAGGATGTCTTGGCCAAGGCGTCCGCGTGGCTGGCGTCGTGGGAGGATGCGCACGGCATTTCTGATCTCGATCACCAATCCAGATTTGATCTTGAGCTTCTCAGCGTCAGGCAGCCCGAGGTCGGCAAAGACGTTGCCGGAGATGGACTCGCATTCGACGCCAGCAACGACCCTGATCATGGTTGTGCCTCGCGCAGGACTTGCACTTTTGCCGACCTGCCGACGCCATACCGAGAAAACCAGCCCAGCGGCATTTCGAGCGCGCCATCGACCAGTCCCGCCGAACAGTGCGCGTCCAGCGTCTCGGGCTTCATGTCGGCCGTGTTGGTGATGGACCCGCTGGGCGCGATGAATGCAACCGACAAGGGCAGCGGCGTGTTCTTCATCCACATGCACACGACCTGGGGATGGCGAAAGACGAACAGCATGCCCTGATCGGCGCCGAGATTGGTGCGTCCCATCAGCCCGGTCTCGCGCTGCCGGTCCGTCCGCGCGATCTGGACCCGAGCGGCATGCCCGCCGATCGTGATCGCGACCACGGGCAGATCGCGCTGCGGCTCGACCGCGCGCCCGGGCGGAAGCGTCAGCATGACGGCGAGCGCGGCGCCCATGGTGGCGATGGTTCTGGGGCCGAGCGCCATCTCAGGATCCAATGGCCGCCATGGCGGCCTCGTCTTCCGCGCCGAACTGATGCCCACGGGCCACCAGCACGTCGCGAATCTGTCGGACGCTGTCACTGGCATAGTCGATGCGCGGGCTGGCGCTGACTCCCGTCCCGGCCACTTCGTCCGCGGCGTCGAGCAGCCAGGCCGCCATGCGTGCGCGCAACTCGGAATCGCTTCGCTGGAGGAGTTCTGGTTGCGGAAATTTGTACTTTGAAAAATCTATTTGTTCTAGCATTGCGTTAGATTTTGGCTACAAACCAAAGAGCCGAAATTGGGCGGCGCAACACTTCCAACCATTGCAAGCCCTTGATCCGATTGAAAACGCGTCCACGAACGGTCCGGGTTTTCCGCCAAGGTCCACCTTTTTGCCGCCAGGCATTGGCGGGCTTGTGCAGCAGCTTCGGATCGCGCTACGCATGTCCATGCGAGCCGTATGCGCCCCCTTCCCTGGCTTCGCTTCTCCGGCGCGGCCTTTGGTTTGATATTGCATTCTCAGGCAAGATTAGCGCCGCCCATGGTCGAATGAGCGTTTGCCCGCGGCGATTTTCCCATGTTCAGCTTGGCCTCAGGCGGTTGCGAGCAGCGGCAGATGCTCCCCGCAGTGGCCGATGACGATGCGGCCGTCGATCCAGGCGAAGTGCACCCGCAGCGTTTCGACCGGCGAACCGGCGATGCCGATGGCCAGATGCTGCTCCATCAGCACAGGCTTGCCATCGACGAGGAAGGTGCGCGCCTGCCGGCACATTTTGCTGTCCATCGCGGCATCGGATTCCTTGGCCTTGTACGCGCCGCCCAGCACGCCACGCGCCACGGCGTCGGGTTGGCCTCCGCGCAGCGCCAGCGCGTAGTTGTCTCCCAGATCCAGCAGCAATTCGAGGAGCTTGCGCCCATGGCGAAACGAGGCGCTTTTCCGGGCGCTGTCGCGCGCGCTCGGTAATACCCGCAGCAAGGGCCTTGACGCCGCGGCCACGGCCAGCGCGATCTCCGGCGTGATCGGGTCCTGGATCGAGGCCAGGATGACATCTTTGGCGGCAATCTGCGGCGTTGCCATCCTGGCCTCGAGCGCCTTGATGCGGGCTTGCAGAGCCGTGATCTGCTCTCCGGCGCGCTGGTTTTTTTCGCGTTCGGCCCTGAGCGATTCGACGACGCGATCCAGTTCCTCTCGTTGATCCGAATCCTGGCAGCGCTGTTCCACAAGGATCTTTTGCGGCGGCTCGATCCGCGTCCGTTGTGGCGGGAACTCTGGCTTTGGCGGACGCTGGTCGAGAAACGCCTGTAGCGCTTGCGAGGGATCGTGGCCTTGCATCGCCTCGATGGCCACGCGGAGTTCCCCGGCCTTCGCGATCGGGTCTTGCGCCAGGCGCTGGATCTGCCGATGCATGGCGTCGATCCGTTCCTGCACGGACTCGCAGGCGCGCGCGACACGATCGGCCCAGCGTAGCGATTTTTCGATGCGATCGGACTCATGTCTGTCCATGCGAACGTCGGACGCGATCCAGGCGCACGCGGCCACCGCGACATCCCGCGCCTGGATCAGCGCGCCGCGCACCGCGGGGTCAAGGTCCTGGCCTTTTTGCAAATGGGTGTCGATGGGACCGAGGATGCCGCTGCGCACGCTGTCGGCCCACTGCGCACGCATGCAGGGTTCGGCGTAATTCGCCACCGCCGCCGCGAAGGCGCCAAGATCGCGCAGCCGCAGCCAAGTCGAGGGGTCGATCCGGCCCGGGCCACCCTGCGTGTCGCCATGCAGCGCGCCCTCCTCGTCGATGCATTTTGCGGCGAATGCGGCGGCGAGCATGCCGGGCTGCGGCAACATATAGGCGTCCAGCCAGGCGTCGAATCCGGCGACGCCACCGAAAGCCGCGCGCACCGCCGGGAACGCGCGCGCCGCGAGCGCGACGACCAGGCCGGTGCGCAGGATGTCGTGCGCCGCAAGCAGCGCGGCGACTGCCGTCGATTGCTGGCGCGCATCCATCGCGTCGAACGCCTCGAGACGCGCCCAGACCGTTGTCACGATGCGCAGCACATGGCGCAGAGCCCCGGATCTCCGCCGTATATCCGGCGAGAATGCCCACTCGAAAAACGGTCGGATGTCCTCCCGGCAACTCTCGACTCCATCCATCGACTCGGCCTGCTCGCCTGAGGCCCCGAACACCTCTTCGGCCCGGTCCATCGCCTGATTCGCCCAAGAGAACGCCATGTCCTCGCAAAGCGCCGTCGCGCGTCGGATGGACGGCATGCAGAGCAACCCGGTCAGCCTGCGCTGGCGGTCCGGGTGGTCCTGGCGGTTGGGGCGCGCGCCGCGCATGGCGCTGGCCAACCAGGCACGCTCGATGTCTTTGATCTTGCGCCCGAAAAACCACTCGAGTTCGGCGGCGGTCCAGTCTTTGATGGGGCTTGGCAGCCCGCGCGGAATCTGATCGTCCGGGGTTTTCTGGTTGTTTTGCATGGATCGGGCTCGTGGCTATTGGGTTGACTTTGCCATGCCGGTGCGGACGTGCGGCCGCGTAAACCACGCCGCATGGCCGTGCTTTCGGCGGCGACCAGGGGGCATGGCGCGGTCCACTGGTCCTTGCCGGGCCTGGCGATATGCAGGCGCGGTTTGTGATTCGCGAAACCGCCCCGGAGAAAGCCATGGATCCAGTCCATCCCTCATCGCGGATGCGAAAGCGCCGCGAGACCCCGGTCCTGACGCTGCCTGGCTGGCAGTGCCCGGCTGAGCCTCTGACCCCCAAGGCCCTTGACCCCACCGACCCAGACGACCCTGCCAAGGTCATGTATAGCAAGGTCCTCAGGAAAGAGGTGATCGACGCGATCAATGCCGCGCTTTCGCGCAGACAGCGCCGCGTCATCCATCTCCGTTATGCGCACGACATGACGCTGGATCAGATCGGCGATTGCCTTGACCTTGGGCGTGAGCGCATCCGCCAGATCGAGGGCGCCGCGCTGCGTGCCGCGCGCAGAGTCCTCAAAGGACTTGGCATCGGTCCTGGCGATTTTTGAGGTTGCGCAAGCAATCGGCGTCGCTGATCACACCCTCTCGGCGCGTGAGCCTCGAAAACTTGCTGTTTTTGCCAACTTTTGAATCTTGCGAACAGATATTTGGCGCGAACAATGGATTCATTCCATCCGCAGCGTTAATGCGAACTGACATGTCATCCTTCCCAACCACCTTTCCCCTGATTGATATTCCCAGTGAGGTTCTGCCTCAATTGCGGAAAACTCATCCTCATCGTCAATTGGTGCGGATCGCCCTCTCCGCAGGCAAGTCCGCCGTGACGGTCAAGATCGACGATTTGCCTCGCGCCGAAGTTCCTCTTGGTGTCGCGGAGAAATGTCGACTCGCATCCGCGGCGAACGATACGCACATGGATCTTGACGCTGCTTTCGCGGGCTTCTCGCGAGCCGGCCTCGACCATATTCTCGAAACGCAGGCCAAGGCCGCTGATGCGGCCCGCGCGATCGACCCACCGCCATTCAAGAACCCGCGCGATGGGCAGGACGACTTCTACCGAAACGTTTTGTCCTCATTGGGTGCCCGGCGCATTTGCCTTGCCGAGGGGTCGACCGGCATCGGCAAATCGCGCGCCATGGTGATGGCGGCGATCAAGCTGGCTGAGGATGGCGTGAAGCCGGTCGTCATTGCCGCCCCGACCCTGAAAGTGTTGGGGCAGCTCTGGGAAGAATTGGAATTATTGCGCCGTGAGGGCCTTGGCGTCGATGTTCAGGCCGGATACGTCCCTGGGCAGACCGAGTTTGTGGATGCGAGCGAACTGCGCGAGGCCATCGCCCCGGAAAAAGATGGCGACACGCCCAAAGACATCGAAGTCGCCCGTTGGGTGGCTCGCGGCGGCCCCGTGGTGGTCGGGCATGCCTTGACGCGGGCGCTGACGGCGTCCGGAGTCGAACTGTCGTTCCTGATGGACGATCTTCGCGAAATTTCCACCAACGTCTCGCCCGCTGACTTCGCTGTTCGTGACAAAGATGCGCATCCAGCGATCAGGAGCCTGCGCGGGTTTGCCGCGGAATCGCAGATCATCTTCTGCACGCACAGCATGCTTGCTCGAAACTATCAGTCTCAGTGGGCTGTGTTCCCGATCCCGGCGGCGCTGCTCATTGACGAGGCGCACGATTTCGAGCGGAATTTCGCGGCTTTGTTCGCCGACTCGGTATCGATGAACTCACTGACGCGTCGTTTGCGTCAGCATTGGCTCGGGACTGGAAGTAAACCTCATTCCGTCGCGAAGAAATGCCTGGATGCCGCACAAACTTTGCGAAAGGCCTTGCGAAGACTAGAAGATCTCGATCATCGCGATAGCGTGGCCTTGAGTCCTGATCTGGACGCCGCAATTGTGCATCCGATTCGCCATCTGCACGAAATCATCCAATCGACGACGCTGGATCTCATGAAAGGCATCGGCGGCGACCGCAAGGCATTGGCAGCCGCCGTCGAGATCTGCACGGCCCGGCTTGATGGCTCGGTGGCGGACCGCATGGCGCGGCGCACGATCGGTTGGATTGAGTTTTCGCCGGATCGGCGCTTTCCATCCATCGTCGCAGGACGTGGCGACGTGAGTTCCATCCTGGGTGGTTTCTGGAAGTCAATCCAGACGAACAATGGCGGCATTGCTCTTGCGTCCGCCACGCTATTCCTGCCTGACGGGCGTGGAAACGAGACTCCAGAATATGCCGTGGATGTCCTCGCGCTGCCGCGCAGCAAGATTGACACGCCGCGCCCCGCGCGCGCCAAGTGGGTGACATCGATTCCGGTTCTGCACATTCCCGCGCGAACGTCTGTTCCTGCGTTATGCCGCCCCGCGGCGAAGGGCCGCACAACGGAGTCTGAATCCATGTGGCTTGACGTCTTGGCGCTGCGCATCGCTGAAATTTGCGATGGCGCCACTGGCGGAACGGTCGTCTTGCTGTCGTCATTCGTACATGCGGACGAGATCGCCAAACGACTCCCCTTTCCTGACCGCATCATTCGCCAGACGCGAGATCGAAAGCTGGGATCCGCGCAGAAGGCGTATGAGGCCGCCTACCTCGCTGGCAAGCGCCCCGTGCTGCTTGGGCTCGGTGGCGCGTGGACGGGCATGGATATTCATAAAAAAGATGACGACGCCATCCTGTCCGACCTCATCGTGGCCTGCCTGCCCGTTGGTTTCAACCGCAGCACGACGATGCAAGGACGCAAGGCGAAGTTCGGGATCGCGCCGGTTGCCAAAGAAGCGTTGACCCTGCTGAAACAAGGTATCGGCCGCCTTGTGCGCAGCGAACTTGCGAAAGACAAAAACCTTTGGATACTGGACGGACGCATCTGGCAAGACTGGAACGGGATGAGCATTTTGACCAAGGGCGCGCGACAGGCGCTCGCCGATTACAAGACCGTCCGCACATTTTGACCGATCAACAACACTGACAAGGAGTCCATGGTGTACCGAGAATTGATACTTCGTCCGTCCGGCTTATCCGGCAAGCACATTGCGCCCGATGAGGCGCGGCGCCTACTCAGCGAGGCGATTGGCAACGCGGCGATCGACCCGTTGATTTTCAACAAAGACGCGCAAGGTCGCAACCTGCAGGCGCGCTTTGGCGATGATCGCGAAGGGCAAGGATGGGGTGCCGCCCCAGCCATTGCCTTCGATGGTGGACTCGGGTTCATCCGCCTGTACGGTTTCGGCCAGCATGGCAGCGATGTTCTGGCAACCGCAAGCCCAACGCTGATGCTGGCGCTGTCCAAGCTATATGGGCCTGTTTCTGTCTCCCTGGCGGAAGGTGATGTCGGCATCAAACCCGAAGGCCACGGCGTGCTGCATCGTATCCGTCGCCTGATCGTTTCCAAGAAACCCGGGCGCCGCATCGACGGCCCCGTCACGGAGCCCAGCGTGATCGACGCCATTCGTCGTCAGGTCATTGGTGGATTGACGACGCAAGCACATCTTTGCGCTCCCGGCGCATTGGGCGCCATCCCTTTGGACGACGCGATTGAAGTGCTGGAGGGGCAGCCGGTTCCCATCGCGATCCGTCCCGGCATTTTTGTCTCGGCTTACAAGAACGTCGTGATTTCCATGCCCGTGCGTCTTCGTGGTCCGTGGCTTGCCGGGCATCTTCGATCGATCGGCTACGGCTACGTTCGCCCGGTTGATCCCACCAAAACCTGAAAGGACTCCTGATGTCTTTGAATCTGACTTCTTCGGTGGTCGTCGCGCGCGCGTTACGACTCCAGCCCGAAGGCGAGCGATCGCCAGAGGCCGCCACATGCGCGTTCTGCGGCCTGCACATCGGCCATGGGGACGCTCGTGCGCCGTTTTCCGCGGGGGCATCCTTTACGGACGACTCCAGCCTGGCTGTGCGCGGCTCGCCGTGGATTTGCGGGCATTGCGCCGCGCTGACCACGCAGGAAGGCCTGCGGCAATCTGGGCACGGTGTGTTCTCAGAGGCTGGCATGCGCCCTTTTCGAAAGTGGGCCGACATCTCCGCCGCGTTGATCGATCCGCCGCAAGGCCCGTTCGTGATGGTGCATGCCACGCGCAACAACCAGCATATGGCTTGGCGCGCGCCGGTCAATTTCAGCCGCGACCTGTATTACGTCCGCGTCGGTCTTTCCGATTTGCGCATTCGCCGTCCTGTTCTGCAACCCGCTGTGCAGGCTTGTTCACGCATCGCGGCGTACATGGGCATCACCGCGACGGACAAAAGCCTTCCGCACCCCTTCGCCACGTTGTCGCCCGATCTCAAGGAATCCCACACCGCATTGCGCAGGCGAGGCCCCGAAAAAAACGCTCCCAACATCGAGGATGCGGCACAAAAACTTCCCGACGATTTCGCCCTGTTGCATTCGCTTTCTTTGGGCGAATCATGGGCGTTGCGTTTTCTGTTGACCCCAGGCGCTGGCGCCTGAACTGCCACATCTTTTTCCGCTTCTTTTTTCAACTCTTCGACCGACTGGAAACTCTCATGAAAGCCAATATTCACGCCATCATCCGCACCACCACGCCCCTGCATATCGCCGCCCCGAGCGACGTCCGCTTCGATGTCTCGACCGGGCGCATCACGTTCACCGACCCCAACGCCATGCCCTGCACCGGCATCCAGCGCATGGCGCTGCCCATTTTTCGCCCGATCAAATCCGATGACGGCAAGGACCGCCGGTCGCAGGAGTCCATTCCCGTGATCGCCGCGAACAACGTGGCTGGCCGCCTGCGCCGGCATGCCGCCTCGCTTGTGCTTGCCGCCCTCAAGAAAAAGGGCCAGCAAGTCTCCCTGGCCACCTATGGCACCCTGCAGTGCGGCGCATGGACGGGCAAGCCGGACGGAACGGATATGTCCTACAGCGAATACCGCGCGGCCAAGGATCACGTCTATCTCGGTCTGTTCGGCGGCGGCCCCAAGCTGATGCGCAAGGCTTTTCGGACCCACAATGCTCTGCCGTCTCTGCCGATGGTGCGTGACATCGTTGGATCCCTGGCGCATCCGAATCCGAATCACGTTCTTGAATATGCCGATCCGTGGCAGTTGACGCGCGCATGGGGCTTCCGTCGCGTGGACGATCTACGAGATCTGACGAATCTCACGCAAGCGCAAGCAACGGTCAACGATTTCGAGGCCGCTTTCAATGCCCGCCAGGCTCTCATCGTCGAAGACGCCGCGAAGGGGCGCGATGGCGGTGAAAAGCAGGACCGCGTGTCCACCAAGACCTACTCCGCCGTCGAGTTCGTGCTCCCCGGCGTGCCGTTCGAGTGGCTCACGGAACTCGACGATGTGAGCGATGCGCAGATGGGCCTGTTCCTGGCGTCGCTGGACAGCTTCGCCGCCACCGAGCGTCTTGGGGGCTACGTTCGCAACGGTTTCGGCGCATTCAATCTGGACGATGTTCGCCTGGAAATCGATGGTGAGCCCAGCGAAGATTCTCCGTTCCACAATGGACGTCTTGAAACCAACTCGCCGCTGGTGAAACCTTATCTGGACGCCTGGCGCGCCGCTGCCGCCGATCTGGACGCCGCAACCCTGGATGCGATGCTGCGTCCGGCGGAACCCAAGCCGAAAAAGCCCGCCAAAGGCAAGGAAGCCATCCCCGCATCGGTCGAGGCCTGATCATGCAAGCGCTGAAAATTCAATTCCGTTTCGGCGCGCCCATCCAGATGGATTCGGAATACCCGATTCATCTGGACGCGCTGATCGCCGCGTCCGTGGCGCGTGAGGCCGAAGCGCTTGGCGATGCCGATCCATGGCGCACGGCCGATGACTTGTCGCCTTACCTTGGAAAAACAGAAGGCGACGCATGGGTGTGGAAAGCGTCTGCCCTGCAATTCGAGGCGGTCAAGCGCACAGACGCATTATTCGATGGACACAATACCGTGCGACGCAGCGATCCCGAGCGGTATTACGACGACTTCAAGGCTGGACTTTGGCAAGCTTCGCGCGCGGGCGCGGCGCCGACGATCAATACGCAGAGCGGTCCACTGCGCGGGTATCAGTGGCTGTCCCGCGCGAAATGGATGGCTGGTGCGACGGCCTGGGCGGTTGGCGACGCCGAAGCGGTCTCCGAGGCGCTTGGGCGCATTTCTTACGTCGGAAAATCCGGTCGCAACGGCTTTGGTCGCGTCGTCGATGTGCGCGTGACGCCAGCATCTGACGATGAACGCGATAACTGGATGCTGCGCTGGTTGCCGGATGGCATGCAGGGCAAGCCTGGCGTGCAATACGCAACCGTACAGGCGTGTCTGCGCGCGCCGTACTGGCGCAAGACCGCGCGCGTGCTGGCCGCCGAGCCGATTGTGCTGTGATCGACATCCCGGTGTCGTCCCGCCTGTCCTTTCTGTGGGCGGAGTACGGCACGTTGGAGGTCGATGGCCATGCGGTTGTTTTGCGATCCGGCGACGATCTTCTCCACCTTCCTGTCGGCTCGACCGCGGCGCTGCTGCTGCAACCCGGCACATCGGTGACACATGCAGCCGTCAAGGCGTGCGCTGAATCCGGCTGCCTGCTGCTATGGGTTGGCGAGCAAGGCGTCCGCTGCTACGCATCGGGCGACCCAGGCCGGGACTCCGGATCGCTCCTGAGGCAGGCGGGTATTGCGCTCGATCCTCGCCGGCGCCTGCGTGCGGCACGCGCCATCTTTCGCCATATGTTCGACGAAGATCCTCCGGAAGGGCGAAGTGTCGAGCAGATGCGCGGCATGGAAGGCGCGCGCGTCCGCGATCTGTATCGCCGAATCGCTCACGACGTTGGCGTCGAGTGGGCTGGCCGCGACGCGAAGGACGCGCGCGACCCCATCAACCGCGCGATCAGCATCGCCAATGCGGCGCTGTATGGACTCGTCGAAGCCGTCGTTCTTGCGCTTGGCTATGCGCCGTCGATTGGCGTGGTGCATACAGGCGATCCGCGTTCGTTTGTGTACGACATCGCGGACTGCGTCAAATTCCATGTGGTCACGCCTGTTGCGATGCGCATCGCCAAAGAGTCCCCTGATGACATCGAGTCGAGGGTGAGGCGCGCTTGCCGCGATCTATTTTCGCAGGAGCGGTTGGCTGAACGCATTGTTTCCGTGATCGATGCGGTGCTCGCTGATGGCTAGCCTTTGCGTCTTCGTCGTCAACGGCCCGGCATCTTCAATTCGCGGCGCCTTGCAAAGATGCATGCTCGAAATCGCGCCCGGCGTCTTTACCGGCCGGATTCCGGCCAAGGTCGTTCGCGCTCTTTGGTCCGAGATCCAGGAACGCAGCGACTCAGCCGTTGCCGTCGTTTCTGGCCGCAATGAGATGGGTATTACTGTCCTTACCCATGGCTCGGCGAAACGCACCATCGTGGATAATTATGGCGTTCCCTTGGTGATGTACAGAAAGGCGAAAAATAACAAAAACCCTCGGTAGTTTTTTGTTTCATTTTAAGCCCTTGATTCCACTTGGAAATCAGGAAGGGCGTTCCTCTGCGCGCAGAGGTCGAAAGCCTTGAGCACGGCAATCTGCGCCTGCAGCGCGGCGTTCCTCTGCGCGCAGAGGTCGAAAGGGCGCCAACATCAGCATGCCATCCATGTCTACGGCGTTCCTCTGCGCGCAGAGGTCGAAAGGCAGCTCTCCTGCCGCCCGCATCGCCGCTAAAGGCGTTCCTCTGCGCGCAGAGGTCGAAAGCCTGAATCTCTGAGGGCCACTGCTGGAGAATTGGCGTTCCTCTGCGCGCAGAGGTCGAAAGTGATCACGGGGCGGTGGTTGGTCACGAGCACAAGGCGTTCCTCTGCGCGCAGAGGTCGAAAGCCTCAGAAAATGCAGCCGCTGGCGCGATTACAGGCGTTCCTCTGCGCGCAGAGGTCGAAAGAAGACGCCGTGGCTCGATTTTGTCACTGACAGGGCGTTCCTCTGCGCGCAGAGGTCGAAATGACAAAGCCAATCTGGCCCGCGTCAGCAAGCTGGCGTTCCTCTGCGCGCAGAGGTCGAAATACCAAGGATTCACTGTCATGAACCAATTCAAACGGCGTTCCTCTGCGCGCAGAGGTCGAAAAGGGGGCGAGATTGCTTCAGGAGTCCCGAATTCGGTGTTTCTCTGCGTGCAGAGATCGAAAGCAAAACCTCCAGCAGTTGTCGCCGGGTCTGGCGGTGTTCCTCTGCGTGCAGAGATCGAAATTTTGCCCAGCCCAACGGTCGCCGCGACGCCCAGGTGTTCCTCTGCGTGCAGAGATCGAAAGACAGCCTACCGCTTGGAACTTGCCAAGCGTGAGGTGTTCCTCTGCGTGCAGAGATCGAAAGAGCACATGAACCCGCTCTGTCAGAACCCGTCCGGTGTTCCTCTGCGTGCAGAGATCGAAAGGCCTGGGGGATGGATTTCAAAACTGCGTTCATGGTGTTCCTCTGCGTGCAGAGATCGAAAGAGGAGAGGGCGGGCTGTCTTTTGAGCTAATTCGGTGTTCCTCTGCGTGCAGAGATCGAAACCGCCCGGTTGCGGCCAATGCCCTGCGCCAGACGGTGTTCCTCTGCGTGCAGAGATCGAAAGGGAGCGGGGTGTGGGTGAGTACGGCGTTAGAGGGTGTTCCTCTGCGTGCAGAGATCGAAAGCTAGGCGCGGGCAGAGCTCGGGCGCTGGGCCAGGTGTTCCTCTGCGTGCAGAGATCGAAAGCGACAGCCCCGTGCGCTTTGCAATCTCGCTGAGGTGTTCCTCTGCGTGCAGAGATCGAAAGTTGAGGGCGTTCAGCGCGCCGCCCACGTTGTTGGTGTTCCTCTGCGTGCAGAGGTCGAAAATGCACATCCCGCGCCACGCGCAGCACGGTCAAGGCGTCCCTCTGCGTGCAGAGATCGAAAGCCTTCGGCAACTCGCCCAAGCCTTGCTCTCTCGGCGTCCCTCTGCGCGCAGAGGTCGAAAGAGGTGATCAACATGGAAATTCGCACTCAATATGGCGTTCCTCTGCGCGCAGAGGTCGAAAGATCCCCGCCAGACTGAGCTTGCACTGTCATCAGGCGTTCCTCTGCGCGCAGAGGTCGAAAGTCGCCACTTGACGAGGCGCTGCGGTCTAATCCGGCGTTCCTCTGCGCGCAGAGGTCGAAAGGCAATCGCCGCCTTGAGCACATCCGCCATCCCGGCGTTCCTCTGCGCGCAGAGGTCGAAAGAAGGCAAGCCACAGGCCGCCACCCCCGCACAGGGCGTTCCTCTGCGCGCAGAGGTCGAAAGGATTGCATCTGCTCCAACCGTGTTGCGATTTTAGGCGTTCCTCTGCGCGCAGAGGTCGAAATTCAAAACTGCGTTCATGGCCGCCCCCTCAAAAGGCGTTCCTCTGCGCGCAGAGGTCGAAATGGCGGGTTGGCTGGTTCTTCCCAGGTTCCCCTGGCGTTCCTCTGCGCGCAGAGGTCGAAAGTAATCGTGTGGGCGACGATCCTGCTTTCTCACGGCGTTCCTCTGCGCGCAGAGGTCGAAAAGATAGCAACACACAAATGAGTTGGCCGCTCGCGGCGTTCCTCTGCGCGCAGAGGTCGAAAAGATCAGCCTGGCGTTTGCCCGCCTGGCTCACCGGCGTTCCTCTGCGCGCAGAGGTCGAAAGTAAACATCGGTCAAGGGACCGCGCACTTCGCGGGCGTTCCTCTGCGCGCAGAGGTCGAAAAGGGGGCGAGATTGCTTCAGGAGTCCCGAATTCGGTGTTTCTCTGCGTGCAGAGATCGAAAGCGCGGTCGCCACCGCTTTGATTCGCCACGCCCGGTGTTCCTCTGCGGGCAGAGGTCGAAAGACAACGCGTGCCGCCCAAATCCCTAACATCAAGGCGTCCCTCTGCGCGCAGAGATCGAAAGTCCGCAGCGTGAATGCACGTGTTTTTTGATGGTTTACTCTGCGCGCAGAGGTCAGAAGTTCACAGGGGCCATGCGGATGCTGTCGGTCGTGGCGTTCCTCTGCGCGCAGAGGTCAGAAGGCAACGCGTTCTAGGCGGTAGCAGGCGTGCGCTGACGTCCCTCTGCGTGCGGAGATCGAAAGAAAGAGCACTGCAGCCAGGCGGCTCCATCGACTGCCGGTGTTCCTCTGCGCGCAGAGATCGAAAGGGTTCCTCTGTCGATAGGGGAGGAAACGCATGCTTGCGTGTTGCCTGATTCGGTGTAGCCTGGATCGAAATATCGCGCGTTTTCTGTAATTTTCCGCACCCTGTTCTGGCGTGATCAACTTATCTTCAGACTCCTCATTGACCCTGCAATCGCCATGAGCCCAGTTCTTTCTTCGCCTGCATTTAACGTCACCACGCTGGATTTCGAAAAATACAAAATCCCTGTTTGGTTCGACAACAAAAACAGGGCCTTGTTTTTTGCGCTGCCCTTGTGTTCGGCGATTGGGTTTCGACGGTCGATCAAGGCCGTCCGCACCATCGTTCCTCCTGAAAACTTGGCCGAATGGCGCGACGAGCCCGGTTCGCAGTGTTCTGCGACGCCTTGTGTGGACGAAATTGGCATGCGCAAATTGGTTTCCGCCAGCCCTTTCGTTCGCGCTCGCCGCTTCAGGCGCTGGGTGACATCGGCTATCTCTTCTGCGCAATGGAGTCTGGTCGCCGCCTCGACACACACAGGTTCAATCGCCGCCGATTTAACAAAAGCAAAGCCTCCCGTGGCGCGCACCTCTTCCCCTCTTGGGTCGGTTCCGGCCAATGTCGTAAAGGCTGCCTCGGATTTCGCGTTCCATGCCTTCTTCGATGGCCCGTCCCACGTCCCCGCGGCCAAGGTTTCGCCGAGGGTCGCCGCCTCACATGACATCGACGATGTCGTCGTGCACATCCCCCGCGATGTTTCGTGTGCGCGGCTCGAGCAGGCTGAAGATTCAAATCTACTGCCACGAGGCGATCTGACGCCGCCTCCGATCCAGACCTTCAGTTTTCGCGGCAGCCCCGTACGGGCTTTGCGCGACGAGACTCGGCAGCCATGGTTTGTCACGTCGGATGTGGCGCGCCTGCTCGGGTTCAGCCAGGCCTACGCCTCTGGCTTGGTGTTCGATGCGGAAAAATGTTCTCGCCAGGTCACGATTTTCGGCGTCCCGCGCACCATGGATCTGGTCAACGAGTCCGGTCTGAATACGCTGATCACGAGGTCCCGCAGGAAGGGGCGCAAGCCTTACACGCAAGAATTCAGGACGTGGATCGCCGAGCAAGTGATTCCTGCCCTTCCTCTGCCTGAGTCCGACATTGCAGAGCACCACAACAGCACCCGGAGTTCGTCTTGTTCCGGTATCGATGGCGTGGCCGTTTCCAAGGCGGAATGCGCACGATTCGTGCTCGATTTGTCCGACCCCGACAAGCCCAGCGTCGCCCCGCTTCCCGATCCGGTCGCGATCGACCTGGACTCGGACGCCTGGCTCGAGAAAGCCTTCGCGTCCGCATCGCAGAGCCAGTTGAAAAAGGTGTTGAAGGCCGTGGCCGCGCGCATCGTTTGATCAATTTAGGCTTGACGCGGACTGATGGACTGGTTGGACCGGAGCCGCGTGAATTCGCGAATTGATTGGTCATGCGCCCAATACATAAAAAGGAAAACAGATGAGCAAATTCAACATCATTTCAGCGCAAGATGGTTTTCATCTCGTTGGTGTTCAGCCCCCGCATCAAGATGATCCTGTCTCCATCGATTGCCCCATTTCTAGCGTTGAGCGGCTCCCGATTATTGGATGGTCAGTCGATACGGAAGCAAGAGCCGCTATGACGCGTGATGGCTTTGAGTGCAGAGTCGCCACGCCCATAACGATCGATTCAATATTCCCCCAAAATGCCTACGGCATCCAATTCCCGGACGGGCGTGTTCTGATCCCTGAAATTGGTTGGCACAACGATCTTGGCGCTTTTTGCGATAACGTAGTTGAAGAGCATTGCGAGAAAAATAAATATTTGACAGTTTCACGCAAAGAGCCGCACGAAAACACTTCCCGCAGAGTTTACTCCATCGGTTTTTATTGTCGCCCTCGTAGTGCCTTTCGTCTTGACATGGCTGGGCCTGGAAAGGGCGCATCGAACATTATTTCACCAAATCTTCCTGATTTGCCAAATGGGTGGAGATGGGAATTTTGGGGGCGCGCGGAATTGGTTGCAACGTGTTTGCTGGCAGGAAACTCCCACCCGGAAAATGGCGTTGACATTCCAATTGAGGGTGCGTTTGTTTTGCGAGATAGCCTGCTTGTTCAGCTCCGCGCAATTATCCAACCAATTCCAGATGAGGTCTTGAACCCGGCACCTTTGAGTATTTGAATCCCTTGATATTCCAAAATTGTTTGATGCGCTGGCTGTTCCGTGGCCCAACCACTTGTCGGATTCGATGCGGCACACGATATCAGGCGCGATGTGCTCAGCGAATTTCCCGAGTGTGAATGGCGCGTCTTTTTTTTGGTATTTCAAGCTTGCGCCGCCTGTGCCGCGGTGGATACTGTTCTGCATGAAAACCGCACCCCAAATCACCCAAACCGTTGCCGGGCCCGTCTTGTTCGACTCCGGCGCGATGATCTTGTCCGCGGGCTACGCCAAGCCTTTCGAGGTCGCGCCCGCAAAACCCAACGGTCAGCTTTATGTCGCCATGGCCGATGGCAACATGTTCGCCCTTGTTCCTGGGTATGCGTTGCGGGCCATTCCAGGCATTCGTGACTTCATCGGCGTGTTCGGCCCCGACGACAGCGACGCCGGCGGGCGCATCGCGCTATCGTCCATCGTCGTCATCGGCTGCGAGGCCGAAGATGTCGCCACCGAAGCTGTCCACATCATGGGCCAGCGCAGTTTCAACTGAGCACCCATCATTTCGTTGCGCATGCCATGCCCGGAAAACACCTGACCATCGCCGATTTCGACGCCAGAGCAGAAGCGCTGGAGGAGGCCGCTAATCACCTCGATCTCCATTGGACCGACGATGCGCGCGAGCGCGCCTCTGGTGAAGTGATCGCCCGAAAACTGCGCGCCGAGGCGGTGAGGCTGAGGGAACGAGCCGCGAATGAACGTGCGCGGCTGCGTCGGCTGGATGCTGGTGTTCGCGCTGGTGCGCGCACTTCTGGAGATTGATGATGGCGGAACAACCAGACTTGACCCCGGCCCAGCGCCGGTTCCTGCTCAGCTACGCTGGCGAGTTCGACGACAGAGTCTTGCCCCGCGGCGACGCCGCGCGCGCGATGACGCCGGAGCACAGGCAGTCGGCGCGCAAGCGTTTCGCCCGAGAGGCCACCGGCGCCGACTTCGACGGCCTCGCCTCTCCTGCCGAGATCCGTGTCGCGATGAATCTCGAGTCCAAGGGTTTGCTGAAATCCGCCGAGGCGCATGGTGTGATTCGCGACGGCTTGGCGGTCGTCTTCTCGCGCCTCGGCGCCGTGGCGCTGTTCGATCTCGCGACCGGAGAAAAAGCATGAGCACCAAACGCATCCACCTCGTGCTGACCACCGAACAGGCCGGCGCTGTTGTCGCCGCCCTGGATCTCTACGCCCGCATGGGCATCGGCCAAGTGCGCGAGATCGCCAATCTCGTGCGCGCAGGGAGTATTCCGTTTGCGACCAAGCCTGCGTCCTTCGACGATGAGATGCGGCGCCTCGACGAAATCGACGCCATGACGCGGCAGATCGCGAAGTCTCTCGGCTTCGGGCCTAACGCATCCCTTGGTATCGGGAATCAGCGCGTGCCGATTGCCGCGCATCGCGCCTACGAGATTGAGAAGGTGCTCGACAAGGCGCTTGCTGATGATCGCGACCCCGATCCGTCTTTCAGGGATGTCCGCTACGACGGCCTGTCCGTGCGCTACACGGACGATCCAGCGCCAGTTGCGCGTGCTGAACGCGCCGAAGAATCCGGTGTTGCTCCTTGCTCGACGGCTCTCCCTCCATCGGCTCTGGATGCGATCGGCGCCTACGGGAGCGCCAAGGCTGATCATGCCAACGACGTGGCCATGCCGCACGCCTGGCAGAATCTCATCGAGGCTATCAAGACCTGGGCTCGGCAGATGAACGCGCAAGCCAGGGCGTCAAGCGAGGATGCATCTGCCGGTGCCGTGGCTTCGGAAACGCTGTTGCGTGCCGCGTCCATGCTTCAGAACTGCGCCGCGATGATCCGGGCTGGCGGCCTGGCCAGCGAAAACCCCGATGTTTGGGATTGCGTGGAGGATCAGGCCGACCATGCGGAATGCCTCGCGCTCGCGGATGCGCTTGTGGCAGGCGCGCGATGAACCCATCTTGGAATGACTCCACCACTGAGAAAAAATCATGACCAAAACTGAACTCTCCAACAGCAAGACGCCCAATGCGCTACGCACACAGGCCGATCTCGACCGCGCGCGCCGCGCATTGGACGACAAGATTCATCTCTATTCTCGCCGTCGAAAGCGCGTCGAGATCGCCGCGTATGTTCTCGGCGCCATTTTCTTCATTTTGTCCTCTTTGATTTTCTTCTCGCCCAAGCTTTGGGCGCTTTCCGATCATGATGCATGGGTCTACGTGGCTGTGTTTTTCGCACTTGCTGCGAGTGGATTTGTTATCGTCGCTCTCAGCGACGGGATCAACCTCTTGCTGACTCAGCGGCACGATCTGGATGCCGCTTCAAACTTTGAAATTGCCAAACTTGCCGAGTATCTCGACGTTCCGGCAGTCAAGTCGAGAATGCATGAAATCGCGGCGAGTGGGCGTGAGATCACCCATGCCGACTGCCGCGAATTGCTGCGCGATGGCGCAAGTGGGCATGCGCTGCTGGATGTCGAAGGTAGCCTCGAAAAAGTATGCAGCGAAACAGGCTTGCGATGCCCTAGCCCTGGCGCCCAAGCGTAGGAGCGGCCACCAGCCATCGGTCGCAATCCCAATACGCAAACTCACTCTGTTTTTCAACGCGGCGGACCTCCGCCATCACAAGGAGTTTCACATGGCTTTTGGACAACAATCTGTTTCTGGCCGCACCGTCATCACCACCCTTGACAACAACGGCCGCGACGTCATGGGCCTCGACACCCTGGCCTGGAAGAACCCGGACAGCAGCATCGTGTCCGGTTCTCTTCTGACCGTCGAAAGCAACCACTTCTGCGTGCTCAAGTCGCGCGGCGCGGTCATGAACGTCTACGAGACCGGCCAGCACCAACTCATCACGTCGGACAAGCCCATCCTGGGCAGCATCGTCCAAGGCTTCTTCGGCGGCAATTCGCCCTGGCAGTACGAGGCGATCTACGTCCAGCGCAGCAAGCTGCTCGTACAGAACAAGGGCGTGGCCACATCGAAGGAAATGGCGCTCATGGAGTACGTCGTGGACTACTACATCCACGTCGACACCCCCGATGACGCCGTGAAGCTGATCACCCACATGCCCATCGCGGGGGACCGCATCCCCGTTGCCGAACTGGCGGCCTACGCCGGCCCGGTGATCGAGCAAGCGATCAACCAGATCGTGCAGCTCACACCGATGGAGCAGATCAACGAGCACATCCATGACATCATCGAACTGGCCAAGAATCACCTGGCCGAGTTCCTCGCCATCTACGGCGTGCACCTGAACGACGTGAAGGTGCTGATCCTCCCGCAGGACGCCCGCATGCGCGAACTGATCTCGCTGCGCGCTTTCGGCATGACCGAGAAGGAAGCGGTGCAGATGTACCTGGCGCTCAAGATGGCCGAGAAGGGGCTGGTCTCGGCGCCGAACGCTGCGGCTGGTGTCGGCTTCAACATCGGCGGCAGCACGCTGGGGACGGTGAATGCCGGGGAGATCGCGGGGGTGGCGAAATGAGAAAGACTTCCCCTTTGACGATTGCCGAGTGGGAGCATGTCGCATCTCTTGCTCGGGACATCGACACCAAGATGTCCTCCTTGATGGATATAACCAAGGGCGCCATGCCCTTGGGCGACGTTCGTCTCATTGCGGCGCTTCGGGACAAGCACATGCTCAAAGTTCGTTCAATGCTTGAAGACAGGATGATCGGGCAGGTTGATCCCCAACATCAAGATAAAGATGGGCGTCTGTTACGACTTTTCTTTGGGCAAGAGCATGCTGGTAAGGTGGCGGAGAGTTCTCAATGAGCGCGCCACATCGGATCGGAAAATGGAACCCTGAACTTCAGTGCAATCTGCTTGAGACACATGTGCGGATTGAGGACTCAACGGTCTTCATGCGCTTGGCGCATGGAAGTTGCGTCGACATGGATGGGGCGATCAGCCTTGCAAAGCGGTTGCATCATGGCGTTCTGACTGTCATGACATTCCAATGTGGCGCGGAGACAGGAGGCCCGGATATTGCCGATACGGCTTATCACAGAAAGACATCGGATGACCCATGGGTTTGCTTTCCGCACATGACGATGCGTGAAAGATTGTCCGCCGAAGCGATCACCGATGTGATGCGCCTTTGGAGTGCGCCATCCAATCCAATGCCGAATGGATTGAAGTTATGGGACGCGGCTGACTTGATTGGCGCACCGATTGATCGTAAAGGATGGATTGTCGGCATGCTGCGATCCGCCGCCAACATTCTCGAAACCAATCTTGATGGTGGACGGAACGGATCGGTGTCATGGCGTGTTGCCGATGCTGGACTTGAACTTCGCCGCATCATTGAAGATAGTGGACAAACGCACGTGCCTGGAATTCACGAGCCAACTGGCATGGGAGCCATGCTTCCCAAAAAGGTCGCGACATGAATCTTTCGCCAGAAAGCCACCGCCTGATGCTCGCCGCCCTCCGCCCCTGCGGACGCATGAGCGCTGCGCGCTGGCTCGATCACACCATTGAACGTAATGCAGGCGATGATGAATTTATCGACCGCGTCACGCAGCGCGGCGATGTCGTGCGCGTGGTCGATGTTCCTCGTGGGGCCGCGCCACCCGAACCGATTTGTGAAAGCGGGTGCGCGCGGTGTCGCTGTTCACACAAAATAAAGTCCTATCCTGAAACGGCGGCAAGTCCTTGATCTGCCGTGCAACGAGAGGTGCCGTTGAAAAATAAAGTTCCATCCTGGGCTCAGTCGCGTGTCTCACGACCGCCCCCGGTTCAGAGGGGAATCGTTTCAAGGATGGAACTTTGTTTTTCAGGTGAGGACTTTATTTGTTGGCGACAGTTGAGTCGCCAAAAGTGAAAGACCGATCGGCACACGCGAATTAACCCCATTTAGAACTCCATGCCCACCACACCTGATCTCAAATCCATCCCGAACCGCATCGACGGCGCCGGCGCCATGCGCGCCTTCGTCGTCGAACTGTTCTACGGCTGGGGCTATAACGCTTACAAGACCGAGAACAAGCTGCGCGCCGATGATCAACTGGTGCGCAACGAGATCTCCGACTGGCTCGGCCAGGCCCGGCAGATTCTTGCGGAACGTGAGCGCGAATTCCGGCGCGAGCACCTGCCGCCGCCGTCGCGCGAACACCCGTTCCCCGACGCCCTGGCGGTCGCCACGGCGCAAGCCCTGGTGCGCGCGCAGCAATCGCTGGAATCCCTCGAGACCCAGATTCGTTCGGCAGTCGCGCCTGGCGATGACCGCACCTGGGCGCGGCACCGCAATCGCGATGAGACGCTGGCCAAGCTGCGTGACATCGACCTCGATCTGGCCGCCGCCGCGCTCGAACTCGTACGCAGCGTGCAAGACGACAATCAGCTCGGCGGCCTGGCTTCTCCCGCGTTGAGTTCCGCGCTGGTGGGGAAGGTCAGCGGCGCGCTGGATCGGCGCAAGGCTGTGCTGTCGGTGTTTGCGCAGGAATGACGCACAACATCACCCCAGTGGCATCCAACCGCCGCCCTGTTGCCGCGCGTTCCAGTGGCTGGGCGCAGCACCTGGCGCGCATGATCCTCAAGACGCCCATCACGCCGAACCAAATCTCGGTTTTCAGCGTTCTTGTCACGCTGGCTGGCGCCGTTGCGGTGATGGTGGATCCGGCCGCGTGGTCGTACGTGCTGCTCGCAGCCCTGATCCCGGTGCGTCTCCTGTGCAACCTGCTCGACGGCATGGTGGCGGTCGAGGGCGGTCGGCACTCGGCGTTAGGGCCGCTGTACAACGATATTCCCGACCGCATTTCAGACGCCCTGGTGATGATCGCCATGGGCATGGCCTGCGGTGCTCCATCGCTGGGTTGGGCGGCAGCTCTCTTTGCTGTAGCCACCGCTTATGTGCGCCTCCTTGGTGGCGCTTTAGGCCTTTCGCAGGACTATCGCGGCCCGCTGGCCAAACAGGCGCGCATGTGGGTTGCCGTGATGGGCCTGCTTGCGGCGGCCATTGAACTGGCTTTCACGGGCACGCCGAACGCAGCGCTTCGTGTCGCGTTGCTCGTTCTCCTCGTTGGCAGCGCCGCGACCTGCGCCAACCGCACGGCGGCGATCGCGAGGCGCCTGGGCCATGACTGAAACGCCAGCGCCGAGCCCGGCAAACACACTGACTGCACTGGCCTTGCTGGTTGCGGTCAAGGCTCTTTTCGCCGCTGTGCCGACCTTCACCGCGCGCGATGGGAGTGGCCTTCCCGACCTCGGCGCTGCGCCACGTATCTTCATCGCCAACCACACGAGCCACGTCGACACGCTCACGCTCTGGGCATGCCTGCCCGCAGACCTGCGTGCCAACACCTGCCCAGTGGCTGCTCTGGACTATTGGGGCGCAAACGCCACTCGGCGCCACTTCGCCTTGCGCGGCCTTCGCGCCGTCTTGCTCGACCGCTCGGGTGAGACACCCAAGGAACGCATTCTGGACCCCGCACAAGCTGCATTGCGCGCCGGTCTATCGCTGATCCTTTTCCCCGAGGGCACGCGCGGCGCCGACGACACGCCCACCGCGTTCAAGGCGGGGCTGTACCACCTCGCGCGCGCGCATCCTCGCGTCAACATCATTCCCGTGTATCTCGGCAACACGCGTCGCAGCCTGCCCAAGGGCAGCCTCTTGCCCGTGCCTCTGATCTGCACCGCGCGTTTTGGCGCGCCATTCCAGATTCAAAGCGACGAGAGCAAAGACGACTTCCTCGATCGCGCGCGCTCGCTGGTCACCCAACTTGGATCCCCAGCATGAGCCTGTTTGCCACCTCTCCCGCGCAGCACGCCATGGCGGATCTGTTCGCCGGACTTGTCGCGTTGCTGACCGCCGCATCGTTGGTCGGCTACGCGCTGCATCGCCGAAATCGAGGCGCGCGATCCGCCACCGTCGACAACCTCAATGCGCGGATCCGCGCGTGGTGGTTCATGGTCGCCGTCCTCGGTGTGGCGTTTGCCTTCGGGCGCGGCGTGACCGTGGCCGTCTTCGCGTTGGCATCCTTCTTCGCGCTGCGCGAGTTCATCTCGCTGACCCCCACGCGGACGGGCGACCATTTGGCGCTCGCCGTGGCCTTCTTCGTGCTGCTTCCACTGCAGTACCTGCTGATCGGGGCGAACTGGTATGGCTTGTTCGTCATCCTGATCCCTGTTTACGGCTTCCTGCTGCTGCCGCTTCTAGCCGCCTCCGGTGGCGACACGCACCTGTTTCTTGAGCGAGTTGCGAAGATCCAGTGGGCGGTGATGGTCACGGTGTACTGCGTGAGCTACGCACCGGCGCTCCTGCTGCTGCGCATCCGTGGCTACGAAGGGCGCGATGCCCTGCTGCTGTTTTTCCTGGTGTTCGTCGTGCAAGCCAGTGATGTGCTGCAGTACGTCTTCGGCAAGCTGCTTGGCAAGACCAAGATCGCGCCGACCTTGAGCCCGTCCAAGACGGTGGAGGGCTTCGTGGGCGGCACGTTAGCGGCAACGGCACTGGGCGCATCGCTGTGGTGGATCACTCCGTTTGCCCCATGGCAAGCTGCCGTCATCGCCGCGGTCCTCGTGATCATGGGCTTCTTCGGCGGCCTTGTGCTTTCGGCCGTCAAGCGTAGCCTTGGCGCGAAGGACTGGGGCGCCATGATCGAAGGCCATGGCGGCATGCTCGACCGTCTTGACTCGATCGTGTTTTCCGCGCCGATTTTCTTTCATATCGTGCGTTTCTTCTGGACCTGACCTTGATGCCTACTTCCAAGTCGAAAAAACTCCTGCGCTTCAAGCTCGGCGCGTTCGGCGCCTTGTTCCTGGGCCTGGCAGCATGGGGATCTGCCTATTACTTCACCATGCGACTGCCAGCGTCCGCCGCGCGCACGGCCGATGCACGCAAAGATCCTTGCATCGACCAAATTCTCACGGCACGCGACGGCCGTGCCATTCGCGTTCCCAAGAGGGACATCGTGCATGCTGAGCAGTTCTGCCGCCAGCAATCGAACATCCTCTCCGCATCCCACTCCGAGTGGACGGCGCCCTAGTCTGCCTGCCGGTGTGGGGCGGCAACATGAGTCGAAAAACATCGGAGCGGACCCGGTTGCGTATCGCGCGCAGACGCCGTCACAGCGCATTCGTGCATTTATTCATCCGGATTCGGCCGTTCGTCGTTGGCCTGGCCTTGCTGGCGCTTGCGGTCTGGGCCGTCCAGTCGCTGCTGGCCATCAGCGCCCTCCAATAATGTTTTTTGCGTCGCGAACCAGGCTTATGGCGGTTTGCCTTGACGTGGTTTGTCACGGGATTGGAGCCAAGCCAGCCAGCCGACAAGTCCTCAGCCGCTGAGGGCCACGATGGCAACGCCAAGTGGAAAAGCTTGCAGAGTATTCATCGGTCACTCAGGTGTCTAGCACATATTGGGTGCGGCGGATCAGATCACGGCGACTTGGGCCATCTCATTCGAGCAGCCGACTTGCGGTCGCCATCGGCATGAACAACACCAAAGGCGCTTCCGGGAAGGACAGGAATCCGTGATGCGCGTAGAACGCGGCCGCATCACCATCCTTGGCATCGACCGTCATGGCGAACGCGGCGATCTCCGACGCCAGCGCGCGGCGTAGCGCGTCGAATAACAGCACTCCACCGAGACCGCGCCCAGCATGCGCGCGGTCAACGGCCAGCCTGCCAAGGCGCACCGTGGGCACGCTCGGATAGCGCGGCAACTTGCGCACAACACTGTCAGGCAGCCCTTCCAGCGGAACGCTTGATGTGGACAGGGTGTAATACCCGGCCACGCGCTTCGGCGCATCAACAGAGACAGCGACGAAGCATGCCGCGACGCGTCGGCGCATGTCCTGCGACGCCTGCTCGCCTAGGTAGCGGTTCAGATCTGGCCTGCCGCAGTCGAATGCCTTGCGGTCGTGCGCGTCAAGCGCAGCGATGTCGAACTGGATCACAGGTCGGATCGGATCAACTTCTTGTGACGTGCAGCGGCCCGCTTGAGGGCCGCCACAGGCTTCGGCGGGTTCAGCAGCGCCTCGACAAAAGTCTTCTGGTCGTCCAGCGACAGGCGCAGCATGGTCGAACGATCAATCGACCGTTGCGCCGCCTGCTGTGCGGCACTGACCAGAAAGTCCGTCAGGGTGCGCCCCTCCAGGTCTGCCGCATGCTTGATCATTGCGTGAAGATCGGGGTGGATGCGCGCTTCAAGGCGAGCCGTCGCGGCCGTGGTGGCGTGGGTTGATGTTGGCATGGTTCAGTCCTCTTTCTTGCATTTTACGGCAGATTGCCGGCACAAGTTTGATCGTCAACGAAGCGTGACATGACCCGCCGCCTCGTGGAGTGGATAGGCAAGCAGGCCATCGACTCCAAGCATCTCCTGCAGCCGCTTGGATTGCATTTGTCGCGCCTCGTGGCATCCTTAAACCATGCATTCCACGGGACACAAAATGCCTCACGAAGACAGCCATCTCATCGGCAAGACCATCGCCGAAATCGACGCACTCACTGCAGCCGCCGCAACCGACAACTACAACCCAGAAACAGACTGGGACCCTCTCGTGCAGGCAGCCAAGATCCGACAAGCCGAATCCGACGCATCCCTCGCGCTCTCCCCGTCCGAGTCCACCCCGGCGTCCGACGCTCTCGCAGTCACCATCGCGCGCATCGAAGTCGAACTTCGCAAAGCAAGCGCGCACTGATCGATTCGTCTGCCGGTTCGCGCTGGCATCCCAGGTGCACGAACCGACGTGACGCGAATCCGCTCACCCCATGCGCTGTTTTCGGGTTTGCGACATGTCGTTGCCATGCAAGGATTCTCCGCATGGCACACCCCAAACCCCGTCATCGCGCGTCCGAGCGGGCCGCCGCCCCGGCACAGGTAACCACGCCTTTCCCGTTTTCAGCCCTCGATGCGCTGGCTCAAGCCCTTGCGCAGATCACCCCGGAAGCCAGGGATGCCGGGTCCATCACCGCGGAGAAGGTCGCCGACGCCTTGCCAGCGCTGGGCGGCGATGGCGCCGAGGCGGCTGCGCGCTGGTGGAGTCTTGCCGCAGACCTCGATTCCCCGCGCGGTCTGGCGCGGGCGCTCCAGCCGCGGGTTTTTTCTGGCGACGGTGACGCCCTCCGGGAAGCGTCCGATCTCACGCGCCTGATCCTCTCCAGCCCCACTCTCTACGACCGACTCGGCCCTGACAAGCAGTTGTTCGCCGACGTGGCGGTCGAGTGCGCGATTCGCAGTCGCAACGCGGGTCTGGCCCGCGCCATCCGCGCACATGGCTTCCCGGGCTCGCTGGACATCCACATCGCGAGAGACAAAATCTCCGAGCTTCTTGACGTGATCGATCTCGCGCTGCCGCCAGTCGTCTCGCGCTCAGCGGCCGTCGCCGATGCGGCCGTTGCGCCGAAGGCGCCGCAAGCTTCGGCGAGGCCACAGGAACTCACGACGGCTGCTGAGTTCCTCTCAGCATCACGAAGAAACTCGCCGGAGGAGGTTCTGGCCCTGTTCGACGCGGCGGATACCGTGCATGCCGTGCTGCATCGTCCTGAGTGTCTCGTGCGCATCGTCTCACGCGAGGACATGGCCGCATTCCTGGCGACTCCACCCAGCGATCACCAGGCGCGCAAGGGCGGTTACTTCGAAATCCTGAGTGCTGTCGCCGCGCGTGGCGGCCTGCGCAAGATTGTCCAGGACCCCACCCTATCTGACCGCCTTCTGGCCCTCCGCGCAACCCTCCCGAATTTTGGTGATGTTCTGGAATTGCTTGCCGCACGCGCAGCCATCGCCCAACTGGGCGGCGCAGCCATCGCGTTTCCGCCCATCTTGCTCGCGGGCTCGGCTGGGATCGGCAAATCGTTTTTCGCCAACGAGATCGCCGCAGCCATCGACGCGCCCGTGCACAGGCTGGCCATGGACACCGCCCAATCCCCGGCCGCTCTGGCTGGGTCGGAATCGTACTGGTCAAACTCCGCCCCAGGCCTCCTGTTCAACGCGGTGCTGCGTCCGCACGGGATGGACACGCACCCGGTCACCTCCATGATCTTGCTGGACGAGATCGACAAAGCGCCGACGCACAGCCAATATCCGCCGCTTGCTCCCCTGCATACGCTGCTGGAGCCCGAAACGGCGCGATCCTTCAAGGACCAGAGCATCGGCTTGCCGTTCGACGCCAGCCATCTCGCGTGGGTGGCCACGGCCAACCGACTGGATGGCATCGACAAACCACTTTTGAACCGATTCGAGGTGTTCGAGATCGAGCCGCCGACGCGCGAGCAGTCGCTGGTGATCGCCAGCTCGCTGGTGCGCAAAGCGCTGCAGCAGTTTCGCCTGACCGACTTCGACACCCCCAACGAGGATGTGCTCGCCACCATCACAACCCTGCCGCCGCGTGACATGCGTAAAGCCGTGGAGCGTGCCATCGGCCGGGCAGCGATGCAGCAGCGCCGCAACCTGGTACACGAGGATTTCGCTCAAGCGTCAACGCGCAAGGCGCACGGGATCGGGTTCTTGCGGTAGGACCACTACGGCTGCGTTACTCCGCCAGCACCCGGGCCACCTCAAGTTTCTTTGCCCCCAACAACGGCGCACCACCTCGGTATCCAGACCCTTCGTTGCTCCGGCGGTAACGGACACTCAACATTGCCTGAATGTAACTTTATATTTCGAAAGTTACATCCATCTTGGCGCGAACCCTTTATGCGCGTAGCAATGTCCATGCCAGTTACAACTCCGGCGATTACGCAACTTGTTGCCGTCCACCCCATGCCTTGGATTCTCCCAAGCCCCGTATCTGCTTAGTGACCGGGCACCGCAATTTCCGCGTCCGCCTATCGAGGTAGGCGACGCGGCAACGCAATTCCCGCGTCCGCCTCATGCGATGAGGCGATTGTCGTCTCACCATGACTCACTCAGGAGATCTTCATGCACGCTTTGATTCAACCCCACCTCCAAAACGCTCAACCCTGCGCAGCGCCCCATGCGATCGACCGCGATCTGCATCGGATTCTTGGTCCGCACGAGATCCATGCGACGCGCGACATCGTCATCCATCCGGAGATCGCTCTCGACATGGTGACCCGGTTGAACTACGAGCACCAACGCAAGCTCAGCGAGCGCAACGTCAGCGACCTCGAGTTCGCGATCACGAAAGGCAAGTTTCGCGAATTCTCCGACATCCATTTCGTCCTGCTCAACGGCCAACTGCACCTTGTCAACGGGCAGCACACGCTGAGGGCGGTTTCCCGCACCGTCGCGCAACGCCTGTGTGTTCACGTCTACCGCGTTCACGACTCGGATGCTTTGCACGCCATGTACTGCACGTTCGACATCAATCGCCGACGCAGTCTGCGCGACTCCCTCAACGCGGTGCGCGATGAAATCGGCCTGAACAAGAATCAGATCGATGCGCTCGGCGCCGCGGTCAAGCGCATCCACGTCGCGTTCGCCGATGCATGGCACGGCTCATCGCGCAGACCCAAGGAGTTCTACGAGAACGGCGACTACATGGACGTGATCGCGCGCATGCTCGACTGGGCCGCCGAGGCGCGCACGTACTTCTCCCTCATCGACGCTGCTCCAAAGGATAACCGCTCAGGCTTCGTCACCGCCGACGTTGTTGCCGTCGGACTGATCACGATGCGCGTGCATTCTGGACGGGCTGTCGAATTCTGGGGCCAGGCCGCCCTCGACGATGGACTGCGCAATAGCGACCCGCGCAAGAAGCTGCTGAACTGGTTACGGGCCCATCCGACCAGCGAAACGAAGCGCACGGATCACCATCGCGCCGCGATCGCTTGTTGGAACGCCTACTTCGCCGCACGCACCCTGGAGAAGGTGCACACCGACGCACAGAGCAGCAAATCCATCTCTGGCTGCGATTTCACCTGCAAAGGCTGATCGCATCGATTATGCCCACCAACCGCGTGGCACCCCGCACATCGGCGTTCCGCGCGCCCCTTAATTTCTCCCGCGATTGAAATCGCTGATTCCATTTCGAGAAATCTATGAAAACTGTTCTTGGGTTTGATTCCGACGATATCGGGTTCCACTGTGCGCGCCTCCCGCTCGCCAAGGCGCTGCGCGAACTCTCTGGCGCGCCGCCGTCCGATCTTTTCGAAGCGTCGCCCGCTTCCGATGCGTTACACGCGATGCGCAGGGCTTCTGAAGTCGACCACGAGACGTTCTCGTTCCTGTCGCGGTTCGAGCCGGCGTGCCAACGTCCCTGGCCGCAGCGCATCGATCCCTGCGCGGGCTTGGCACGGCGCCAGACTCTTTTGCTGCTTTTGGCGGACGGCTCTCGTCTGATGAACTGGTGCGATCCGGTCCTGAGCGGGGCGCTCTCGGGTCGTGCATACGGCAGACCATGTCCTCACCAGGGCGAGTCACTCGACTCGCGTTGGTTTCGTGTGCGTGCCATTGAGCTTGGTGCTGATGTCCGCACGAACCTCGCGGGCCTGTTGTCAGCGCACAAGCGGGGCGGCTCGATCATGGCGGTTGGCGATGCTGAGTGTGGTCTTGCACACCGGGCGTTGCTCGCTGCGCATCTGGATCCTTATGCCGTGCGCGTGGCCGTCCTGCGGGCGACGCACACCGCGCAAGGCCGGGCCCTGCGGCTGCTGGCGTGGCCAACGGATGCGCCAGCTTGACGCCGATCGCGCCGCCAGGGGACTTGGCGACATGGATTTCTGCGTGTTTTCGGCTTGCATTCGACTTCGTCAGGGCCAGAATCGGTGGCATCTTTCGGATGTGCCGCGCGTGCGCGTGAACGGAAAATTGGCGCCGCCCTTCAGCGGCCCGAGTCGTGTCATGTCTTCGAGGATCAAACCCTATGGGCCAGTTTTGCCAGCGCAAGGCGCACGGGATCGGGTTCTTGCGGTAGTCCACCAGCCGACCCGGTGCGCAACAAGCCCGAGCCGGATCGATGGTTTGGGCAGAAATCCGGCGCGTTCACAGATGGAAAACGGCCCTCACGGGCCGTTTGTGTTCCAGGTTCGCGCATCAGGCTTGTGACGGTTTGCCTTTACGGGGCTTGTCACGGGACTTGAGCCAAGCCAGCCAGCCAACAAGTCCCCAACCGCCGATGGCGACGATGGCAACGCCCAGTGAAAAAGCTTGCAGGTTACTCATTCGTCACTCTCCAAGTTGTCGGCCACGAATGCCGCCGACTGCAGGGCGGCCCATCCCAGCGCGGCAACAACGACATAGGCCGCATCGCCAGTCTTCGCATAGAAGCCGCCGCCGAAGGCCGCAACGCCCCACGAGGCGCGGCGCAATTCTTTGGCAAGCTCTCTTGCCGCTTCGGGCCGAAATCGAAAGCGCATGGGCCTATTTTAACGGGTATGCGCAGTCCTGACCCAGAGATCTGACCCACGCCGGGGTGGCATTCGCACGACCCTCGAAATTCCGCGACGGAACAGCCAATGTCTCCGTAAGCGATTGATTTTGCGCAGAACAGCCTCGCGAAAGGTCACGGTTTTGCGCAAAGGTCACAATTTTTCGGCGCGCTGAGCGCCGGGCTTGCTGCGTACCTGGTCAATGCGTGCCGCATGGAGAGTCCAGCCGCCTTGGTGATTCCGATAGTCGCGCGTTTCCGGCTTGCTTTCATCGTCGTCGGTGAGAGCATCGATTGCATCCTTCCGATCTGCCACGCGTGCGCGATCCAGATCGGTTGGATCCGCCGCAACCCGGTTCGCACCGGACTTCTCTTCGAGGACCAGACCCCATGGGCCAGTTTTGCCAGGACGCCGATGGCGCCGAGATCGATTCGATGCGTTACTTCGAAGATGACGCTGGATGGCGTGAACTGCGCTTGCGCAATCGGCTCGCGCCCTTTCGGTTCACCTGCTGCGGCGAGGCCCTGTTCTTGTCGAGAAGCCGCGCAAACGTCCCGTTCTTCAGTCACAAGCCGTACTCGCCCTGCGTCGGATCCGCGAAGGACCCCACGGAGGCCGATCACGGCATCGCGCTGGAGACGATCGAGCACTGGACGCTGAAACACCTCGCCGCGCACATGTCCCGCAGCTTGGGATGGCAGGCCGATGTCGAGGTGTCCTGCTCGGATCCCGCGACCGAAGGCGGTGCCGAGCCGCAAGCCTGGCGCGCGAACTGCCTGGCGTCCCAGGATGATCGTCGGGTTGTTTTCGAGATCCTGGCGTCGCGCCAAAGCGAAACCGACACCGTGTCGCGCGCGCGCATGTTCAAAGCGCGCGGAATCCTGTGCGTTTGGCTGACCACCGACGAGGCCAACATCCTCGTCGACTCGGCGATCCCGCTCTATCTCGTGGAGGCCAGGAACGGCTCAACGCTGCGCTCGACGATGGAGCGCTGCCGTCGGCCTTGCAGCGATGGCGAGTCCTCGACCCATCGACCGGACTACGACGCGCTCGCCGAGGCGCTTGTCGCGCGCTGGCCTGTGGCGAGACCCCACGGGCAGACGCCCGCATCCTTTGGCAAAACAACGCCGATCCGTGACATCTTCTCCCTCGCGTTCGACAACCCCAGCGAACTCTCGGCCGAAGCCCGGCGCCACGAGGACGAACAGGCCCAGCGACGGTTCGCGGCGATGCATGCCGACTACGCGCTGTCCGCGCCACAACCCCCGCAACGCGCTCGCTCGCCTTCCGCGCCACTCGAACGCAGGGACATTTCATCCCGCGAGGTTGCCTACACCTCGATACCCGTTGCACGCGAGGTTGCCAGTGATCTGGAACGCTGCGCCGACGATCTCCAACGTCTGTGCGTTGGAGTGGGTGATGGCCGCTCGGATGCGTTGCCGCTTTCCTATCCTCGCATGGGTGATGGCCACCGTGTGGCTGAAGCCCCCAGTGGCGATGTCGTCGTTCAAATCTATGCCACGGCCACGGGACGTGCTGGCCAGCCTCGCGCGATCACGCGCCTGTCCCTGCACCGCCTTCGCCCCGATCGTTTCTTGATCCCACAGGGGATGCCGTACACCGACCCCATCGGCGACGTGACGTTTACTCCCCAGGACCAGGTTGGCGTCTCGGATCTGCTCCGGTGGTTTCCGGTTTTCGGCGTGGCGTCGTGCGCCGAGCTGGTTCCCGGCCATATGCCGAAAGACCCCGGCGAGGTCTTCGTTGTGAGGCTGCACATCTCAGCACCCGCCATGAGAGCGATCCAGTGGGCCGAAGCCTCCTCCCTCGCGCAGACCCATGCCATGGTGGCGGCTTAACCGGGGCGCTTGGATGCGAGCGCGGACAGCACGGATGGCGTCTCGCGTGGTCCTGGACTTTCATGCGGCCGCGTGGTTTGCGGGGGTCTTCGATAAGCAGGTGAGGTCTTGCGATTCCGCGGACCCATTCTGACTGGACGCATCATGCAGCAACACCACGAATCTGCATCACGTCCCCGCAAACTCGACGGCGTGCCGCGCGGCGTCACTCTGCAGCCCGGCAAGTCCGGCAGCAACGGCCCGCATCAATGGATGTGGACGGCGTATTGGCGGGACGCCGGCAAGACCATCTTTCGGCGCTTCCCGGTTTTCACACACGGATGGGAGATGGCTTTCTGGATGGCCGCGATGGCGCGTCGCGAGGCGGTTCCTGGTGAGCCGTTTCCCCAACGTTGCCCGGCCATGCCGGGCCCTATCGCGCGCCACATCAAGGCGATCACCCCGTCCCACATGGGTGGCGTCAGGCTCGTCCCGGTGAAGTCCGGTGGCGTCACCCACGCATGGTCTTGGTACGCTGTCGGCGGTCATGGTCAGGTCACATTCAGCATCCTTAAATATGGGTATCAACAGGCGCACCACCTCGCCTGCCTGTCCCGCCGCGCTGGCGTTCCATCCGATCTGCCTGATCCGCCCTGCCCGCCCATGCGTGACGCGGTACGGGACTGGCTTGCGCAATGTGCGTTGCCAGATTGCGCGCAAACCAGCGCGGAGACCCCCGCCGAATCGCCGGCCGTCACGCTGCAACCAGCCGATGAACCCAATCGGCCGCAAGCTTGTCGTGCCGACATTCGCATGGCGCGACCGCCTCACCTGCTCACCTTGCCTGGGTGGCAACACGGAGCAGGGGACGCAAAGAATGCGTCACCGGTTTTCGAGGAAACGTGCGATGACAGCGCCTTGTGCTCCGAAAGCGCTGAGGAATCTGTGTGCCGCGATCTGTTCAACGCCGAGGTGCGCGCCATGTTGAAGGCGACCAAGATGTCAGGCCGCGAACGCCGTGTCCTGGAGCTTCGCTTTGGCTTTGCCGCAAACGGTCAGGACTACACGCTGGAGGCGATTGGATCGATGCTTAATCTGACGAGGGAGCGTGTTCGCCAAATCGAAAGGGATGCGCTTCGGCTTTTCAGGAGCGAACTCATCGAGCGAGGGATTGGGAAAAACGATGTTTGCTGATCGCCCAGCCTGGATCGCGGCCCGCCGTGGCTGAGTTTTGATCGGCTCAGTTGCGCCATTGACGGCTTCTATCCGGTCGACGCATCCACGCCACCACCAGGCCTGCCACGAGAAATCCGCCTGCCGCCCAGCGAAACGCCTGCGGCAACCACGGCGCCCAGTCCGGCGCCGGCCCACTCGAGGCCCAGGCCAGGATCGCCGCGACGGCAAGCAGCGGCCACGCGCGAAACCAGGATTTCCGCTTGCCATGGAACATGGGTCTCATCCGGTGGATCTCTTCGATTTGATGGTGTGCAAACAAACCACCATCCTAGCAAGCCGCGAATCGAGTTCTCCGCCCACAATCCGCGGGCAGAAGCAGAGCACAAGGTTTGCGAAATCCAGTTGGCAACGATCTTCTCATGGTGACTTTTGGAATAAAAAAAGCGCCCTTCAACCTCGATGGGTTGAAGGGCGCTGTGTAGTCAGGCTGATGCTAGAAACTGTTTCGGCGTGGCCCTTGCTGGATCCAAATGCCAGCGGCGCGCTCATTGCAACGGCTTGCCGCTTGCCTCCGGTTCTTCGCTGCTTTGCAAAGACCCAAGTTCCTGTCTTGCCCACTCGAGGCTGATCGCACGCTTTTCGAGAGTCATGTACGGCCACTTGGCACCGATGGCGTCATCGAAGAAGGCACAACTATCGATGAGAGCCCAGTAACGCGCGCGTCCTTCGGATGAAAATCGGGCACACAATTTCCCTGCATACCCGCGGATCACGTTTGCGGCGAGATCCAGATGCCCAAGGGGCAACGATTCCTTGGCGAACGATTGCTGCTGCTGAGCGATAACGCTGGTCGCTTCCTGTGTCGCAAGAAACCGTCGCACCTCCTTGGCCAGCGCATCACGCAGATCTTCGATGATGCGCGTATGCGCCTCCATGAAGCGCATGGCTTCTGTGGTTTGGTCCACCATCATTGCTCCTTTTCCGCTTGTGCGGTGATTGAAAGGTGGCGTCGGAAAGACCTTTCCCATGTGGTTGTCGCATGGGAAAATGCTCGCGCGACGACTGGCTGGCGTTGCATGACGCCACAGACATGCGATACTTGTCCTGTTGAACGCGTCGATGGTCGATCACCACAACGCAGAAGGAGCGTCATCATGCATCAAACCCAAATTTCCCAATCCACATCAACGGACAATCTGGCGAGTCTCGAGCAAGCCGAGCGCATCGCGATTCGGTCCCTCAGCACGAAGGGCGACAAGAACACGGATTCCCAACGAGCCGACGTCCTCAGCAAAGTCCATGCCGTCATCGTCAAACGGCTTGAACTGGGGCTTGCTACCGATGATTGAATACCGGGGCCATCGGCCCCGGTATTCTCATTGCCCAATCGGTTCCCAGTCCACCACCTTGGACACGGGGAACCGAGCCAGCGCGTCTCTCCACATCGCAAGAAATCGCGGATCCTTTTCCGGCTTGAGTTCGCCAATGATTTCGGCATCCCTCAGCCACCACGATTTCACCGGGTAAAGTCCCGCGTCCTTGACGCGCAGCGTTTCCACTTCCACGCCCTTCAACCCGGTGCCCTTATGAGCCGCCGATGTCGATGTCAGAATGACGTCGCCGTCGTGCACGAGGCCCTCTTTGTCAAATCTGGATGTGATAGGCACGATCATCGCCCATCCATCGATCTCCCGCACGACAACTGCCGGGCGTTTCTTCTGCTCGCGGTCTCCGTAAAAAACAAATCCAGTGATGACCTTCATCATGCGCTCCTTGGTCGAGCGCGTGACCCCATTGGGCTTGGCGCCCGGATGGGTTGATGTTGTTCCGCTGATGCGGGATGGGTTGAATCGTTCTCAGCCCATTTTGCGACGACACGCGCTCTTCGATCCGCCGAATTGCGCGCCATTTCTGCCATCAATTTGCGTATTGACGCGCGGCTGCCCACCTGTCGAGATACGCCCGAATTGCCGCAACGAGTTCGGCGCTGATGAGGCGCATGGGATCGGGTGCGCCTGTCTTGCTGCAAAATCCGCGCCATTGGTTGGCCTGTCTCATGCTGTAATCACAAACAAGCCACGCTCCAGACTCCACATCGAAAACGCCGACGCCGGCGATGATCCCTTCGTGCCCAAGCGTATAAAGCCCGGACCTGTTCGGGTGCATTTGCATG
>CABS01000198.1_pt1 | contig 41991 bp, 32 predicted proteins | sample 344768 | NCBI WGS metagenome assembly CABS01 (sample SAMEA3138346, study PRJNA38045) | mine drainage metagenome | isolation source: Carnoules arsenic-contaminated mine drainage | place: France:Carnoules | collected 21-May-07 | reverse complement strand
CGGCGCGGCCTGGCGCCTGCCAGTGCCGACGCTCGATGTTCCGCTGTTCATGCAGCAGCTTTACGCGGCCAAGATTCGCGTCGGGATCGTGCAGGACCAGAGGTTCGCATCCATGGCCAGCCACATGGGGGACGGCTTCTGGATGTCGCTGCTCGCGTCCATTCCCGTGGGCACGATCATCGGCGAGATCGTCTTCATCGTCTTTCTGGCGCTGGTGATGGTCTGGGTGCAGATGAAGGGCGCTCGCATGATGACGGCGCAGCGCATCAAGGCGATCAAGCCGCGGGACATCAAGGTCAGCTTCAACGACGTCGCCGGCATTGACGAGGCGGTCCGCGACACCAGGGAGGCGGTGGCCTTCCTCGCCAAGCCGGAACACTTCGCGCGTCTGGGCGCCAAACTGCCCAAGGGCATCTTGCTGGTGGGCCCTCCAGGTGGCGGGAAAACGATGCTGGCCAAAGCCTTCGCAAAGGAGTGCGACGCGCCGTTTTATGCCGTCTCAGGATCGGAATTCGTCGAGATGTTCGTGGGCCTTGGGGCCTCGCGCATCCGGGCGTTGTTCAAGAAGGCGCGCAAATCGAGGAAGGCCGTCATTTTCATCGACGAGATCGACGCGCTGGCCAAAAAACGCGGCGGTATGAACTCGCATAGCGAAGCCGAACAGACTCTGAATCAGTTGTTGGTGGAGATGGACGGAATTGATCCTGGCAAGAGCCAGATCATCGTCATCGCCGCGACCAATCGGATCGACGCGATGGATGAGGCCGTGTTGCGCCCCGGACGTTTCGACCGCCAGATTCATGTGTCCGAACCATCGCTGAAGGGACGAGAAGACATCCTGCGCGTCTATCTCAAAGCGCACATGGAGGACGCAGGAATCGATCCGGCGGCATTGGCCAAAATGTGTGTCGGGTTTTCAGGTGCGCAGCTTGCCAACCTGGTTAATGAGGCGCTGATTCGTGCGGCAAGGGAAGGGCGCGTTGCCCTTGGTCAGGCCGACCTGGTTGCCGCGCGCGACAAAATCCTGCTGGGAGATCCACGCAAGGATCTGGACATGACGGATGATGAGCGCCGCAACACGGCCATCCATGAATCTGGCCACGCCGTCGTGGCATTGGTCGCGTCCAAAGACCCGGTGGAGAAGGTCACGATCGAACCGCGGAGCAGGGCGCTCGGCTTGATGTTGCAAGTTCCTGAGCGTGACGCTGTCTCGCTGAAGGAATCCGAGGCGCGCGCGCGATTGCTTGTATTCCTCGGCGGGCGCGCGGCCGAGGAAGTCTTCAACGGGGATGTCACAACGGGCGCCAGCAACGACATGGAGCGCGCATTCGATCTGGCGCTTCGGATGGTGTCTCAATGGGGCTATGGCGAAGCCCTCGGGAAGAACGGCGTGAACGATTTGAACAAGCTCAGTCCAGGGCTGCGCGAGGCCGTGGAGCGCGAGGCGCGCGATCTCGTCAACACAAGTTATGACGGAGCGATCGCCATCGTGCAAGCCCATCGTGAAGCAATCCTTGCAATGGCCGACATGCTCATGGAATGCGAGACCATTGACCGCAAGAGTGTGTTGGAGCTTTGGTCGCGATTCACCGCTTTGGCTTGACTGTGCCGATAAATTCCAAGGATGACAAATTGACCCATGACCAGACAAGCCAATGCGCGAATGCGCAAGACGACCTGTTCAACGAGGATCGTCCGGAGGTCGCGCGCACCAGCGCGATCAACAACCTGTTCCAGCAGCGCAACGAAGCCGCCCTGGCGGATCTGGCGCTATTGCGTGAGATTGCGCCAGAGGATTCGCTGATCGCGCCCCTTGTGCGCGTGCTCAAACACGCGGCCGAAGACGACGCCATGGTGCAGCGCTTCATCGACGGAGAGCCGGTGACGCATGCCAACATCGCCGCCGCGGTGCTGCGGCTGCAACGCGACATCATTCCCGACCTTGTTCGCATCAATGATGACCGCGATGCCGCCTATCTGCGGTCTCGATGGGCGCGGCTGGCGCGGCATGCAGAACGCCTGCTTTTCGATTCGATGTGGCCAACCGCGACTGCCGGATGGCTCTGGGCCCAGGCAGAAAACTGGGACCGGGCGCGGCGATGGTTGCGTGAGGTGCCGTGGATGGACGTGCAGGATGTCGCCGCCGCCAAACTCACGGCAGACTTGCAAGCCGATGACATCGGCGATGCCTGGCTCGCGTTTTGCGAGTATGCGTGGTCGAGCCCGCTGTTGGCGCTGGATTGGCTGCTTTTGCCGGGCGTCGTGGCCCAGAAAACCTGGGTTGTCAACAACCCGCCGTCGTTGGCCGGCGTCACGTTCACGGCCAGGAATCAAGACGCTGCGCAAAAGGCATTTGGCAGCGCAGCCGAATTCGACGCCTGGGCCTCGGAACCAGGCATCGGCTTCGAATTTTTCCCGGCATGGGCGGCGTTGCAACGCCCAGGGCTTGCGCGGATCTTCACACGGAGTGCCGATGCGGGTGAGCGTGATGACGCGAGCCCGGCCAAGCAAGCCATGGCAAGCATGAGCAGACTACTGATCAACGAAGCTGGAGATGGGGACATCGACGTTCGCAACCGCGCACTGCTCAAGCTAGCCTGCCAAGCCCTGCTGTTCGCCTATCAGGAAAAGCGCGCAATGCTCGGCCCCCGATAAGGGATGACTGGCCTCGCCGCGTCAAGACGAATGTGGCGAGAAAATAGAAAATCGATTCATAGGACCAACCATGCTTCCATTCATCAGCCGCAGAAGACACCTCAAAATCCTGAAGCGCATTCATACCGCCATGGACCCGGGCCGAGGGGCGCTCAAACGCATCGACGAAAACCGCGAACTGCTGGAGTTGCTACGCGAAAAGGCGCCGCAGTTTCTTGAGGAAAACCCATGGGTTGTCGGATGGTTGGAAACCAATGACATTGTCTGGAAGGGGCTGCGCGAGGCGTTCGATTCCGTCGGAATCACGGATCAGATGGCGGGATTCGGGTCGGTACGGAGGGGCATCTTCCCGCGTCCGTGGCCTTTCTTGAGCCCGAAATGCTTGGGAGGGGACTTATATACGCCACAGGGCGAAGGTCTCGGCAATCGGCTCGTGTGTGCCGCGAGATATGGAGACGAGGAGCAAGTCCGTCGCCTGATCGAAGAGATTGGCGTGCATCCGGACGCACCTGCTGCAGGGCCGCCAGGGGGCATTACAGCTTTGCATCGGGCCGCGAGCCGCGGCCACGAATCGATCGTTCGATTTCTTCTTACCTGCGGGGCCAACATCAATGCGCGCGATGGCGACGGCGAATGGACGCCATTGATGTATGCGGTGTACGAAAACGGCGCCCCATCCAAAATGGTACGTCTTTTACTTGAGCACGAAGCGCGCCCGGATCTGCGCGAATCCATGGGCCGCAATGCGCTGGACTTGCTGCGCGAACGAAAAGATTTGCGAGGAGAAACACCAGAGCAAATCGAGGAGGCCGATTCCTTGCTGCGCGAGGCGCTCGCGCGCCAAAACGCGGGAAGCGAGCCTAAAGCAGATAATCCTTTGTTGAGTCGGAGCGTGAGCGAAGCATGACACTCAACCTTGCAGTTGCTTGGGGCATGACTTTGTCGAATCCTGAGCACACAGGCAACCTTGCGCAAGACGAAAATGCCAGCGATCAAGCGGCCTGAAGGGCTTGCTGCGAAACTTGGAAATTGGCACGCACAATCGCCTCCGCAACAACAGGCGACACGCTGTTGCCGCACATCCGCACCTGGGCCTCTTTGGTGAGCGCCAGGCCCTGAGCCGTGTCATCGCCGATGATGGTCTCGGCGGGAAACCCTTGGGCCAAGTACAGCTCGCGAGGCTGCAGCATGCGCAAGCCAATGTCGACGATGACGTAGTTCTCGCCGCGGACCGTGACCAAACCAAAGCGGGGCTTGGTTGTGATCGTGTGGAGCGGCTCGGTCAGGCGCGGATCTTGATCAGTGCCGTAATACTTGATCAGGAAGGCACGGACTTCGTCCCCATGGCTGCCACTCGGTGAAATCGTGCGCAAGGGTTCATCAAACCCATGCGCAGCACCGCTCTCATTCATCTTGACGAGCGTGCTTGTGACGACCCCAGCGGGGACGCCGCTGGCCGTGATGGTGTTGAGCGGCGCCTCGACGTCTCGGACCCCGTGGCTCCAGCGCCGGGCTCCCGTGCCGCAACTCTCGCCGTGTCCCATGTGGATCAGATTCGCAGTGACCAGGCTATGGTGGTCGACCGCGGTCACGGTGCCGATCGGATCGCCCAGATCGCTACCCACAACGCCTGTGTAGTTTTTGACCAGGAATGCAGCGGCCAATGAGTTCTTCTTGCTGCCTTTCACGACAGCGCCAAGTGGATGATCGAGGCCGGGCATGTGCGGCGGTTGGCCCGGGCGTTCGACGTGGCCAGCTTGCACAAGAGTCGGAACCACGAGGGCGTGGTGACCGCCCGTTGTGATTGTGCGTAGCGGGCTCTCGACTGAAGCGCCTGGATGACCTGACGTATTGGTGACAATGAAAGGGTCTGCCGCATCAACCACATAGCGCATAACACCCTTGGCGATGCGCCGCAGCGTCGATTCGGCCAGAGGCTTCTTGCGCTCAAAAATCGAGGGGCAGGGAATGGACCAGTCGATACATTCCGCAGCGGTGCGCCAAGGCAGCAAGACTCCGCGCTTGACCGCATCGCACTTCGGGTCGCCGTGCGTCGGCGTGGGCCAGCAAATCGGTTGGCCGTCGCAGCGCGCGATCAGAAACAGTCGCTTGCGAATGGTGGGCGCCCCGTAGTCGCAAGCGCGCAGCTCGCGCCACTCGACGGCATAGCCATGACGCTTGAGCGCGTTGACGAAGCTGTTGAACTCTTGGCCCTTGCGCTTTGGGCACGGTCTGCAGGTGCTTGTCGCAGGGTCGCAAACCACAGGACCCCAGGTAGTGAACTCTTCGACGTTCTCCAGCATGATGACCCGTGGCTTGACCGTGGCCGCCCAGCGCAGCGCAACCCAGGCGAGGCCGCGGATTTTCTTGGAGACTGGCGTGCCGCCTTTGGCTTTTGAAAAATGCTTGCAGTTGTGAACAACAATCCCCTCAACCACATAGCTCTCGTCTTCTTCCACGCCAATATTGAACACAGTCTCGAGGCCGCTCGGATCGCCACGCTCACGGATAGGCGTCCATTCAAGGTGCGCATGCCGGAAGGTCTGACAATGCGCCTTATCCACGGCATGACGCCATCTCAGTTGCCAGTACGGGCGAGCATTAACCTTGCGCCCCTCAATCACGTCGGAATTCTCGCCGGTGTAAACCGCTACGGTATGCCCCAAGCTGTGCGCCAGCGCTTTGACGCTGAACGCCATCGCCTTGGAAACGGTTGTGGCTTCAAAGAATGTTTGAGTGCGGCTCCCGACAGCACTCAAATACCCGGACAACAGAGCCGCGCGAAATTCAGGCGCCATGCCGAGCGCCCAGGCTGGCATGCTCTTGTTTTCAGCGCGATGGCCGAAGTGCTGCCGCAGCCATTCGACCAATCCGCGGTGGTTGGTTGAAAACTGCACTGCGGTGCGTGTGGATCGCTCGTGCCATGCCAACTCATTTCCAACTGCCCGCGAGCCTTGTCGCGGCCACCCCGCTTGCAGAACCTGCCGAAGTACGTCAGCCTCCTTCTCGCCACAGGTAATGACTAGCTCGGAGCGGCCTTCTGAGAGGCGGGTCCAACCGTCGCCAGCGTATCGACCAGCCAGCCAAAGCAGGCTGCTCGTGACCACCATACCCCTGCCCGCGACAATCGGAACTTCAGCGAATGGAAAGCTGCAGGGCGTTGCCCAGTACATTCCCTTGCCGACCGCACTTGCTGACTCCCATCGCGCAGAATCGCGCTGGTGGGCACGTACATAAAAAGGGTGTTCGGGGCTTACTCGCAAACCTGGGTGTCCGTGTCCACGAATCGAAAGTATCGGACGGCGTGTATTGCTTGTCTCGGTGACGGCACGCCAACGTCCACGGTGGGTCAAAACTCTATCCCCGACCCGAATCGTCTCGATAGCCCTATACCCCGCACTGGTCAAAACAAGCGAGCCAGCCGGGAAGCAGTCAGGGCTGAGCCACACCAGCCCAACAGGCTGATTGCGGGTCACTTCTGCAGGTTTGATGTCCCAGACCGACTCGCAATAATGCGCGGTGTGCGGGTGGTTGATTGCATGCATGGCGAGCGCCTGCGGATCATGGTTGATGGCCACGTCCACCGGGCGGCCGATGGCCGCCTCAATACCTGTTGATGCGCCACCGCCGCCGGCAAAGTTGTCGATGACCAGTTCCCGCAAGGTTTCGACATCGGAATGTCTTGGGTTCAAAGCAATCTCCAGGCCGCCTAAGATGGACATTTGCCAGCCGACATGCACCCAGCAAAGTGTTGCTTGGATTGCCAAACGTCGTGGCGTATACCGATCCATGCTCGCATGGGGAATTGCGGTCGCAAGCGCGAATGACCGCGACAATTTGATAGGACGGGTTGGGCGGCTCGCGGCGGGCCTGCATGGCATCCCATCGCTGCACCACGCCCCGCAGGCTGTCAGCGGCCTTCACGCTGTTGCCAAGCCGGGCGCGGATCACCGCTGCCGCTTACTCAGCGGCAGCAAGCGCGGCTTCGCCTCCGGCCACGCGCGCTTCCAACTTCGCCAGGTCAAGCCTGGTTTGTTCGATCCCTGTTCTCACGGCGCACCCATCCCGCCGCACAGCGGGCACGCAAACAGGTGGTCGTTCCACGGGTCCATGCCGTCGCCGTGGCAGCGCGGGCATTCCAGAAGGTCTTCGTCGTCGTAGTCGGTGCAGCCGTGCTCGCAGGAACGCGATCGCTTTGGAACCGGCCGCCAAGCCCCTCGCTCAACCGGAGAAAAGTCCACAGCGGGCATCGCGGCGTCTTCAGGCTTTGTCATGTGTGGGCTCCCGGTTAGCTCGTTAGGCAGTAGAGCCTTTGTCGCGCTCCACCAATAGACCCGAGGGGGCTGCAACCAAGCGCGGCTTGGTTGCAGGGGAATCGGGGAATTTCGACTTTCACGGCGGGGCGTCTTGCTGCTGGATATAGGTCTTGAGCACGTCCAACGGGGCACCGCCGACCGAGATCACGCAGTAGCTTCGGCTCCAGAGAACCGGCTTGCTGTAGAAGCGATTCAGTTCGGCATGGAAGTCTCTGCGCAGGATGCGTGACGTGTTGGTCTTGAGCGCGTTGACGAACTCCGACACCGCGCGATGCGGCGGCAGCTCGATCAGGAAGTGCACGTGGTCTGGCTCGCCGTTGGCCTCGATGATGGACCCTTCCCAGGCCAATGCCCTCTCGCGGGCCAGATCCATCACCGTATCGAGCATCTGCCTCGTGAGGCAACGCCTGCGATACTTCGTCACAATAACCAAGTGGTACTTGAGAGAATAAACGCAGTGGTTGCGCGATGTTAGTGTTTGCATTGTCATGTGAACCATATTATCATGGGCGCATGGAGCGCAGAAAGGTCATGTACAAGCTCTACCCCACGCCAACGCAGGGGGCGAGGCTCCTTGACCTCTTGCGATCGCACAAGGACCTCTGGAATGCCGCGCTGGAAGAGCGCATCGACGCATACCGCAAGGCTGGCAAGTCGATCAGCTACGCGCAGCAATGCGCGAGCCTCACGCAGATCCGCGGCGAGCTGCCCGAAGACTGGGCGACCATGAACTGCTCCAGCCAGCAGATCACGCTGCGCCGCCTCGACAAGGCGTTCACCGCCTTCTTCCGCCGCGTCAAAGCGGGACAGTCGCCCGGATTCCCCCGCTTCAAGTCCATCGACCGCATGCCAGGCTTCGGCTACAAATCGCACGGCGACGGCTGGCGCTTCACGCCAGGCGCGAACTGGAAGCACGGGACGCTGCGCCTGCAAGGCATCGGGCACATCAAGGCGCGCGGTCAGGCCCGAACGGGCGGCACCATCAAGTCCTGCGAACTTCTGCAGCGCGATGGCGTATGGCATGCGTCGCTGACCATTGAGTGCGCGCCGCAGCGCACGGGTGGCACCGCCGCCGCGGCGGCGGACTGGGGTGTGGAAAAGCTGCTGAGCCTGGTCAAGTCCGATGGCAGCGTGGAAACCATCGACAACCCGCGCTGGTTCAAGGCGGCACAGGAACGCCAGATCGCGCTCGACCAGGGCGTTTCGCGCAAAAAGCGAGGATCGAAGGCTTGGCGCCGCGCCAAGCGCACGTCGGCCAGGTTCAAGGCGCAGGCCGCGCGTCGGCGCCTCGACCATCACCATCAACTCTCCGCGCGCATCGCCTCCGAGATCGCTGTCTTTGCGACCGAAGAACTGCGTGTGCAGAACATGACCGCCTCGGCGGCCGGGACCATCGAGGCCCCCGGCAAGATGGTGGCACAGAAATCAGGACTGAATCGGGAGATTCTGGATACGGCGCCTTCGCTGCTGATGCAACTCATTGCCTACAAAGTGCTGGAAACTGGTGGGCGGCTCATGGAAGCGCCGACGCGACAACTCAAGCCCTCGCAACGCTGCCCCGCGTGCTGGAGTCTTCGCAAGAAGACCCTGAGCGAACGCTGGCACGCCTGCGCCTGCGGGCACGAGGAAGATCGCGACATGGCTTCGGCGCGTGTCGTGTTGCGCTGGGCTATGGGAGACATTCCGGGGCAGGAACTGCCCCAAGCAGCGTAGCTGCTACGAAACCGCGCCCAACCGCAAGGCTTGGGGGCGGTAGTTCATTCAGGGACCAGGCGCTTGGGGCCGTCGTGGCCCCAAGTACGGCCCGCCATGAAAAATTGTGACCTTTGCGCAAAACCGTGACCTTTCGCAGGGCTGTATTCCATGAAATCAACGGGTTAGCCGACGCTTCGGTGTTCCGTCGCGGAATTTTTGCGTGCTGAGTTCCGAAATTCATCCCCCAGCCACCGGGCGAAAACTCCAAAAAAACGAGACATGAGCGCAACGATTCAGTTTGACCATTATTTTTGCCCCCAGCCAGAACTTGTCCGCCTGGACGATGCCCGACTGCTCGAACGCCTGAGGGCGTGGCTGCTCGACGCAAGAGACGAGAAGACGGAGACAAGCGTCAGTGCTCGCGTCACGTACGCGCTGGACAGCGTCCGGCAGATTCGCGACCTGCTGTTGGCGCGCGGACACCAGTTCTCGGCGGAAGACGTGGCAGCCATGGCTGCCATCGGAGCGTGATATGACGATTGGACCAAGAACCATCTCCATGCTCGGCGCCGCGCTCGCCGTCATTCTGACGCTGCCGCCAGGACGGGCCGTCGAAGCGCAGCGCGATTTGCCCGTGGCCACAATCGACGTCGGCAGCCATGTCGTGCAGGCTCAGGTCGCGCGCACGGACAACCAGCGCGAGACCGGGTTGATGGGACGAACCACACTCCGCGGCAACCACGGCATGTTGTTCGTCTTCCGGCGCCCACAGATCGCGTGCATGTGGATGAAGGATACGCCGCTGCCACTGTCGGTCGCGTTCATTGCGCCTGGCGGCGCCATCACCAACACGGCCGACATGAAGTCCGAGACGCTGGACGCGCACTGTTCGGCGGGACTGGTCGATGGCGCGCTCGAAATGCCGCTGGGCTGGTTTTCTCGGAATGGAGTCGGCAGGTCGGCAAAAGTGCAAGTCCTGCGCGAGGCACAACCATGATCAGGGTCGTTGATGGCGTCGAATGCGAGTCCAGCTCCGGCAACGTCTTTGCCGACCTCGGGCTGCCTGACGCCGAAAAGCTCAAGATCAAGTCTGGTTTGGTGATCGAGATCAGAAAGGCCATGCGCAGCCTTGGCCTGACGCGACAGGAGGCTGCGCAACGCATGGGGATCACGCAACAGCAGGCGGCCAGCATGCTGCGAGGCAATTTTGACGCCTGGTCCGAAGAGCAAATCACGGACTTGCTGGGTCTGCTTGTTGCAGCGTGGCCGAAGCAACAGGACTGATTCATTGCGCATCCTCCTGCGATGCCAGCCACGCGGACGCCTCGACCAAGACATCCTCATGGGCGAAGTCGATCATTTCCGGTACACGTCCCTGCGGTTGCCGATGCGGACGACGAGCATGCACAAAGCGCAGTTCTCAATGCTGGCGATGATTCGATAGTCGTCTACGCGGTACTTCCAGAAGGCGCCAAGCTTGGAGCCTTTGAGGGCTTCGCCGATGCTGCGCGGGTCGTCAATCTGGGCGACACGGCCATGCAGGAAGGCAAGGATTCGTCGGGCGGTTTGCGGGTCGATCTTGCCTAGCTCGCGCTCGGCGGCCGGGTCGAGATCAACCTTCCATGCCATGGCGTTTCATCACGTCTTCGAGTGGCACGGCTTGGGTTTTCCCCGCGCGGATGTCGATCAGGCGTTGCTCCGCGAGGTACACATCTTCGAGGTCGTCCAAGTGTTCAAGGATGGCTTCGCGCGCGTAAAAAGTCTTGGTTCGCCCGGTCGCCTGAGCCAGTGCTTCAAGCCGGTTTTCCACTTCGGCGGGCAGTCGGATGGTAAGCATGATTGGGCTCCTGCTCTGAAAACGATATACAAGTATAGCAAAGCTGCAGGCAGGGCGGGCGCGAATGGCGATGCCACGCATGCCGATCACGCCCGATCTGATCGGTTTGAGATGCCGTGAACGGATGAATGCGTCGCCGGAGTTGGCCATTTTTGACCATCCAGGCCATGGCGGGCGCCGTACGCTGGGTCATGCAGCAGTGCCCGGGGGGAGGTGGCGCACTCATGGCTGTTCGGCAACGAACAGCTAATAACACCCGCAGCGTGCGACGGGCGAGCCATTCCGGCGCTCCTCCGCCCGGGCGCACGCCGGATGGCCCACGAGACGGGCCGCTTGCCCAATTCACTCACGACGCAGCGAGGCAAACCGGTGTGTGGCCTGGTGCACGACAAGCCAGCGGTTCAGTCCCCGGGGCCGCAGCGCGCGCAGCAGACCCGGTAGCCCTGCGTGTTGCCCTCACATGATGGAAAACTCCGAAAAAAATCCACACGAAGACGGTGAGCAAGGCGAAGAGTCCACCCCCAAGCCAAGACGGCTGAAGATCCCGGAAGACCTTCAAGCTCTTGCGATCATTCTGCTCGTCTTGCTTGCATTTCTTGCCGTTCTGCACGCCAACAGGGCGCACGCCGACGATGGCGGTATCGCGCCGCCGCTGCGTTTGAACTGCGCGTGGTCTGCCACCACGATCAAAATGTACGGCGGACGGTCATCTCCAGCAAAAATCTGCCGCGAACCCGATGGGACGACGCAAGCGCTGGAGGCCAAGCATGTTTTCGGTGGCCCCGATCTGCAGTTGATCCGCCATCTATTCGGTGTGCGCGAATCCCAATGCACGTCGGATCAGTCTGACACATCCATGATGTGCACGGCACCTCAAGCTCTCGTCAGTTATGAGCAGACCGGAATGCCGGGGTTATGGCAAATCTGGGCCGTACGCATCGACGCCCGCAAGGCATCAGGAATGCCTCATTGATCCAGCGTGCAAAGTTGTGACCTGGGCATCGGTGTCAAAACCCAATTAGGCGCTGATCTAGCGTTGACGTGTTTGGCGCGAAATCCGTGACGTATTTCCGGTTGCGCGGAAATCGTCGAAAGCAGCGATGAAATCGACTGTATTCAATGCAAAAGCGCGAGTGTGGGCCGATAAATTGATGAAGGCCAAGACCCCAGTGATCCGGGGTCGGAAGGCCTGTCAATAGCCACACCTCGGAGCTTTTCAAATGAAGAAAATTCAGCAAGGTTTCACCCTGATCGAGTTGATGATCGTGGTTGCGATCATCGGCATCCTGGCGGCCATCGCCATCCCCATGTACGGCAACTACACCAGCCGCGCGCACGCCTCGGCAACGATGAGTGAACTCGACTCGGTGAAGACCTCCGTGGCGCTTTGCGCCCAAACCCAGGGCACGCTGAGCAAGTGCGGAACCCTGGGCCAATACGGCATCCCGGGATCGATCACCGCGACCGCCAACGTCGTGGCACCGTCTTTGAATGCGGGCGGCGTGATCAAGGCCACCAGCAGCGCCACCTCGACAGCCGGTACCGCGCTGACGGTGATCGACACCCCGACCCTGGGCAGCACCGCCATGACCTGGCTCAACACGGGCACGATCTGTGACGGTGGCACGCGTGGTGAAGGCTCTGGCCAAGGCGATTGCCCCTAATTGACGATCAGACGGTCGGATCCAATCCGGCCGTCTGATGACGATCAATCAGATGCCATCGCAAATCAGCAAAATCGGCGGGTTGGTGCAGTACGGCCAACCCGCCGATTTTTTCGCAACCGAGCGCACTCGCAAGGCCCTGTCTGGCTGGGGTCTTGCGAGTGTCTTCACACTCGCCTGCCTGCCGTTTCTGTCTTGGCAGCACCCCGCTCTCATGAGCACCTGGCAAGCCGAATGGTTCGCGGCTCTCGCAGGTTTGGCGACGTGGGCGGTGTTGCTGCCGTCGATGCGTTGGCGCTTCGCCGTGATCCCGGCTTCGATCGCGCCAGCCGTTTTGCTGCTGGTGGTGGCCGTCTGGCAGTTCGCGGATCATGGCGCCGCGACACGTGGGGTCGCGCTGCTCTATGTCTTGGAGATGGTCTGGGCCATCCTCATCATGTTGGCTGCCGTGCAGATGGATGGCCACAAGATCATGTTGGCGGTTGGCTACGGGCTTCTTGCCGCGGGCTTGATCGGGGGCACTGTGGGGATCATTCAGGCCCTGCAATTGCCGCGGTTTGCTGGCCACCCGGCGCTTTTTGCCCAAGACGGGTTGGCGTATGGGTTCGTGGCGCAGCGCAACGAATTCGCGGATGTCCAGTTCATGGCGTTGCTCGGGCTGGCGTTCCTGCCCATGCCGCGGGGCATGCCATGGGCGCGCTGGATCTTCGCGGCGGGCCTGGCGATCTCGGCGGCTGCGTCGGGATCGAACGCACTGGTGCTGTATGTGATCTGGGGCGCCGCCTGGGGGGCCGTCTTGCTGCGCCACCAGCCCCTGAGTGGCCGCAGGATGCTGGCTCTCGTGGCTTACGCCGCATCTCTTGGCGCGGCGACGTTCGTGCTGCGCGCGCATCTTCAGCATGTCAGCCATGTGGCCGGTGCACCAGTTCTGATCGACCTCTGGAAGGGGGCGGCGCACGCCATTGCACGCCATCCCATCATGGGGATCGGGCTTGGCCGGACGCCGGGCGCGTTCTATAACTTCGCCGCGGCTTCGCCGCACACTCCGGCGTTTTCGGCTTTCCATACCCAGGCCTGGAACAACGTCCACAACCTGGCGCTACAACTCTGGATGGAGGCTGGGTTGGCTGGGTTGGCTGTCGCGGCCCTGCTTGCGGCGTTGCTGCTTGGGTCGGCCTGGGGCGCGCGCACGACCGCTCAGTGCTGGGCCGTTGCGTTGCTCGGCGTCCTGGCGTTGCACAGCATGGTCGAGTTCCCCTTGTGGACGCTGCCCTTCCTGGGTTTGGCCTCCATCTTGCTGGCCGTCGCCGGGCCTCAAAAAACCTGGCAGCTTCCCTCGACGGCGGGTATTGCGCCCGTCGCGGTGGGTGCCGTCGCCGCGCTGTTCTTGATGATCGCCATGCAGATGAACGCGCAGATGAGCGTGCTCATGCAGATCTGGGGTTATCCGTTCAGCGGCAGGAACATCGGGGCCAACATCGAGGTCTTTGGGGCCTTGGATCGTGAGGCGCACCTGGAGTCGCCATCGGGCATCATCCTGCGCCCATTCACAACCCTGGTGCAAGGACGATTCCCCGTCGTCGCGCTGGCTCCAGACCAGTGGGCAGGGGAGCTTGCGCGACAGAACGCACTCATGCGCCTCATGCCGTCGGGCTATGTGCCCTATGTCCGCGCCGAGTTGATGGCGCTGACCGGGCACCGGCATGCCGCAGCGCAAGCCACAGCAAAGGCCCTGCGCGCGCAGCCAGGATTCGCGCATCGCGCTCTGGAGGCGATGCGCCCACTTGCAACGCATGGCCTTCCTCAACTCTTGCCGGTCACTCGGGTTTTAGAGGCTGGCCAAGCAGATTCCCGCAAACACAACCCATCCGCATCATGAAGCATTTCAAGCGAAGCGAGCGTGGCTTCACCCTGATCGAGCTGATGATCGTGGTTGCGATCATCGGCGTCCTGGCGGCCATCGCCATCCCCATGTACGGCAACTACACCAGCCGCGCGAAAGCTGCAGGGACCGCACAAGATGTGGAGACCTTGAAGACCTATGTTTCGATCTGCTATCAGCGCCTCGGAACGTTCGCGGGCTGTTCGCAAGGGAATAACGGCGTACCGATGCCGACCCCGACGCAAGACAGCCCGCAGATTCAGGTTGCATGGCTCAGTGGGCTATCTCCCATGCAAGATGCGAATGCGAGTTTTGTCCCGCATGCGCCGCCACCATCTCCAACGCTCACTGACGGCGTGATTTCAGGCGTCAGTGCCGCCACTTCATCCAGTGGAACGCCCCTGACGTTCACGGACACGCCAACGTCTGGCGGCACGTCCATGGTTTGGACCATGACCGGGACGATCTGTGATGGTGGGTATCGTGGACTTGCGCCAGGACAGGGAGACTGCCCATGAACCGAGGCAAGACTCTAATCTGGTATTCGCATGGCGAGGGTTGTCTGCGGCATGGACGCTCTTCACGCGGCGAACGCGGCTTCACCCTGATCGAGTTGATGATCGTGGTCGCGATCATCGGCATCCTGGCGGCCATCGCCATTCCTATGTACGGCAATTATGTGAGCAAGGCTCACGCAACAGCGACGGAAACGGCGCTTGAACCCATCCAGATGGATGTGGCGTTGTGTGTGGCCAAGCAGGGCTTCATGACGGGTTGCAGCGCCGGGTCTCAGGGCATTCCTGTGCCGACTCCATCGACGGGTTTTGTCGGCGCGCCCTCGGTCGTCAACGGCATCATCAGCGGCACCAGCCTGGCCACGGATTCCAGCGGACACAACCTGACCTTTGTCGATACCCCGGCGATTGGCGGCACGTCGATCGCCATGGACTGGACGATGACAGGATCCTTGTGTGATGGCGGCGTCCGCGGACTTGGTCAAGGGGAGGGCGGGTGCCCATGAATATCCAGTTGTTTCGCAAACGCGATCCCAATGCGGGGCCGGAAGAAAAGCTCTATGAGTGGCACGGGGTTGACCGCAACCGCAACAAGCAGACTGGGGTGCTGCGCGCGGTCTCTGTCGCCGTGCTGGAAACCACGCTGCGGCGCCAGGGGATCGCGGTCACCAAGTACAGCGAGAAAAAGGTTGGGCGCGGCAAGAAGATCAGCCTCAAGGATTTGATGACCTTTTCAAGGCAGATCACCGCCATGATCGTGGCTGGCGTGCCGCTGGTCCAAAGCGTGGACATCGTGGCGCAGAGCCATCCCAACCCGTCGATGGGCAATCTCCTGCAGGAGGTGCGCAAGAACATGGAGCGGGGCGAGAGTTTTTCGTCGTCGCTGCGGCGCAACCCACGCTATTTCAACGCCCTGTATTGCGATCTGGTCAAGGCGGGCGAGGAATCGGGCACGCTCGATGTGATGTTCGATCGGCTCTCGGACTATCAGGAGAAGAGCTACACCATCCGCAAAAAGATCAAGGGCGCATTGACCTATCCGATCGCAGTCGTGACAGTCGCCTGCATCGTCATCGCCATCATGATGATTTTCGTGGTGCCAGTGTTCGCCTCGACCTTCAAGTCCTTTGGCGCCCAGCTTCCCTTGCCCACGCAGGTCGTGGTCGCGATGTCGCATTTCTTCATCCACTACTGGTGGATGATGGCGCTCGCGCTGGGGGTCGGCGGCTATTTTTTCATCAACAGCTACAAGCGCTCCAAGAAGATGCAGGACACCTTGGATGGCTGGTTGCTTCAGGTTCCTGTGTTTGGTGACCTGGTGCGCAAGGGGTCGCTCGCCCGGTGGGCGCGGACCATGGGCACCATGTTCGAGTCGGGCGTGCCGATTTCGGAGTCGATCGACACGGTGGCCAGCGCCTCGGGCAATGCGGTGTACCGCATCGCCACCGAGTCCATCGGCAAGGAGTTGCTGAGCGGCACCTCCATCCGTGTCGCCATGTCCAGCACGAAGGTGTTCCCGATCCTCTTTTTGCAATACGCACAGATCGGCGAAGAGACCGGCAAGCTCGGCGCCATGCTCACCAAGGCGGCGGAGTTTTACGAGCAGGAGGTCGACGAGATCACCAAGAACCTCTCGTCGCTGCTGGAGCCCATCATCATTTCGGTGCTCGGCGTGGTGGTCGGCGGCCTGGTCGTTTCTCTCTACCTGCCGATTTTCGAGCTTGGAAAGGTGGTGCACTGATGCAGCACGCGATCATGGAGCTTTCGGCGCTGCTGCTGGCGCTGGCATGCACGCCCTGGGCTGTCAAGCGATGGATGAAGACACGCGAGCTTGCTGGCCGGGTGCGCGAGTTCGAGGCAGGTCTGGCGGCCACCATGCCTTGGCTTGGGATCGTCGCCAAAGGGCCGGTCATCGCGCATCGCGGCGATCAGCCGATCTTCGATTGGCTCGATGTGGTGACGCGCAGTGGCACGGCTGTGCGCTTGATGTACACCACGGAGAAGGCGTCCGGTGAGTCGGGAGCAATCTGTCTCGACGCAGGCGCTGTGCGCTACATCGGCCATCTGCCCGCGCTGTCACCGGAAGTGCTGAGGCCTCAACGCCAGGCGTCGGCACTGCCGCGCGGGTTTTCGCTGATTGAACTGATGGTGGCTCTCGTTGTCTCAGCCGTTCTGCTGGCGGTCGCCATCCCCCTCTACAACAGCTACATCGAGCAATCGCGGCTCAAATCGGCACAGGCAGCCCTTCTGCAGACGGCCAATGCGGTGCGCCAGTATGCGCAGGACAACGGGACCTATGTCGGCGCCTGCGGCACTCCGGTCGCCGCCGCCGATTTCCAGATGTCATGCCCGACGCTGACGCCGTCGGCTTATCTCGTCGAGGCCCAAGGCACCGGGGTCATGACCGGGTTCACCTTCACCGTGGATCAGAACGGTTTGCAAGCCACTCCTGGCGTGCCTGCGGGGTGGACAACCAGCGCCTCATGCTGGGTCGCCGACAGCAGCGGCGATTGCGCTGAAGGATGAAAGTCATGATGCATCCTGCTCAGCGCCTATACGGGAAAGCGCGAACCCGAGGCTTCACACTCATCGAGCTTCTGGTGACGCTGGCCATCGCCGCCATTCTGGCGGGGGTGGCCGTCCCCCAATTGTTTGCGGCGATCCAGCAGCGGCGGGCCGCCTCCGTCGCCAACACCTTCCTGCAGGACGTCGACTGGGTCCGCCAGCAGGCGGTCTCGGGGTCGACTTCCGCCACATTGACCTTGATGCCGTCCTGCACCTGGTCGGTCAGCACCGGCAGCGCGGCCGATGCCAACCATGCGATGACGCCAGCACAGCTTGCCGCGAACAGCCCGGGCATGTCGTGCGGCGGCGTGCCGGTCAACGGGCTCGTCCTGAGCTTCAACAACCTGGGCATGGTCTCGGTTCCGGCCGGGCAGACGATGAACGCGAACAGCACCATCACCTTCACGTCCGCGCAGGCCAGCAGCGATCCAACTGTTCTGCAGGTCTTTGGCTCCGGCGTCGTTCTGGAGGATCCGCAAAGTGCATCCTGATCCGCGACGGCAAACCAGACCCCGAGCGCCAGGCAAACAACGCGGGCTGGGGTTGATCGATGCCTTGGTCGCCTTGGTGGTCTTCTCGCTTGGGATGATGGCCCTGGCGGAGTTGTATGTGCGCGCGGCGCCGGCAACCTATCAGAACACCCGAACCACGGCGGTGCAAATGACGGCCGACGGCCTGTTCGGCGTGCTGCAGGCCAACCCATCCGTACTGCCGATCCAGGTGACCAACGCCACGTCCGCAAGCGCCATGCCGCCCGCGCTGCAAGGCTGGTTCGCTCAAGCGGTCCAGACGATGCCGGGACTGTCCGTCACCATCGTCTCGCAGCCCGATGCCCTGGGGAACGCCTGCACGCCAGCAAGCTGCGGCATTCAGCTTTCCCTTTCCTGGTCGCAGTTGGCCGAAACACGCACACAGGTCTTCCATGGACAAGTCGGCATTCATTGAACACGCGCGGATGTCGCGCCGAGGGGCTCGCCAAGCGGGCATGACCTTGATCGAGTTGCTGGTCGGCATGGTGGTGGCCAGCCTGCTGTCCGTGGGCATTCTCGCCGCCATGGGTTTTGGCGTGAAGCAAGATCACCAGGACGCGCAGATCGCGCAGTTGAACGACAACGCGCGGGGCGCGCTGACCCTGCTCACACGGGACTTGCAAAGCGCGGGGTTCATGTTCGGGTCTGCCCAGGCGCAGTGCGCCGTGAATCTGAACTACGACGCGAACCAGACCCCGTCCTACGTTCAGCAATACCCACTCTGGGCCGCGTCCCAGGCTGCCGGACAGTCCTTGCCATACCAGACGGCGAACAACACCTACCCGCCCGTTGCGAACAGCAACACCGGGTATGCGTTTGAGTCCCTGATGATGACGGCGGCACCCAGCGGATCGACCTATATCTCGCAAACCTCGGCGCCAATCTATGTCGTGCAGTTCGGGACAACCCAATCGGGGAGTGGCAACGGGGCCATCAGCAGCACGCAACTCCCTGTATCGACGTTGCAGCTCAACTCGACGAACGGCATCCAGGTTGGCGATATGGCGTACATCCAGGTGCCGATGAACGGCGGCAATGTCTGCATGCGCGTGCCCATCACCAATGTCGGATCGGGCACCGGGTCCGGGGCGACCTATGTGGACAGCAAGGGCTCCAGCACACCCTACATGCCGTCGAACGGCTACAACGATTATTCCGCGCAGATCCCGTCGTCCTACGGCACGCTGACCAACGGCAACCTGCTGCACTCGCGGCTGATCGATCTGGGGCAGAACAGCGACACCCTGGATGTGAACCAATACTGGATCGATGCCAGCCCCGGCTATCCGGTGCTGATGCGCTCGACCTACAGTGCCCTGACCGACAAGCTGGTCAGCCAGCAGGCCATCGCGCCGGGCGTGGTCAGTCTGCAGATCCTGTTCGGCACCGTGCCGCAAGGCACCAATCCTGGCACCCAGACGCCGGCGTGGAAAACCTGGGGCGACGTGTTGCCGTCGGACCAGGTGGTCTCGGCCGCCGTCGCCATGGTGATTCGGAGCCTGCATCCCGACCCGAGTTATGCCGCCCCCGCGGTGATCGTCGTGCCGCAGCCAGCGGCTGGGCTCAACAGCCCGGATGCCTTTGTGAACTACATCCCGCAGCCGAGCGAGAGACAGGATCACTTCGCGGTGTTCACAACGCAGGTGGCCCTGCGCAACCTGACCTGGAACTGATGATGCACGTCTTGCCAACAGGGCGAACACGTCACCGAGCAATGCCACGACACCAGGGTGGCTCGGTGCTCCTGTTCGCGCTCATCGCGCTGCTGATCATGTTCATCGGCGCGCTGTTCACGTTCCGCGGCGCCATGATGGACACCTCGCTGACCGACAAATTCAGTCAGCGGCAAAAGAATGTCCAGGCCAGCGACCTGGCGCTGCAGTGGGTGGCCAACCAGATCGCCGTCCAGGGCTCCGCGCAGCCCCTGGAAGTCGCCGCCGTCGGCCAGCCGTGGTATCTGAATGTGCCTCCGGCGCAGGCCATCACGCCGACCCCGGCGTACTGGTCGACCTGCATGGCAAGCCCAACCGCAACCGACACGTGCGGGCAGGTGACGCTGGCCAACCATGCGCCCCAGCAATCCTGGGCTTTCGTGGAGCCGACAGGGCGTATTGATCCCTACGCATGCCATGTGCAGAACATGACCGCGCTGTACTACGACGTCTGGGTTCACACCGTGGATCCGCGCACGAATGTCGCTGCGGACGTCGAGTCCATCTACAAGCTATGCGTCATCACCGGGCAGTCATGATGCGCGCCCCGATACACATCAAACATCCACCGGAGCCGATCATGGCGATCCAGCATTCACCAACTGGCAAGGTTTTCCGCCGCGCCGCGCTTGCCGCATTCGCGCTTGCCCTCATCGGTGCGACGCTGGTCACCATGGCCCCGGAAACCTACGCCACGTCAGGCAGCGGTGGTGGCGGCGGTGGAGGCGGGGGTGGTTATGTCTGCTCAAGCACCCCGCCGCAACCTTCTTGCCCAGAGGGCTCGTCTGGCGGCTATTACCCGAGTGGCTATGACTCCAATGGCTGCGTGACCGGATGGACTGATGACTGCGTCGTTCCGCAAGTGACGACCGGGCACTCCCAGATCTTCATTGCGGTCACCAATTCGCAGTCGATGGACGGCAACACCTCGGGTGCGATCACGCGAGGCTCAGGCGCACCTGTGCGCTACAGCTTTTACTCACCGTCGAACTCGAACTATCCGGCCTACACCTACTACCCTGAAGCATCCCCTCAGATCGTGGGGAACTCGTCCATCTTCTCGCCGATGGACTACACCCCGCAGAATGGGTTCCAGCCACCCGTCTCCCCCGCCAGTTCGGCGGCGCAGTACACCATCCCAACCGGGCCAGCCACGCCCGCAGGCATGGCGCCCAACAGCGCCATTGCGCTGTCGAGCAATTACCCCGGCTTCACGGACACGGACAACAGTCCAACGCGCCTGAACATGGTCAAGGCGGCCATCGCCAACATCCTGCAGAACTATGCCTCGAAAATCGACTTCGGCATCGTGGGCTATGGACCGCAATCGACCAGCGAAAACCTGACATGGTCGTATTACATGAGCCCGTCGACCGGGCCATTCCAGTTCGTCGGCGCACCTGTCACGGCATCGTCTCCAGGCCAGTCCTTCACGGTCAACAACCCGTGCTATGACTACTCGACCGGGGACATCGATCTGGTCAACGCCTGTGTGCCGCTAGAGGCGTATTTCAAGGCCACGCAGGACGTGGACATCAACGCGATGCCCTTCATGCTGGTCGGCGCGACGAGCGACGATCCCAACATCAACGACGTGTTCCAGTTTCCGTTCGGATCCCCGGACATGTACCCGCCCGTCGTGTGGATGCAGGCCGGTGGGGCTTTCTACAAGCGCGGCGAGACAACCGTGAACTTCACCGGTACAAAGACCCCCTACAACACGTTCAGTCTGTCTCAATACAACCGACAGATCACGGCGGCGAGTCCGCCGATTTATGACCAGTACACGACACTTGTTCCGAACACGGCTCCGCTGGCCACGACACCGGCGACAACGGACTGGTTCTACAACAGCACGGAAACCAACTACCAGTTGAGTTATTTTCCGAACAGCGAGATCTACGCCAGCATCTCGTCGAAGGCGCCGAGCGCGTACAACTACAGCAAGATCACGCCCACCAATTCCGGCTATCTGCCATACTCCAACCAGGTCATGTACGTCGAGCGCGGCATGATCTATGGCGGCATTCCAGACCCCAACTGGGGCAACATCTACATGGCGATCCAGACGGCTGGTGCCAATCCGACTCCCGCATCGATCCAGGCCGTCTTGAATACCGCCGCGCCTGTGATCGCGCCGGAGTACAACGACGACACCTACGACCAGACCAACATGCAGGCCTGGGCCACACAGTCCCCGATCGCGGCCGTGCTGCAGCAGGCCGGCTCCAACCTCAGCCTGGAAACCCAGTACCTGACGCCGTGCACCAAGCAGTACGTGATCCTGATCACGGATGGGTTGCCGACGCTGGATATGAGCGACAAGGTCTGGCCGCCGCTGGGGTCCGCGGCTGCCACGGGCTACGGCGTCCATGCCGCCTACAACGCGGACGGCTCGTACAACGCCGCTGGCTCGAATGATCAGGCCGCTACCGATGCGATCAACCAGGTGCTCGCCCTCAAGGCTCAGAACATCGAGACCTTCGTGATTGGCGTGGGTGCCGGCGTCGACAAGTCGGTCAACCCGGCTGCAGCCGCCTATCTCAATGCCCTGGCCATCGCGGGAGGCACGCAGAACTACTACTCGGCTGGCAGTCAGATCCAGTTGAACGCCTCGGTCGGCGCCATCATCGGCTCCATCGCCACGGCGCAGGCCGCCGGGGCGCCGGTCGTGCCGAACACGGTTTCGGCCAACTCGTTTGTGTATGCCATGTCCACCGATCCGACTCCGGTTGCCGGGCATGTGCGCGCGTATGCGCTCAACAGCAGCGATGTGCCATCGGCCACGGCGAGTTGGGACGCTGGACTTCAAATGAACGCGACGAATCGTGCTGGCGGCCTGTGGTCGACGGCCACCAACGGCGCGGCCACGCTGCTGACCAGCATGGACGCGGCGGCGTTCAACCTCGCAAGCCCTCCTGCCGACCCGTGCGCGCCGAATCCGACCGTCATCGCTGCCTACACGATCGACCCGAGCTATACCTACACGGCATCCAATGGCGCGGCGTGCAGCTACCTCGGGACGCGCAAGCCGGGCTGGTTCCTGGGCGGCATCTCGAACGCCAACAATGCGCTGCTGCTGGGCCCGCCCAACAATCCCTACGACCTGACGCTGCCCGGTTACCTGACCTTCGCTGGGGCGGAATCGACCCGAGTCCAGTCGATCCTGTACACCTCGGCGGATGGTTTCCTCTATTCGAGTAACGCGCAGACGGGGGCCTTCAACTGGGGGTGGATGCCACGGTCATCGGTGGCGCAACTGCAAAACTACCAGACCGTCCCGACGATGGGGCTGATGAGCGGCAGGTTCCGGGCTGTCGATGCCTACAACGGCACGACCAGCGCGTGGTCGACCTATCTGGTTGGCAATGGTTTGAGCGGCGCGACGCTGTATGACCTGCAGATCAGTTCAACGGGCGCTCCGGCATCTCAAATCGCCACACCGACGCTGCCAGGAGGCTCGACGCAGCCCATGCCGCAGGCTCCGGTCATCGCGAACGTTTCAGGCTCGCCGTTGAATCCAACGGGCTACACCGGGACCAGCCAGATCGGGGTGGAGATCGCCAATACAGGCACCGCTGGCACGTCCTCGGCGGCCAGCACGATCGTTGAATTCAATGTGGCCACGGGGCAATCGTCGCAAGCCATGATCGCATCCAATGCCATCAAGGGTCAGATCACCAGCCAGATCTTCCTCGATACGGCATCGGGCGAGATCTACCTGGGCGACTCTGCCGGGAACGTCTATGTCACCTCGCTCTCGGGCAACGCGACGACCGACGCGGGCAACCTGAGCCTGATCGGCACAACCCAAGATGGTTTGCCGGTGCATTACATCGGGGTCGGTGTTGTCAATAACGAGCAATCGGTTTGGGCGGCCACGACATCGGGCATCACTGTTTTCGGTATTGGCCCCAGCGGCTGGCAGCCCTTGTGGGCGACAACCCCAACGTCGGGCTATGTCTACAGCGGCGGATCGTGGGCGACGTCCACGACCATTGCCGCCTTGCAGTCCGGTTCGGTGATTTCGGATGCCCCGGCTCTGGTGAACAACATTCTGATCGTGCCCGACTACGTGCCGGTCAACCAGGCGAATGTCTGCGGCTCAGCACCAGGGAGCGGGTTTTACGACTTCTACAACCTCAAGGATGGGTCATTCCCGGCCAACGCCATCAAGGATTCGAGCGGGCAGTACGTCACCGGGGACGAGTCCGTCGGTTCAGGCGAGCCCTTTACCCCTGGCGTCTCGGTCTCGTCAACTGGCGTCCCGGTCTTCGGCGGAGGCCAAGGCGACCTTCAGCCGAGTCCGCCCTTCATGTTCAGCAAGCAGGGTGTCAATGCCGTCGTGCAGTGGCGCGTGCATTGATCCGCGAATGAAAATCTCCATGACTCAACGACTCGAAACCGGATTGCGCCTGGCGGTGATCTCCGTCATCGCCTGCACATGGGCCTGGGGCGCCATCGCCACGGCTGGCGCGAGTGAAACAGGCCTGGCCCTGAAGCCATCGGCAACGCTGGAGTCGCAGCATCCCCATGGGGATGCGAACCTTCCGTCCAATCCAGCCCGCCGCGTGCCCGCGTCGACTCCGGCGCTGATTGCTGCGTCAGGCCCTGCAGTCAGTCAGGCGCAGCCGCGGCATTGGCCAGCCTTCGACGCCAAGACAACGCCGCTGCTGGACATGTCGGGATACCAGACGCTGTTGAGGTCCGGTCGGGTTCTCGACTCGATCATTGAAGAGCAGAGCCCGGCCAAGTCGATGCTATTCCTGCGCCTGGATACCGGCGCGGCCTGGCGCCTGCCAGTGCCGACGCTCGATGTTCCGCTGTTCATGCAGCAGCTTTACGCGGCCAAGATTCGCGTCGGGATCGTGCAGGACCAGAGGTTCGCATCCATGGCCAGCCACATGGGGGACGGCTTCTGGATGTCGCTGCTCGCGTCCATTCCCGTGGGCACGATCATCGGCGAGATCGTCTTCATCGTCTTTCTGGCGCTGGTGATGGTCTGGGTGCAGATGAAGGGCGCTCGCATGATGACGGCGCAGCGCATCAAGGCGATCAAGCCGCGGGACATCAAGGTCAGCTTCAACGACGTCGCCGGCATTGACGAGGCGGTCCGCGACACCAGGGAGGCGGTGGCCTTCCTCGCCAAGCCGGAACACTTCGCGCGTCTGGGCGCCAAACTGCCCAAAGGCATCTTGCTGGTGGGCCCTCCAGGTGGCGGGAAAACGATGCTGGCCAAAGCCTTCGCAAAGGAGTGCGACGCGCCGTTTTATGCCGTCTCAGGATCGGAATTCGTCGAGATGTTCGTGGGCCTTGGGGCCTCGCGCATCCGGGCGTTGTTCAAGAAGGCGCGCAAATCGAGGAAGGCCGTCATTTTCATCGACGAGATCGACGCGCTGGCCAAAAAACGCGGCGGTATGAACTCGCATAGCGAAGCCGAACAGACTCTGAATCAGTTGTTGGTGGAGATGGACGGAATTGATCCTGGCAAGAGCCAGATCATCGTCATCGCCGCGACCAATCGGATCGACGCGATGGATGAGGCCGTGTTGCGCCCCGGACGTTTCGACCGCCAGATTCATGTGTCCGAACCATCGCTGAAGGGACGAGAAGACATCCTGCGCGTCTATCTCAAAGCGCACATGGAGGACGCAGGAATCGATCCGGCGGCATTGGCCAAAATGTGTGTCGGGTTTTCAGGTGCGCAGCTTGCCAACCTGGTTAATGAGGCGCTGATTCGTGCGGCAAGGGAAGGGCGCGTTGCCCTTGGTCAGGCCGACTTGGTTGCCGCGCGCGACAAAATCCTGCTGGGAGATCCACGCAAGGATCTGGACATGACGGATGATGAGCGCCGCAACACGGCCATCCATGAATCTGGCCACGCCGTCGTGGCATTGGTCGCGTCCAAAGACCCGGTGGAGAAGGTCACGATCGAACCGCGGAGCAGGGCGCTCGGCTTGATGTTGCAAGTTCCTGAGCGTGACGCTGTCTCGCTGAAGGAATCCGAGGCGCGCGCGCGATTGCTTGTATTCCTCGGCGGGCGCGCGGCCGAGGAAGTCTTCAACGGGGATGTCACAACGGGCGCCAGCAACGACATGGAGCGCGCATTCGATCTGGCGCTTCGGATGGTGTCTCAATGGGGCTATGGCGAAGCGCTCGGGAAGAACGGCGTGAACGATTTGAACAAGCTCAGTCCAGGGCTGCGCGAGGCCGTGGAGCGCGAGGCGCGCGATCTCGTCAACACAAGTTATGACGGAGCGATCGCCATCGTGCAAGCCCATCGTGAAGCAATCCTTGCAATGGCCGACATGCTCATGGAATGCGAGACCATTGACCGCAAGAGTGTGTTGGAGCTTTGGTCGCGATTCACCGCTTTGGCTTGACTGTGCCGATAAATTCCAAGGATGACAAATTGACCCATGACCAGACAAGCCAATGCGCGAATGCGCAAGACGACCTGTTCAACGAGGATCGTCCGGAGGTCGCGCGCACCAGCGCGATCAACAACCTGTTCCAGCAGCGCAACGAAGCCGCCCTGGCGGATCTGGCGCTATTGCGTGAGATTGCGCCAGAGGATTCGCTGATCGCGCCCCTTGTGCGCGTGCTCAAACACGCGGCCGAAGACGACGCCATGGTGCAGCGCTTCATCGACGGAGAGCCGGTGACGCATGCCAACATCGCCGCCGCGGTGCTGCGGCTGCAACGCGACATCATTCCCGACCTTGTTCGCATCAATGATGACCGCGATGCCGCCTATCTGCGGTCTCGATGGGCGCGGCTGGCGCGGCATGCAGAACGCCTGCTTTTCGATTCGATGTGGCCAACCGCGACTGCCGGATGGCTCTGGGCCCAGGCAGAAAACTGGGACCGGGCGCGGCGATGGTTGCGTGAGGTGCCGTGGATGGACGTGCAGGATGTCGCCGCCGCCAAACTCACGGCAGACTTGCAAGCCGATGACATCGGCGATGCCTGGCTCGCGTTTTGCGAGTATGCGTGGTCGAGCCCGCTGTTGGCGCTGGATTGGCTGCTTTTGCCGGGCGTCGTGGCCCAGAAAACCTGGGTTGTCAACAACCCGCCGTCGTTGGCCGGCGTCACGTTCACGGCCAGGAATCAAGACGCTGCGCAAAAGGCATTTGGCAGCGCAGCCGAATTCGACGCCTGGGCCTCGGAACCAGGCATCGGCTTCGAATTTTTCCCGGCATGGGCGGCGTTGCAACGCCCAGGGCTTGCGCGGATCTTCACACGGAGTGCCGATGCGGGTGAGCGTGATGACGCGAGCCCGGCCAAGCAAGCCATGGCAAGCATGAGCAGACTACTGATCAACGAAGCTGGAGATGGGGACATCGACGTTCGCAACCGCGCACTGCTCAAGCTAGCCTGCCAAGCCCTGCTGTTCGCCTATCAGGAAAAGCGCGCAATGCTCGGCCCCCGATAAGGGATGACTGGCCTCGCCGCGTCAAGACGAATGTGGCGAGAAAATAGAAAATCGATTCATAGGACCAACCATGCTTCCATTCATCAGCCGCAGAAGACACCTCAAAATCCTGAAGCGCATTCATACCGCCATGGACCCGGGCCGAGGGGCGCTCAAACGCATCGACGAAAACCGCGAACTGCTGGAGTTGCTACGCGAAAAGGCGCCGCAGTTTCTTGAGGAAAACCCATGGGTTGTCGGATGGTTGGAAACCAATGACATTGTCTGGAAGGGGCTGCGCGAGGCGTTCGATTCCGTCGGAATCACGGATCAGATGGCGGGATTCGGGTCGGTACGGAGGGGCATCTTCCCGCGTCCGTGGCCTTTCTTGAGCCCGAAATGCTTGGGAGGGGACTTATATACGCCACAGGGCGAAGGTCTCGGCAATCGGCTCGTGTGTGCCGCGAGATATGGAGACGAGGAGCAAGTCCGTCGCCTGATCGAAGAGATTGGCGTGCATCCGGACGCACCTGCTGCAGGGCCGCCAGGGGGCATTACAGCTTTGCATCGGGCCGCGAGCCGCGGCCACGAATCGATCGTTCGATTTCTTCTTACCTGCGGGGCCAACATCAATGCGCGCGATGGCGACGGCGAATGGACGCCATTGATGTATGCGGTGTACGAAAACGGCGCCCCATCCAAAATGGTACGTCTTTTACTTGAGCACGAAGCGCGCCCGGATCTGCGCGAATCCATGGGCCGCAATGCGCTGGACTTGCTGCGCGAACGAAAAGATTTGCGAGGAGAAACACCAGAGCAAATCGAGGAGGCCGATTCCTTGCTGCGCGAGGCGCTCGCGCGCCAAAACGCGGGAAGCGAGCCTAAAGCAGATAATCCTTTGTTGAGTCGGAGCGTGAGCGAAGCATGACACTCAACCTTGCAGTTGCTTGGGGCATGACTTTGTCGAATCCTGAGCACACAGGCAACCTTGCGCAAGACGAAAATGCCAGCGATCAAGCGGCCTGAAGGGCTTGCTGCGAAACTTGGAAATTGGCACGCACAATCGCCTCCGCAACAACAGGCGACACGCTGTTGCCGCACATCCGCACCTGGGCCTCTTTGGTGAGCGCCAGGCCCTGAGCCGTGTCATCGCCGATGATGGTCTCGGCGGGAAACCCTTGGGCCAAGTACAGCTCGCGAGGCTGCAGCATGCGCAAGCCAATGTCGACGATGACGTAGTTCTCGCCGCGGACCGTGACCAAACCAAAGCGGGGCTTGGTTGTGATCGTGTGGAGCGGCTCGGTCAGGCGCGGATCTTGATCAGTGCCGTAATACTTGATCAGGAAGGCACGGACTTCGTCCCCATGGCTGCCACTCGGTGAAATCGTGCGCAAGGGTTCATCAAACCCATGCGCAGCACCGCTCTCATTCATCTTGACGAGCGTGCTTGTGACGACCCCAGCGGGGACGCCGCTGGCCGTGATGGTGTTGAGCGGCGCCTCGACGTCTCGGACCCCGTGGCTCCAGCGCCGGGCTCCCGTGCCGCAACTCTCGCCGTGTCCCATGTGGATCAGATTCGCAGTGACCAGGCTATGGTGGTCGACCGCGGTCACGGTGCCGATCGGATCGCCCAGATCGCTACCCACAACGCCTGTGTAGTTTTTGACCAGGAATGCAGCGGCCAATGAGTTCTTCTTGCTGCCTTTCACGACAGCGCCAAGTGGATGATCGAGGCCGGGCATGTGCGGCGGTTGGCCCGGGCGTTCGACGTGGCCAGCTTGCACAAGAGTCGGAACCACGAGGGCGTGGTGACCGCCCGTTGTGATTGTGCGTAGCGGGCTCTCGACTGAAGCGCCTGGATGACCTGACGTATTGGTGACAATGAAAGGGTCTGCCGCATCAACCACATAGCGCATAACACCCTTGGCGATGCGCCGCAGCGTCGATTCGGCCAGAGGCTTCTTGCGCTCAAAAATCGAGGGGCAGGGAATGGACCAGTCGATACATTCCGCAGCGGTGCGCCAAGGCAGCAAGACTCCGCGCTTGACCGCATCGCACTTCGGGTCGCCGTGCGTCGGCGTGGGCCAGCAAATCGGTTGGCCGTCGCAGCGCGCGATCAGAAACAGTCGCTTGCGAATGGTGGGCGCCCCGTAGTCGCAAGCGCGCAGCTCGCGCCACTCGACGGCATAGCCATGACGCTTGAGCGCGTTGACGAAGCTGTTGAACTCTCGGCCCTTGCGCTTTGGGCACGGTCTGCAGGTGCTTGTCGCAGGGTCGCAAACCACAGGACCCCAGGTAGTGAACTCTTCGACGTTCTCCAGCATGATGACCCGTGGCTTGACCGTGGCCGCCCAGCGCAGCGCAACCCAGGCGAGGCCGCGGATTTTCTTGGAGACTGGCGTGCCGCCTTTGGCTTTTGAAAAATGCTTGCAGTTGTGAACAACAATCCCCTCAACCACATAGCTCTCGTCTTCTTCCACGCCAATATTGAACACAGTCTCGAGGCCGCTCGGATCGCCACGCTCACGGATAGGCGTCCATTCAAGGTGCGCATGCCGGAAGGTCTGACAATGCGCCTTATCCACGGCATGACGCCATCTCAGTTGCCAGTACGGGCGAGCATTAACCTTGCGCCCCTCAATCACGTCGGAATTCTCGCCGGTGTAAACCGCTACGGTATGCCCCAAGCTGTGCGCCAGCGCTTTGACGCTGAACGCCATCGCCTTGGAAACGGTTGTGGCTTCAAAGAATGTTTGAGTGCGGCTCCCGACAGCACTCAAATACCCGGACAACAGAGCCGCGCGAAATTCAGGCGCCATGCCGAGCGCCCAGGCTGGCATGCTCTTGTTTTCAGCGCGATGGCCGAAGTGCTGCCGCAGCCATTCGACCAATCCGCGGTGGTTGGTTGAAAACTGCACTGCGGTGCGTGTGGATCGCTCGTGCCATGCCAACTCATTTCCAACTGCCCGCGAGCCTTGTCGCGGCCACCCCGCTTGCAGAACCTGCCGAAGTACGTCAGCCTCCTTCTCGCCACAGGTAATGACTAGCTCGGCGCGGCCTTCTGAGAGGCGGGTCCAACCGTCGCCAGCGTATCGACCAGCCAGCCAAAGCAGGCTGCTCGTGACCACCATACCCCTGCCCGCGACAATCGGAACTTCAGCGAATGGAAAGCTGCAGGGCGTTGCCCAGTACATTCCCTTGCCGACCGCACTTGCTGACTCCCATCGCGCAGAATCGCGCTGGTGGGCACGTACATAAAAAGGGTGTTCGGGGCTTACTCGCAAACCTGGGTGTCCGTGTCCACGAATCGAAAGTATCGGACGGCGTGTATTGCTTGTCTCGGTGACGGCACGCCAACGTCCACGGTGGGTCAAAACTCTATCCCCGACCCGAATCGTCTCGATAGCCCTATACCCCGCACTGGTCAAAACAAGCGAGCCAGCCGGGAAGCAGTCAGGGCTGAGCCACACCAGCCCAACAGGCTGATTGCGGGTCACTTCTGCAGGTTTGATGTCCCAGACCGACTCGCAATAATGCGCGGTGTGCGGGTGGTTGATTGCATGCATGGCGAGCGCCTGCGGATCATGGTTGATGGCCACGTCCACCGGGCGGCCGATGGCCGCCTCAATACCTGTTGATGCGCCACCGCCGCCGGCAAAGTTGTCGATGACCAGTTCCCGCAAGGTTTCGACATCGGAATGTCTTGGGTTCAAAGCAATCTCCAGGCCGCCTAAGATGGACATTTGCCAGCCGACATGCACCCAGCAAAGTGTTGCTTGGATTGCCAAACGTCGTGGCGTATACCGATCCATGCTCGCATGGGGAATTGCGGTCGCAAGCGCGAATGACCGCGACAATTTGATAGGACGGGTTGGGCGGCTCGCGGCGGGCCTGCATGGCATCCCATCGCTGCACCACGCCCCGCAGGCTGTCAGCGGCCTTCACGCTGTTGCCAAGCCGGGCGCGGATCACCGCTGCCGCTTACTCAGCGGCAGCAAGCGCGGCTTCGCCTCCGGCCACGCGCGCTTCCAACTTCGCCAGGTCAAGCCTGGTTTGTTCGATCCCTGTTCTCACGGCGCACCCATCCCGCCGCACAGCGGGCACGCAAACAGGTGGTCGTTCCACGGGTCCATGCCGTCGCCGTGGCAGCGCGGGCATTCCAGAAGGTCTTCGTCGTCGTAGTCGGTGCAGCCGTGCTCGCAGGAACGCGATCGCTTTGGAACCGGCCGCCAAGCCCCTCGCTCAACCGGAGAAAAGTCCACAGCGGGCATCGCGGCGTCTTCAGGCTTTGTCATGTGTGGGCTCCCGGTTAGCTCGTTAGGCAGTAGAGCCTTTGTCGCGCTCCACCAATAGACCCGAGGGGGCTGCAACCAAGCGCGGCTTGGTTGCAGGGGAATCGGGGAATTTCGACTTTCACGGCGGGGCGTCTTGCTGCTGGATATAGGTCTTGAGCACGTCCAACGGGGCACCGCCGACCGAGATCACGCAGTAGCTCCGGCTCCAGAGAACCGGCTTGCTGTAGAAGCGATTCAGTTCGGCATGGAAGTCTCTGCGCAGGATGCGTGACGTGTTGGTCTTGAGCGCGTTGACGAACTCCGACACCGCGCGATGCGGCGGCAGATCGATCAGGAAGTGCACGTGGTCTGGCTCGCCGTTGGCCTCGATGATGGACCCTTCCCAGGCCAATGCCCTCTCGCGGGCCAGATCCATCACCGTATCGAGCATCTGCCTCGTGAGGCAACGCCTGCGATACTTCGTCACAATAACCAAGTGGTACTTGAGAGAATAAACGCAGTGGTTGCGCGATGTTAGTGTTTGCATTGTCATGTGAACCATATTATCATGGGCGCATGGAGCGCAGAAAGGTCACGTACAAGCTCTACCCCACGCCAACGCAGGGGGCGAGGCTCCTTGACCTCTTGCGATCGCACAAGGACCTCTGGAATGCCGCGCTGGAAGAGCGCATCGACGCATACCGCAAGGCTGGCAAGTCGATCAGCTACGCGCAGCAATGCGCGAGCCTCACGCAGATCCGCGGCGAGCTGCCCGAAGACTGGGCGACCATGAACTGCTCCAGCCAGCAGATCACGCTGCGCCGCCTCGACAAGGCGTTCACCGCCTTCTTCCGCCGCGTCAAAGCGGGACAGTCGCCCGGATTCCCCCGCTTCAAGTCCATCGACCGCATGCCAGGCTTCGGCTACAAATCGCACGGCGACGGCTGGCGCTTCACGCCAGGCGCGAACTGGAAGCACGGGACGCTGCGCCTGCAAGGCATCGGGCACATCAAGGCGCGCGGTCAGGCCCGAACGGGCGGCACCATCAAGTCCTGCGAACTTCTGCAGCGCGATGGCGTATGGCATGCGTCGCTGACCATTGAGTGCGCGCCGCAGCGCACGGGTGGCACCGCCGCCGCGGCGGCGGACTGGGGTGTGGAAAAGCTGCTGAGCCTGGTCAAGTCCGATGGCAGCGTGGAAACCATCGACAACCCGCGCTGGTTCAAGGCGGCACAGGAACGCCAGATCGCGCTCGACCAGGGCGTTTCGCGCAAAAAGCGAGGATCGAAGGCTTGGCGGCGCGCCAAGCGCACGTCGGCCAGGTTCAAGGCGCAGGCCGCGCGTCGGCGCCTCGACCATCACCATCAACTCTCCGCGCGCATCGCCTCCGAGATCGCTGTCTTTGCGACCGAAGAACTGCATGTGCAGAACATGACCGCCTCGGCGGCCGGGACCATCGAGGCCCCCGGCAAGATGGTGGCACAGAAATCAGGACTGAATCGGGAGATCCTGGATACGGCGCCTTCGCTGCTGATGCAACTCATTGCCTACAAAGTGCAGGAAACTGGTGGGCGGTTCATGCAGGCGCCGACGCGACAACTCAAGCCCTCGCAACGCTGCCCCGCGTGCTGGAGTCTTCGCAAGAAGACCCTGAGCGAACGCTGGCACGCCTGCGCCTGCGGGCATGAGGAAGATCGCGACATGGCTTCGGCGCGTGTCGTGCTGCGCTGGGCGATGGGAGACATTCCGGGGCAGGAACTGCCCCAAGCGGCGTAGCTGCTACGAAACCGCGCCCAACCGGAAGGCTTGGGGGCGGTAGTTCATCTCAAGCACCATCTGGCCTGGCCACGACGCGAGGTAGGAGCGCGTCCAAATGGTGTTGCTGACAATCTGCGCTAGGCGCAAGAAGCGGTCGAGAGTCATGCTGGCACCTCAGCGGCGGCCTGCCGCACCATCGCCTCGACACTCACCTGGGGCATCGCCAGGATTGCCCGGTACAAATCGATCTTGCTGGCAAACCTGGCCTGCACGGCGCGCATGACTGCGCCAAGCGCGGGGCCCTGCAAGCCCGTGAGCTTGGCCACGATATCCGCGTTGAACCGAGCATGCGCTGCTCTGGCGAGTTCGGCATCCTGCAAGACGGACGCGAGCGAATGCGCGAAGTCCGGACATTCGGTTTTGGCCAAAGCCAGGAAATCCTCACGCCGGGCACGCTTGTCCGACCAGTCGAAAGCAGGAACCGCGTTCGGTGGCTGCTGCTCCAGCCAATCAAGGAACGCCATGTACGTCTTGCGCTTGCGATCACGCACACGAGCCTTGTTGTTGCGGTTTTCCAGAAGGAAGATGTCGCGGTTGATGTGCGGGCTGGATACGGCGTACCGGAACACGTCGTCTAGTGTCCGGAAACTATGCGTCGCGCCGACGGCGTACGCGGCCGGGTCGTAGCCGAGCAGGCGCAGCGCCTGATTCCAGTCCCGCGTGACGGGGATTTCGGCCAGGACATGGTCGGCGTTGTCCATCTCGCGCACCACGTACAACAGCCCAAGGTGCCCGAGCTTGAAGCCAGCCTTGTGCGCCACCCGACCCAGGAGGTTTCCAAGGTCGTTGAAACTGAAATAGCCAGCCGCGAAGCCAAATGATTTGGGCGGAACAGAGATCAGATCAACCTGGAAAGCGTGCGCCATGGGAAGCAGGGGCACGCCAAAACTGGTGACGTCCCCATTGCGCACCATCTCGGTGGCACACAAGGCTAATCTGGCCAGGCCTGGCGCGTAGTCGCCGCCAGACGCGATCAGCACATCCATGTCGCCAAAATCAGGCTTCCCGAAATAGGAGGGCAGTTCGACCATCCTGTCGTTCCGAAAGACCGCGCGCAGATCGCGCAGAACGCCATCGGCGAACGACCGATATTCGGTCGCGCGCAAGCGTGGTGAAGGTTTGGAAAGTGCGTTGCCGCCCATGTTGGCTCCAGCGGTCAGGTTATTGTGCGTGCGCTTCGCCGCGCGCTTTCGCGAAGACGTCGTTCATGCGCTCCTCCGACGGCTTGCTCAGCTTGCCTCCCCCGGGCAACACTACGTCGTGGAAGGTTAGCGGGAACCGCAGGAAAGGCCGGTCGTAAATACTGTGCGAGCGCACGACCGAGTTCTTGACCGTGAAGGCCGAGCCATCCTTGAAGGTGAACCGGATGACGCCGCGCATGCCTTCGAGGCTGACGGACTCCTCGCGCACCACGGCCTGGTTGAACGACTCCAGGCCGCCCTTGGCCTCGATGATCGCGGCGATCTTCTTCAGGTTCTTGGCGATGAAGTGCTTGCGGATGGATTGCGCGTCGCTAAGCGCCATGTCGGCGATCAGCTTGGCGGCATTGGGAACTTTCACGTAGCGTCGCGGATGACCAGACTGTTCGGTGAGTCGTGTCACCGGGTACATCTGCGGAACGGGATGACCGTCGGTGCGCGCAGCCTCCTTGGCCACGTAAGCGTCGAGGTTGAAGGCGTAACTCGCTTGAAGGATTTCGTTCAATTCGCGGAAGTGGCGTTCCGTGATACCGAGCAACAAGGTGTAAACCATGTGCGCGGCCTCCTCGGACGGCAACGGAGGCACGAATTTGTTTTCCGCGGCCTTTTCCTCCTGGGTCTTGATGGGGTGCTGCAGCTTCGCGGCAGAAACCTTCTTGGCCGCCGACAGCATCGCGTGCAACCCCGACGAACCTGAGACAACCCACTCGAACTCACGAACGTCTTGAGGTAGCGACTCGTATTTTCCGCCATGGACAAACGGTTCGCTCACGTACAACTTCCAGGCCGCTTCGATGCCGCGACCGATCACGGACTTCGCGTCCTGCAGCACCGGGTTGAGAATGGCCCCCGACTCGACGCCGGCCCTGATCCAGGAGATGGCGTCGTCGAGATTCTTGAGGCGGCCATCGGCTTGCGCGGCGGCGCGAAGCAGCGGGAAGGATTCGGGGCGGAGATCTTGGGGAGTCGACATGATATGGGTTTCGGCGTGGGTTCGAACCATTATCACGGTCGTTCCACGCACCGCAACCCGGCCAAACTGGATGTCGAATTACCGGAAAGCGCCGTCAGGGTCGTCGATCTGACGGTTTTCGGGCGCAGCGCAAACCGTGGGGGAAAAATCTGCTCCTTCAGGCTCTCTGGCTTGCTGCGTAACGTTGGACGCCTCACGCTCGGCGCTTGAGCCTTCGGGTATATAGCCGGTACGCTCGAGTTCACCAACACCGACGAATCGGCGAGTCACGGGTGCAGAGGATGTGGCGGAAGAAAGCCAGGCGCTCGCGGCGTCGATCTTGCGCTGCTGATCGGCGACATCGACATCGCGCGTTCCTGGGCTCCGAAGTTCGGGCGCGCCGCCTTCAGCGCCTGGATCACGTCGGCCAGAATCTTGGGTGGCATGGGAGGTCGTCTCGGTCTGCATGGGAGATTGGGTGAATGGATGCAGCAAGGTGCCGCACAGATCTACGTTAATGGCAAATGACACGGGCGCAATCTGGAATGACAGCGCAAAGCCTTTCCAACTTTGCGGCAAATCTTGCGGACAACACGCCTCGCGGTCAAGCCTCGTCCTCGACCGCTTCGAGCACCATGCGAACCTGGGTGCGGCCGTTCCAGGTGTTGGCATCCAGACGCCAGGCCACGCGTGCCTGATCGGGTAGCGGATCCGTGCGGTTCCAGGCAATCAGCTCGCGTGTCGCATCGGCCTCGGCAGGGAGGTCCAGTAGGCGCACGAGTGCCTTGATGTGTTTCTCGGCCAACGGGTTTTGCTGCACAACCGCGATGCGGCTGGAGAAAACCGGAGCCGGGAAGCCCTGGCCCCAGACTTGCGCACGCAGCAAATCAAACACCTCGGCCTCGAACCATTGCGGCGCGAGGTCGCCGTCGACTTCGATCTTGCGCGCCAGAAGCTCGGGCGACAGGCCTTCGCCCGCCACCGCCTCGAAGGCAACGGCAAAGCGCTCGAATGCGCCTTCCATAACCGTGCAGCCACAGGCCGCGGCGTGGCCACCAAATCGCACCAGCACGCCAGGATCGCGCTTGGAAATCAAATCCAGCGCATCCCGCAAATGGAAACCGGGGATGGACCGGCCAGATCCCCGCAACTGGCCATCGCCACCCGGGGCGAACACGAAGGCTGGGCGATGGTGCATCTCCTTCAGGCGTCCTGCGACGATGCCAACCACGCCCTCGTGCCAATCAGGCGAGAACAGACAGATCGAGGCCCGGTCACCTTCGCCATCTTGCGTCTGCAGTTGTTCCAGCGCGGCCTGCGCCTGCTCGCGCATGGAGGCCTCGATCTCGCGCCGTTCGCGGTTGATGCCGTCGAGCGTCTTGGCCAGGTTGATGGCGCGCTGCACATCGTCAGTGATCAGGCACTCGATGCCGACGGTCATATCTGCGAGTCGACCTGCGGCATTGATCCGTGGTCCCAGTCCGAAGCCGAGATCGAAGCTGCTGGCATGGATCGCCTCGCGCCCAGACGCGGCAAACAAGGCTCGCAGGCCAGGCTGCATGCGTCCTTCGCGCATGCGCTTCAAGCCTTGCGCGACCAAGCGGCGGTTGTTCGCATCCAGACCGACCACATCGGCCACGGTGCCGAGCGCCACGAGGTCGAGAAGGGCGTCCAGACGCGGTTGATCGGCCGCGGTAAAGGCTCCACGCGAGCGCAGTTCAGCGCGCAGCGCCAGCAGCACGTAGAACATCACCCCAACGCCAGGCAGGTTCTTGCTCGGAAAGGTGCAGCCCGGTTGATTGGGGTTAACGATCGCTTCGGCATCGGGAAGCTGCAGGCCTGGCAAGTGATGGTCGGTCACCAGCACGCGCATCCCAAGCTCGTGCGCGCGCGCCACGCCTTCGATGCTGGCGATGCCGTTGTCCACCGTGACGATCCAATCAGGCTTGCCGTCCGGCTGCTGTGCGACCAGGTCGGCGACCGCGGGTGACAGGCCGTAGCCGGTGGTGAACCGATTGGGCACCACATAGCCGACGCGCGCGCCAAGCATGCGCAGACCGCGCACGCCGACGGCGCAGGCGGTGGCGCCATCGCAGTCATAGTCGGCGACGATGCACAGGCTCTCATGGTTTGCAATGGCGTCCGCCAGCAGTCGGGCGGCGTGGCCGATGCCGAGCAGTCCAGATGGTGGAAGTAATGCAGAAAGATCGGACTCGACGTCTGCCGGTGTGCGCACGCCGCGCGCCGCGAACAATTGCGCCAACAGCGGGTGCATGTTGGCCTGTTGCAGAGTCGCCGCAATGCTGGGTTGTGGCGTGCGCAGAACGAGTTTCACGCTTCGGCCATTTGCGTCAGTTCCGCGAATCGCGCCAGAAACAGCTCGCGCGCGGCCACGGGCGAAATCGGGGTAACGGCTTCCGGAAGGGGGTGGATGCCGCTGATCGTTTGCCATTCCCAGGCGTCCGCGTGATGCGGCATGAGGTCGCGCTGCTCGGTGGCCAGCAGGATCAGGTCAGCGCGTTTGACGCATGGAGGCAGATCGGGCGGCAGGCCGAATCGCCCCAGGACAACGGCCTCGACACGCTTTTCGATAGCCCTGTAGTCGGGAAGAAGCTGTTTCAGCGGTGCCGACACATCACCCAGAAACGCTTCGGCCGCGTCATGCAGCAGTCCAGCAAGAGCATGCTCGCGCGGCACAACATGGGAGACGCCGACGCTGTGCTGTGCAACTGAATAAAAGGTGCGGACGTGCCCGGTGTAGCGGCAGATATGCGAGAGCGCGTGCGCAATCTCGTCGATCTCGATTTCACAGTCTTCTGGGCGCAGGAAATCGAAATAGCGTCCGGCGGCCGTCAGGATGTCTGGGCGCATGGTCAGATCCCCTTCGCGGTCAGAATGGCCTCGGCGTAGCTGCCAGGGTTTACGCCAGCCTCGGCGGGCTTGACGTCGACGTAGGGCAAAGCGAGTTGGGAGAGATTTGCTTCGCTGGCCACGGCAACGACAACATCGAATCCCTCGCCGTCCGAGGAAAAAATATCGGCCGTCTTGGCCGCGCCGCGAACGATGGCGTTCTCGATGGTTTGAGCCAGGTGGCCCAAGGCATCGACGGTGCCGACGATATGCACGTCATCGTGATGAGCTTGCTGCCCGTAGACATGCAGGAAGCGCGGGGAAACATCGACGCTGACGGGAACCGCATGGGATGGTTTGTCGTGTTCCGAATGGGGCAGGGCGTTCTGCCTGGAAATATCGTCCACCGATTCTGCAGATCGCAGCGGCGAGCCGGTCAGTCTGTGCCGACGGAGATAGTCGAGCGCGGCGGCGGCAAGGCGCGAATCACGACCATCGCGGGTTGCTTCGCGCGCCAGGCGCATGAGCAGCATGGCAAGGTCCGCTACCGTGTTGCGGCCCGCATCGCGCGGCGCGGTGGACGGGTTGAACTCGGCGAGTGTGGAAGCGAGTTCCTGGACAGCAAGCTCTGGCGTATCGAATGTCGGATGCTGCGCGCAGAGCATGAGGTTGGCATGCAGGCCGAAGTCCTCGATCAGCATGCCGTCATCGTCGCGCCCGTCGCCGTCGATCAGATGACCGGCCTTGAGGAAGCGCGTGCGCGTATCCAGGCCGTCGAGACAGTAAGCCGCCACGGGGATGCCACAGGCCGCGGCGAAACCCATCTCGTAGGCGGTTCCACTGTCGGGCTCCAGACCGAAGTAGGGCGTGACGTTGGCCAAAACCGCATCACTGGACTGGATCAGGTCGATGTTGTGGCGACGAATGGCCCGGGCCTCGGGGCAGTCTTTGACGCCGAAGTCGGGCTGGTTATCGACGGGGATGACAGCAATCAGTCCATGCCGTTCGCAGAGCGACTTGAGACGTGCGTAGCGCACGGCGACGTCAGGGTAGAACAGGTCGGGGCCAGCCAGATAGACGCGTGGTTTTGAGGGCATGGGTTTGCGCTTCTTGAAGTGTGAATCGAACTTTCGCTCAAGCTACAGCATCGACGGGCTCGCGCAAGTCGGCGCTTTGTCGCGCGGCGGTTACGGGCGTCATACCTTGCTGCCGAAGAAACTCGGCGGCCAGTGTTTTGATATAGCCGGAGTCGATCTCCAGTTTCTCGATCAACTCGGCGTTGGGGTCGAGCACGGACTCGGATTGCTCGCGCTTGATGCCGACGATGTTGGCGATGATCGGATCGGAACCGTCTTCTGACAGCAGGAAATAGGCCATGACGGGGTTTTCTTGACCATCGCGGTCGAGACGTCCGATGCACTGGGTGTGCACGCCAGGGCTGTAGTCGAGTTCACCGAACACGGCGGTGCTGCACACGGTTTGCAATCCGTCGAGTCCGGCGCCGGCGCGCAGCGAAATGATCAGGACGCCGCAATCGCCTTGGATAAAAGCCTCTTTGGCGTCGTCCTTCTGACGGGGCGACTCCGTTCCCGTGTACAAGCGGGGATTGAAGTCGCGCAACTGTTCCATCCAGATGTCGTAAACGGCTCTGTGCCAACCGTAGAGAACAACTTTCTGGCCAGACTCGACAAAAAGGCGCACGAAAGCCGCGACATAGACAGCTTTGGCGATACCGGTGGCCTGACGCATCAAGACGTTGAATTCTTCGCTGGCATGGAATTTCGCGCCGCGCGCCGTGGGTTGCGTGGAAAGGATGAGATTCGCCAGCTCGACCGCGCGACTCTTCACCCCATCGAGAATCTTGGTGTCGCAGTCAATGGTGTATGGGATCGTTGAGGCTTTGGGCATCTCGCGGCCGACGTCCTTCCGCGTGCGACGAATCATGAGGCCTTCGCGCCGCAGGTATTCGCCAAAGGCTTTCGTGTCTTTCACGCGATCCGTGCCGTCGCACCATTCACGCAGAAACTCTTCCCGCGTGCCAAGGGCGCCTGGGCGCAGAACCTCGATCACATTGAAGAACTCGACGCCATAGTTGAAAATTGGGGTCGCCGACAAAGCCATGGTCAACTGCGCGTGATGGGCGATGTGCGTGGCGGCCGCATACTTGGCCGAGTCTGGATGTCGAAGCTCCTGGATTTCATCGAAGACCACATAGCGCACGACGCCGGCAAGCGTCTCCGACCAGCCGCGCAGCTTGTGGTAGTTGCTGATGATGACGTCGGGCAGACGCGGGCTTGGTGAGTCGAAAAGGGTGGCCTGTTTGCCGCGGCGTTTTGGAATGAGGTCATAGGGCTGGCCAGACTTGAGAATGTGGACCTTGAGTTCAGGGGCGAAGTCAGCCAGTTCATCGCGCCACTGCTTGGGAAGATGCGAGAGCGTCACGACCAGGACGGGCAGGTTCTCTGGGCGGGCCATCGGGCAGATGCTGGTCACGGTCTTGCCGAGGCCGACGTCATCGGCCACAAGCAGGCCGCGCACAACTTCAGCCAGCGTCGCGGCCTGGGTTTGATAGTCGCGCGCCGGGATCGCAAGTTCGAAGGCTTCTGGCGGGCGCCGATGTTCGAGCAATTCAGCGACGATGCTTTCGCGCTCGACGTGATGCGAGGCTCCGCGCTCAAGGCGCGCGAGGTCTTCGACCTCCATCGGGTAGCGATGCGTGAACCACAACAAGTCGCGACAGTTTTCCTCGGTATCCGACAAGAGGACAAAGTCGCCTGCGCGCTGATCGACCTGTGGGAACAGGCGCTTGAGCTTGGTGCGCACATGCGGTTCGCAGACAATGCGCCAGCGATTATCCTGATATGTGATCTTCCCGAATGCACTCAAAGCAAGCTCCCGAGCAGGCGCAACGCCGCCATGGGTTTGCCGAAAATCTCATCGGGAACTTGGACCAGCCACACCGGAGTGCCAACCACCAGGATGCCGTGGACTTCGGCATGCGTCGCATAGCGGCTCACCTGGCGCAGCAGTTGTGATAGCGAACCTTGGATCTTGACCTCGATGGCGACGTCGTCGACCAGGAAGTCAGGGCGATCCGGTGCACTGAGCGCGGGCTCACGTCGATAGGGCGAGCCACTGGAGCGCAAGACCCGTTCGATTCCGTCTTGGAGGTCGCGCTCGTCGGTGAATCGGTAGCGGAAGCCTGCGAGCAGGCTGGAGAGTTGTTCGAGGCCCATGTTCGGAGTGGTAAAGGAGTCGAATCAGGCTACCAACAGGACCCGTTTACGCAAGGCTAAATGCGGCATGGTTGTCGAAAATTTTCTCGGCCCACGATCAAGCAGGCATCAGCGCCTTGAGGCATCAAACACACCCCAGTTCTCGCGGCCGGGCCAATCGCGTTGCAAAGCGCGCAGCCCGTGGCAATGCGCCAATCAGATTGATGCGCACAGCTCGAATAGCGCCACCACGATCCTTGGCTCTGGCGTAGTTGGTCCTCGCGTAGGTGGGCTTCTTGTCAGGCCCAGCAAGAACATCCACGCGCCACTTCTTCCACTCGTGAGCAGCCCAGAATGCGGCGCCGCGCGCAGCATCGTCGAGATAGACTGGATCAAGCATCGGGTGCCTTCTTTGCGGGGTTGGCTTTCCACGTCAGAGGCTCAAACTCCGACAGCCGCAGACCCAGCGGGCCTCCATCTGTCGCACGCACGGAAACGGCGCCATAGCGGTTGCAATCGCATGCGTAGTCGCCCGGCTCAACACGCCTTGCACGAAACGGACCATCTCCACAAACCGTCTTTGCGATCCGCACTGTCTCAGGTACATAGTCAGGCGTGCCGTCCATCGCACCAGCTCGGTAGTAATTCAGTGCCTTGTCTCGATCGTCCATGGTCCCTTCTCATCAAAGCCCAATTTGCGGCACGTCCAGAGCGAGCGCGATGTCGATGTTGCGCACCCAAATCGGGGTCGCCGACAACTGGAACGTCTCTCCCGTCCAGGCCAGCAGCAACGTTCGTCCGATCTCTTCGGCAATGGCCTGAGCCGCGTCCGGCGGCACGGCGTTGCCGATGCGTTCGCGCCATGCGCTATCGCTAAGACCTTCCAACTCAAGCCATT
>CABS01000203.1_pt1 | contig 43679 bp, 66 predicted proteins | sample 344768 | NCBI WGS metagenome assembly CABS01 (sample SAMEA3138346, study PRJNA38045) | mine drainage metagenome | isolation source: Carnoules arsenic-contaminated mine drainage | place: France:Carnoules | collected 21-May-07 | reverse complement strand
GACACGCAATTTTCCTTACCAGCGGACTGGATGGTGGCGACGTTTGTGTTGGCGGTAGTGGCGTTCATTTGAGGCTCCTTGCTGTTTGATTGTTGGACTAGCAGTACGATTGTCGTGCTGCATGATCCAGACTATAGCTGACAATTCAAACCCGTGCAACAGTCTTTTCAATCGCACGAGCTTTGCTGATAGCCTTTGTCAAAACGGTATATCGTCGTCATCAATGGTAGCAAGGGCACGCGAATCAACCTGCACACTAGGTTGCGTTGCTGTAGGTTCCTGCATACCAAATGCAGTCCCGTCAAAACAGCAAACCAGGATGGACGGGTAGGGCTTCTTGTTTGTCCATACCCGTAGGTGAGTCGGGACTCGAAGTTGGGGCAGGCGTAGCAAGGCGTCCTGTACGTCTGCGGGCACCTCCTCATGCGAGCGCTCGCGCCACCAGCGTCTCGCATTGCGTTGTCCATAGCCTGCGTGCTCGAACAAGACGTATTCGCTAAAGGACCGAAGGCCGCAATAGTAGGTCACCCGCACACTAGGGGGCTTCATGATCTTGGTGTGCTTACTGTATGTCACGTGATCTACCTGCAACACCTCGGTGACGGGGGCGTCCCCTTTAATTAGCGTGTCGGTAGCTGCGAACTGATTGAACTTGACTTGGAAGGTAAACTCCGCACCACAGTTGAAACAGTGTCTGGCGCTTGCATGGTTGTACACACCACAGGCATCGCAGATGCGAACGGGTGCTTCCCCGCCCCCTGCGCCCTTCTTGCGCGGGATCACAGGGTCGTTGATGGGCCCGAGCCTGCGCGTGTTAGCTGCAAAATCCAGGACCAGGCAGTTCTGTTTACCGGGGCTCGGACGTGTCCCCCTTCCCAGCATCTGCACCCACAACACCGTCGACGCTGTGGGGCGCAGAACCCCTATACAGTCGATGGCAGGGAAATCGAACCCTGTGGTCAGCACGTTATTATTCACAGCGACACGGTATTTCCCGCTCTTGAATCCTGCAATAGCTTCGTCCCGTTGCTTGTCGGGCATCTTGCTATGTACGGACACAGCACTCACCCCCAGCGTGTCCAACATGTCCACAATGTTGTTGGCGTGCTGAATGCCACTTGCAAAGATCAGCCAGTGCTTGCGGTCTGATGCAAGCTCGAGCATTTCGCACAAGGCACCATGCGTGATTTCTTCTCTGTCGATTGCAGACTGCAATTCCTTAGGAACGAATTCGCCACCGCGTAGGTGCACGCCGTCTACGTCCACTTGCTGCCTGGTTGCACGCGGAATCAGCGGTGACAGGTACCCTTCGGCGATCAGCCGATTGAAGGCGTCCACCCCCGTGATGTCAAAGCACACATCTGTGAACAGACCGTCGCTGGTGATGTGCCCCTGCCCGAGTCTCCACGGGGTTGCTGTGAACCCAATGACCTTAAGGCAAGGGTTGACCGCTTTGAGCCCGCTCAGGAACGCACCGTACATCGCTTCTTCATTGGGGCTTACCAAGTGGCACTCATCGATCAACACTAAATCCTGATGCCCAAACAGGTCAGGCCTACGCCATACACTAGCAACCCCGCCAAAGGTGATGGGCCTATAGAACTCCTTGCGTTCCAGCCCTGCGCTATACACACCCGCTGGCGCTTGGGGCCATAGCTCCATCAACTTCTCGTAGTTCTGGACAATCAGCTCCTTCACATGCGTGAGCATTATGACGCGCTGACGCGGGTATTGTCGATACAGATCTTCAAGGAACCCAGCGATGACCACAGCCTTGCCCGTGCCCGTGGGCATAGCGACGACCGGGTTCCCTGTGTTAGCGCCGAAGTACCTGTAAATAGACTGTACCGCTTCTTTCTGGTAGTCCCGCAGGGTCAGGCGCATGATCAGAACGGCTTGTAATGGGAGCAGCCTTGCAACTGGAGTTCCTTTGACAAGGGCATAGGGTTTCCATCCGTCGCATGAGTCACTACGGGGTTGACGCAATACCAGTTCCCATCTTCTGCTGCATTGCTGTACTTACAGGTCCGGCAGTTGCGCGCAGGCGCACCGCCGAGGTGGCAGACTGCCTTGTGGTCACAGAACTTGCAGCCGAACCAGCCCACGGTCTTTCCAATCTTTGTGGGCGGTTCCTTTGCAAGGATAATGACCCGCGCACGGTCAATGAACTGGTCCGCAAAGGCAGGGTCGAGATACACCAGCTCTGCCCAGACGTCGTCGTTGTTCTTGTTGACCCCCATGTACAGCGCAACGGTCAACCCCATCTTTCTCATGTAGGTCTGCATCTGCACATAGTGCTCTAACTTTGCAACGCGCACACCTTTGCCTACAAGCTCTTTGAAGCTGTTGTCGTTGTGCGTCTTGAACTCCAGGAGCGTGGGCAGATCAGGTGGAAGATCTGGGATCCCCTGCCCTACACCGTCTCCACTTCCGCCGAAGTGGCCCCCGACATCGCTAATGCGGAATTGGTTGCCATTAGCGTCCTGTTGCCATACTTGCACCCCGATGGTGAGTAGCATTGCAATGAACCGGCCTTCCTCCAAGTGCCCCCGATTAAAGAGGCGCAGTATCCTCCCGTCAAAGTGAGGTGCCGTGGTCCAGTGAAAACCGTACCAAATCTCCCGTCCGCACTCGTGTCCGAGCACGCTGGCGCCGAGGTGAGAGCGAAACGGTACGTCCTCGCCCCGGTAAGCGTCCCCGATATGCGGAAGCACTTTCCCAAGGAATTGACGAAACTTTGCACCCTGATCCGCCTCAATAGCTGTAGCAATCGCGCTCAGGGTCTTGGTTGCACGATGCACCGTGCGGTCAACTGTGTTGATCATGGAATCTCCCTATTCCTATGCAGGCATGAGACCCGCAGGGGAATAGAGAGGGGTTTCCCCTCTCTACTACTACTAAACGGCAGGCTGAGTCTGCCAAGGCGGGGGGGCACCGGCGCCAACGGGTGCTGGGGCTTGTGCGGGCGGCTGGGGCGGTGCGTAGGTTGCGGGAGGCGCAACAGGGGCAGCGACGGGAGCGGGGGCCTGTGCAGCCGGCGCACCGCCTGCCCAAGGTTGCGCAGCAGCAGGGGCAGACCATGCGGGGGCCTGTGCAGGAGCGGCTTGACCGTTCCAGGCAGGAGGTGGCGCTTGAACGGGTGCCTGTGCAACAGGTGCAACAGGTGCAACAGGTGCCACGGGTGCCTGTGCAACAGGTGCACCAGCCCACGGGGCCGCTGGAGCGGATGCAGGTGAGGCTGCTGCCATGTCGACCTGCTCGTTAATGTTCTTACGTCCGGTCACATCGTTGCTGGCTTCGTACTGCGCAGTGGCAGGGCGCACCTTCAGTTTCACCTTCAGCGGACGTCCGTGCAACATCGAAGAGTCACCGACCTGCAACAGCCCAATGGCGTGGCACAGCGCGCTCAGTTGGCGCTGTCCGATTTCCGAGGCTTGGACGTTGCTGTTCTGCAGATTGAAACGGTCGAAAATCTTGCGACCGATATACTGCCCGTCAATCACGTTGTAACGGACTTCCAGGTACACACCGCCCGAAGCTGCGGTCGGTTTGAGATCGCTCTGGTCCACGACCACGTTATACCAGCCCGCAGGAAGGGCCTCGACAGTTTCCTGCGGAGGAACGTGAGTTGCATCAAAATTAAGTTGAGCCATGAAAAACTCCCAAAGGAATGGCAGGGCAGGAAAGGCGGCGCCCGATTACCGCTTAAAAAGGTCAATCTGAGATGCCTTGTGAAGAGCATCCGCAAAATAGTTCCACCCGTTGGCGGGTGGCGCTGGAATACTCAGCTCTCCGCTCATGCCGAAACGGTTTCCAGCAGTGTAGGCAGGCGTACGGGATAGGGCAAGCATCCGGCCCTTGTTCTGGCTGATGCCTCGAACCAAATTGCCTTTGTCGTTGCTCATCACAAAGATCGGCTCGTACAAGAACGCAATGACGTCTGCCCATTGCGTCACAATTTCCCGTTTCCCGTATGTCTTCTGATTCTTAGGGCTATGCAGCAGCAAGTCCCAGGAATCATATTCACCGCTCGTCGGGTCACTGATCCTGGCGCTGAAGACGTGGCAGGTCAGGATGATATTGATTCCACCATGCACCGCCAAGAGGTCGAATTGCTTGAGCAGGTTGTCAAAGATGGTGTTGGCGAGCGTATATGCCTTACCGTACCCGCCATGTGCGCTCTCCATGGTTGCAGACTTGTTGGAACGGGACGCCGGGTCCTGCCGCAGCACATAGTCATGAATGTGACGCTCTAGTGCTGTTGCACTGTCAATGGCAATGGTCTGATAAGAGAATTGCCCGCGCTGTGCAAGCTGGGTCACTTCCCCTAGTAACGCCTGCACCTCTTCAAGCGTCTGCAGAATGGGTGTCTTTGGAACGTCTACACCAGCAAAGCCAACCTCAAGCGGCACAAGCAGAACACCGGGTGCACCAGCGCACAGGGTCGTCTTGCCCATCTTTTCTTGCCCAGCGACGAGCATACGAATTCCGGTGCGACTGACACCGCTTGATACCTGTTGCAGAATGCTCATGCAAGGTCTCCATGTTATCTCCGCTGCAATGGGGCAGCGGGTCCCATATTTTACAGGGTGCGTTATGCACCAGCCCACTACATGTCTGACTCAGCTCGAATACTTTGGAAGGTCGGAAACCGGGGCTTGTCCTTCACCCCTTTAGGGAACGTCTTGTACTTGATAATCTTGCCGAGGATCAGGTTAGGATTCTTGAAGTAAAACTGACGTTCATGGTGCGTCATACAGCCGGCAGCAACGGTGATGTCCTGCCCTGTCTCACAATCCTTGCACTGTAACGCGCCCACCATGCCATTGGGCACCATGCCGGCCTGGTGTGAGCTACGTTCGGTCTGCCCGAGCTCGTTGATCTTGGCTTCGTTACCATTGGACTCCCCTTCCACAATGCGGATGACCACGGATTCCCGCTCGACGAAGCGCTTGATCCGCAGGTAGGTTGCTTCGCGCTGGGTTGCACGCCCATTCTTGTACTTGCCGTTTGGATCGCGCAGAATAACACCTTCGAACCCCATGTCAAGCCACTGCGCTTCCAGGCTCTCCAGCTCTTCCATTTTGTGGATCAGGTACGCGGGCATCACCCGCAGATGTTCCGCAAGCTTCGGCCAGATGCTGCGCATCTCTTCCACTCTCCGGATCAGATGCTCGTACCGTTGTTGATACCCGAGAGTCTCGGTGTGCTCCGTCACATAGTCGAACAGCCACCAGAGGGTGTATGGCTCCCCTTCGATGGTGTTCAGGGCACTTGTGGTCAAACTGCATAGACGAGGGTGCGTTTCCACGTTGGCAGCTACTTCACCGTCGAAGCCGCAGCACGCCAGCCCGCTGTACAGGTTCGTCGTGTACACGTTCTTGTGGCACTTGAAACTGCGCCCCGTGAACGTCCCTTCCAGGTTGAGGCCCCGTACACCGTCGATCTTGGGCTGCGCAATGACAGGGAACCGCACAGACCCTTCCTTCCAATCGCAAGCGAGCATCGGCTTCATCGTTACGCCTTCTCGGTCAAATACGCAAGAGCGCGAAGCTCGTCCACAGCCTGCCATTGAAGATGGCTGACCCCAAAGGATGAGATACACACAGGAACAATCGGTAGCACCAGTGCGAGCAACGCTTCCGCATACACCCGGATCTCATATTGCGCGTGCTCGTGCAGTCGGAGCTTCAAGAAGTGGAGAAGGTTGTGCAGATTCACCGTGGTGAACATGCGGGAATATGTGGACGTGGGCAGCACTGTGCGCGCCAGTTCCCGCGGACATCCTTGTTCAAGGAGCGCTTGATAGAGCGAGTGCGCATCAGCGTTGCTCTTCGTCATGAAGGCGTGGATGATGGTAGCGTGCTCGTGTTGCACGTTGTCGCGCATCTGCTTGTTGCTTGTGTGCTGGTGCGTGATCTGGTTCAACGCGGGGACGTAGTATTCGTCCGGGAGTTCCGTATAACGAGCGCTCATCTCGTTATATGACTGAGTGCGATGCCGGTGCCATTGCCGCAGCACAAAGATTGGAGCCTTCACTTCAAAGGTAAAAGTGACCGCCTCGAAGGGACTGGTGTGGTTGTTCTCCATCAAGTAGCGGATGAGACGTGCGTCCTTGCCACCGTCTTCCCCTGAGCGCCAGTCAGCGTCGTAGCTGACCCGCGCAGCACGAACGACGCTCAGGTCGCTTCCCATGTGGTCGACAAGACGGACGAAACCGTGGTCGAGTACCTCAATCATTCGGTTCATGCTGTACCTCAATGTAATGCGTTATAAAGCCCAATGACGTCCAGACAAATGTAGACGATATTGAGAGCGAAGAAAGCCCAGGCCTTGATGCCGAACGACCAGTAGAGCAGGAAGAAGCTGGCGACAATCATAATTGACCAAGGCCACACACTGTGCGCGTGTCCCGTTGCGATGATGAGCGTCCCCAGCACAGCAAGGGCGGTGCCAATGTACTCAAATGCTTTCACAGGTTCTCCTGACCTTGTGGGGCAATAGTGGGCGGAGGTTTCCTCTTGCCCTTGGGGTTGGCGGGCGGGACAATCTCCATGGACGGGGTGCTGGGCTTGATGGTCAAGCACTGGTCGAAGATGGCTTTCTGTTCCGCGGTCAACTCGTTGTAAGCTCGCTTTGCCAGTTCGGGCTTCCAACGCACAAGGCTGTCAACGGGCAATCCCTTCTCTACGAACTGTTCCTTCAGCCCGTCAAAGGAAGCCTCGTCCATCTTGTATTCGTAGGGAAGCTCCCCTTTACAGGTGTATCCGTCGGCAAGAGGATATTTCTGTACACCTTCTTTCGTCTCGAACCAGTCAAAGAAGATCTTGCGGCGCAGCAGCATCTCGCTGGCCTTGAGCGCCTTGAGCTGATCTTGCATCGCATACCAGCGCGCAAGATCATCCTCAGTCGCCTTTTGTGGGGGCGGGAGTTCGGACATATTAGCTCTCGTCCGCTCGGGTAGTTGCGTCTGTGTTGCTGTAGACGCCGTTCGGGTAGCGCTTGCCTAGCTTACGCTGGTTTGCGCGAAGGATGTCGTCGGGCTCCAGGCCCAGGTGCTGTATGTAGGTGCCGACAGCAGCGCTCAGATAGACAAGTGAAGTCATGAGGTTTTCTGCATGTCTGTCCATGGGGTTACAGTAGATCCACACGCGCTTCGCCTGATCCAGAAACTCTGCCGCACGATATACGAGATGTTCAACGAGTTCCGGGATCCCGCACTCGTTGAACATCTCGTTGACGTAAGAGGTCATTGCTTCCTGCTGCGCGTTGCTCCACAACCCAGCATCATCCAGCACGCCTATTCCGGCTTCCATGTAGAACAGGATATCGCCGAGCTCGAGAATGGTGTTGTCGCGGCTGCCAGAGTTCTTGAGCTCGATCACTTCCCCCATCACACCGATTGCAGCGTGCATGAGCGACGGAGCATCGACGGTGATCCGAGGTTCCTGGCCCGGGGCAATACCACGAAAGCTCACGCTGGCGTACCCGTCGCGCTTGAACAGGTTGCGCACCATCTGGGGCCAGGGCACGTACTGCGCGCCCACGCCCACTGAGTCAGCAGCGACTTCTCCCTGCGACTTCTCCCTGCGACTGAACAACACTCGACTTCGGTTTTCCATTGTTTTCTCCTGTGTGGCTGCGCATTAGTGCGCCGTTAAATAAGTGTACGGGGTGCCAGCACACCATACAACTGTCAGGCTCACATTACGTCGGGCAGGGATAGGATGCGGTAGCACTTACCCACGAAGCCCCAGTCAACGGGGATGTTAACCCTCGGTACTTCCACAATATATCCGCTGTCACACAGGCTCTTAATAGTGTCGTCCAACCCCTTGGTCGGACCTAGACGGTACTTGAGGAAGCTGTTGATCTTCTGCGTCCGCTGCTGTAGGTACTTGCGGGCAACGACGCCGCCGTGCCGCATCTGATCTGGTAGCTTGTACCCAGCAGCGATGGGCTCGTTAAGGTACTCGCGCATGATCGCCAACACCTTGCGTTCTCGCGACACATCGCTTTCCCCAACATCACCATCGTGCATCTTCCGGCTCATGGTGCGTATGTCCCGGTGTATGAGCTCAAGTGCCCAGCTCGTATGTTCTTTAGTGATCAGTGGGTCCGCTACATTGTCCGCTGCTGCAAGGATGGCGCTGATCTTGAGAGCCTTCAGGTGTGCACGGTTCCACATCTGCCGCCAACTCTCGTCCATGGTGCAGTTAATCTGTTTGTCGCATTCCTTGTCAAACTCTTCCAGCACTTTTGCCGCTTCCAAGTCCATGCGGGCAGGGATGAACGCCATAGGCCCAATGGTGTCTAGGAAATTTCCTAGCTTCATCAGATGGTCTAGAGTTGCCGTAGCCATGGGTGAGTCTGGGTACATGTTGAGCGGAGGTCTCAACCCCGCGTACTCGATGATAATGAACCGTGACAAGAACCCATCTTGCATCATGGTGTTCGTAAGCGACTCGTAGAAATTATCTGGTGTAGTCTCGCCCACCATGCTATAGGCAACCCCGTCCACCGACTTGATATTCTTTTCCTTGTCACTATACCCGATGCCACCCACGATCGTCCCGGCACCGCTTTTCTGGTACAAGTTCGTCATCTGTGTGCGTAGAGACTGCATGGGGCCTTCAACTCCATCCTCTGCAATCTTCTTCAGCTTACGCCCCCACTCACCAGCAATGTTGACAAAGCTGGTGCGACCATCCCCAAAGGCTTTGATGAGTGCGGGCCCGGATGCGTAGTCGCTAAAGTCCACGCGACCGCTGATAGCGGGCACGCTGTGCGTGAGGTTGATCAGCTTACTGACGCTGGTGTGTAGCGCTTCTTTACCGATTGCAGAACGGGCGACCAGCACCATATAGAGATTGACACCACTTCCGTTGATCTGCACCGCTCGGCCGAACATGCCGGCGAACAAACCCAGCGCAGCAACGATAGCGACCTCCTGTACGGGGCGTGGGCTGATGTCGTAGAACCATTTTGCAATCTCACCCACGAAACCCGGTGGCCAGCGCAGCGACGCAGCATTCGGCGTCTCAATCACCACCCGTTTTGCCATGTCGGGCTGCACCAGCTTGATCTCGGGTTGCGCAAGCTGACTAAGTAACGCTGCGCTCTGTGCCTGTGCTGCCTTATGGAACTGTTCGTCACGTTCCTGCCTACCGCGGATGATGGTGAGCGTCCGGTTGAGATACGTGTCGTTGCGGGTTGCTTTGGGACGCTGCCCAAGCTCAGTCTGCCGGAACATGCGCCGCACTTGGTCATTGGACTTTGAGTAGAACGCAAGCATGGACAGCAGAGACAGGTCTGCTTCAGACTGGGACGGGTAGCCCATGCCGCGCCAGTCACCACCACACAGCGCCTTGAACTTGTCTGCATTCTCCGCCGTGCACGCACGCTGCCACACCACAGCATCATCGTCCACAGGCACCACTTCGGTGAGCTCCTGCACCTTTGTGTCGTTTGTCTGCATTTCGGAGAGCAGCAGCGCCAGCAACTCAGGTGCCTCCCGGATGGGCTTGTTCAGGTAGACGTTACCCGTGCAAACGATAAAGCGTTCCTGGCTGTACACCTCCACACCATCACGCCTGTGCCCAGCACTAGCAGCGCCACGCAACCAGATGTGGAACCCGCGTCCGCTGGTGCTGCGCTGTGTAACTGTCAAACGACTGGATGATCTTGTTGAACCGTGCAAGCGTTTCCGGCGCCGTATCGTCTTTGACGTCTAGGTCGATGCAGACATACCCCGCGCTAGCTTCGAGCACCAGGCCCATCCCGCTCCCCTCACCCCACTTGGCAGCTACCTCCACAACCGAGTCGAAGTCTGCCCACGTATGCGGGGCGGTGACGTTAGCGCGGTGGCCCGAAACTGTGTAGGGGCTCTTATCCGGTGCAGCGATGCACCAGTGCGGCAGTGATTTGAGTTCGTCTGGGAGCTGGTGGATGTCAATGAATACCTGTCCGGTCGTCATTGACCCACCGCCTGACGACGCGCATCCAGCATCACTTTCCAGGCAGCAACAAAGGGCTCTACTTCTGCCCGCTCCCATAGGTAAATCTGCCCATGGAGACAAATGGCGTTGGGCATCTTGCCCCGCTTTCGAGCATCCATTAGAGAGCTGCGACTGATACCTAAGCCCCGGGTGATCTCGGTGCTGGTGATGTAACGGCGGTCAAAGTCTTCTTGTGCCTTGCTAGTGCTTGCCATAGTGAATCCCTGTGTGGTTGCTGTGCCCTCGCTTGCAGTGTACGGGGGAGCGTATTTAAGTACAACAACTGTCAGGGAACCCACTTGGGAGCTCCTTGCGCCTGTAGTGCGCGCCACGCACGCCGCGACTCCTCCATATCATGGAACCGTTGCTCATAGTCCTGCCGCAGCTCTTCTACGTGCGCCTTGTGGTCTTCGCACGCCTGCAACCATGCGGTATAGCGTTCGGAACGCTGCGGGTCGCGCTCTACCTTTGCACGCGGTGCAGACTTAGTGGCGCGCACCGCCCGGGCTTCCTCGTTGACTAAGCCGACGGACAGGTATGTGGCCAGCAGCAGGGTGTCGGGTGAGTTGGCAACGATGACCACAGGTGAATCAAAGAACGCCCATTCCTTTGCGGGTGCGGTGAACATGATTGCGCAGCCCATCTTCGGAAACGTCTTGTACTGCTCGCGCCTGCGCACGTAGGCAGTGCGCACAGCGTCGTGGTAGTTGTTCAGCACCTTCCGGGTCGGTTCTGGAGCGTCCTGTTGGAACAGTACAGACTCGTCGTGTAGCACGTTAGGAAACCGCGCAACACCAGGAACCATGACGGTCTGATACAGGCCCCATGCGTAGGTCCACACCGCTTCTGGGCATCCCCATTGCGTGAGGGCAGCCTGTTGGAAGTGTGCGTGCAACTCATTCATTTCGGGGATTGTGAACTGGTGCATGTCTGCTAGTGGGAATTGCAGGTACGCGGGAGGTTCCAAGAATACTTTGTTGAACATGGTGGGCCTTATGGGTGGAATATGGGTTGGAATGCAGTGTAGTGTAGCCAGGTGGCTCACCCCCGGCAACCCCCTGAGGGGATGGCTTTTTAGCGTTATGCGTTGTAATAGTTAATTGTGACGATAGAGGGATAATTGTTAAAATGTGCTACCCAAATTAGTAATTAGTGCAATTAACGGGGGGTACCTACTACTGCACGCCGCCCCCGCCCCGGGGTCCCCCCTACCACCACCGAAATATAAACGACCCTTACCCCCTAAGAAAATTAATTTACATGTATATAGTGTAGTTACAACAACAACTTACCCCGGTTAATCCTCGATCTCTCCACAGGGGGTATAGTGGCTCACGTGGCATAGTTATCCACAAAGAAATTAGTAAATAAAAAAGCGATTAATCAGATTAATCTGTGAAACACAAATTAGTGTAGAAACTGTGCAAGTGTAAAAAGCCGCCCCTGTGATCCCCGAGCCGGGGGTGGCGTGCCGGCGCTGTTTTTCATGGTTAATTTGTGTCTTGTGCATCGCGCAGCAGACCCGGTGCATTGTGGTCAACACTCTGACCGCACAGCCGTACGCAGGCCCACATAACGGGTTAAAATAGCGTCTGCTAGGTCCCTCGCAGTTGCCAACTGACGCCTAGCATTCGGCGGGAGGACTGTGATCGGTTCTCCCGTTCTTTTTCCAAGGAGCCGACATGACCCACTCTAACCAGACCGCCCAAGCCCTGCGCTTGCTGGTGCAAGAGATTGAGAAGAGTGTGATTGAACGCAGGCCGACGTGTGTCAACTGCCTGTACTTTGAGAGTATCGACGAGTTGTGTCAACTTTGCAAAGCAAGACCGCCAGCTCACGTTATCGCATATGCTTGCCCTCAGTGGGCTGCAAAGAGCAGTGACCCACTTGACGACATTCCATTCTGAGGAGTTCAATATGAAGATGATTCTGCACGCCCTGCTGGTGATGAACGGCTCGGCAGTTATTGGATTGCAACTCGTGTGGAGACTCTCATGAAAATCGTGAATTGCCCAACTTGCGGACTTCCCTGCCCCGCGCATGTTCTGCCGCTGTGGCGGCGCATCGACTGGTTGCTGCTCGGCACCTGGCTTGCCGTGGGCGCCTTCGGCATCGCCGTGTGGCTGTTTCTCGCCTACGCGGGCCTCGAACTCTGGAGGTTTTGACATGGAAATCTGGAACCTGAGTCAAGCCGAAATCGACGCCGCGCATGCGCGGGCAGAGCGGCTGCAACTTGCGGATTTGCAGCACGAGATAGATACGTGGGCGCCTCTGTGGAAAGGCCAGACCGTGGCGATGGTCACCTACCAATTCTGAGGAGCTGAGCGTTCTGTAGTATTACGGAGCTCGGTCCGGGGTGCAACTTGCAAGCTGGACCGCATTCTAGACCTATCGAAAGGGGATTGACATGGTCGCATCCGTGTTGTACGAAGAGAGCAACGAGATTCATTCCGTCAGGTTTCGCAGGGGATTTGGAGGGTGCATGGCCCTGCAGGCACGCTACATGCAGCGCGTCTGGCGACCGCCAATGCCGTGGGCTCACTCACCAGAACAGCCTTACAACCTTGTGGGCGACTGGCACGACGTGAGCGCAGACGATCTGAACGAATCGATGCGCGCCCTCGAATGGATCAACGCCCACGGGGTGTCCAAGCTATGAGAAGACCGCTGACATGGCGCGATGTGCTGGTGTGCATCGGGGATGGCTGGCGCCGATATTGCGACGACGAAGTTGTGGGTGTCCCGCCATGCGACACGGCGCTCGACAGCTACCGGTCGCTATGGCAGCAGATTAATGGCCCTGACTCGTGGGAGTCAAACCCATGGGTATGGGTCGTGGAGTTCAAGCGCATTCAAGTCGCACCAGAAGGATTTTAAGTAATGAACTCGAACACAAAATTAAACCAATGCAAGGGAATGAATTGTGAAAGTGTCGATGGAACGAATCACTCGGCGTAAAGGAACAAATGATGGATAGGACAGAATGGGTAATGGTCCCGCGGGAACCTACGGCGCAGATGCTGAAAGCCGCAGCTGATGAAGATTTGAAAGTTTGGTTGGATTGTGGGCAGCCGGCCGCTGATCATTCAATAATTTGGCGCGCCATGCTCGCCACCGCTCGCACGCCAGTGCAAGATCTGCAACCGGTAGCGTGGATTGACCCCGGCAGCTATGAGGCGATGCTGGCGTGCGAGGATGGCTGCCTGCGGTATCTGACGCGCCATCCGCGCGAAGGGGATATTCCCCTCTACTCGACATCGCCCGACGCCGCAGCCCGCATTGCCGAACTGGAAGCCGAGCGAGACAGGTTGCGCTCTGAGATGGACAAGTGCGCCGCTGCGCTTCCGGGGTCGTTCTACATGGACCCTCCCGACGGGGGTGATGTCGGGGTGAGCGAGCAACTACGCAGGATGATCGACGCCCTCAAATCCGAACGGGATGCGCTGCGCAAGGCGTTAGTTGAGTTTGTCCAGTATGCCGACGACTGCGACGATGACAGCCCGGAGTTGGATCGTGCCCGCGCCGCACTGGCAAAGGAGCCGACATGACACCCGACAAGATGCGTCAGCTTGCACGAGACTTGCTCTTCCTTGCGAATTTCCGGACGCAGGAAGGGAACTACGCAGACGCAGGCCGGTTGAGGTCAGACGCCTACATGCTGCGGCACAAGGCCGATGCGGCGGAGCATGAGATCAACGTGCTGGTCCATTCCAGCGGTAAGGACTGACATGTTCCTGATCTTCCACAAGGTCTGGCCGCGGGACACGTATCAGCAGCGCTTCGCTCGCATGAGCCAAGCTGCAAAGCGCTGGTTGGCGACTAACGACTGCGGTCAAAAGACCGGAACCCTACGCGATGCCTCTAGTGGGGACATGACCAAATCGTTCTTTCACCCCGCAGACTACGATGCGACCGGCCGCTGCACGTTAGCGGGTAACTTTCACGGGTTGTATCGGGTGAGCGAGTACACCTTCGAAGAGATCAAAGCGCTCGCACTTGAAATCGGACGCGACCAGCTCGCATACGAGCGCAAGCACTTGGAAATATGCTTGGATGACCAGGAAGCCTCCCGGGCTTATCGTGCAGGCATTCAGGAAATGATCGACAATCTGCCCAGCGAACCGACGCTTCTCCTTGCTAAACTCTGACAACCAGCGCACCCGCAAGGGTGCACAAGGATCTATCATGATACCCGCAGTCTTCATCTTTGTGCTCGTGCTAGCGGGTATTATGTTCGCTTGGTACGTGCTCCGCTTCGTGGTGTACATGCTCTACATCGTCTTCCTACTACCGAGATTCCTATGCAGACTCCACATTCCCTCAAAGCGTTCACGGACGAAAAGATAGCACAGCTTGCTCTGGACCTCGACCTTCCTGCGAGCGTGCTGGCCACACCAGCCACGGAGGGTCTGAAACCTATTGTGGTCACCGTCCCCGCCTTTGTGCTTTCGCGCCAGCCGAAGGAGAAGCACGAAGGTATCTGCATCATGATCATGCGCAAGGCGGGTATCCCGGTCAATGGTTCCTATCGTATCACCGGGTTGCGCTACGGGTTCTTGCGTGCAGAGCGCAACAGCAAAGACGACCTCACATTCACGTGGCACCGTAGGGATCCGCGTACAGCCGAGCAACAGGCCGCAGAGGCTGGTGTGGTACTGGAGCCTTCCCATGCGTAGTGACAGGCTGCTGGTGGAGCGCTACGCCCCCAGCACGCTAGACGGCGGTAAACACGGCTGGACACGCACTCGCGATATGGATGGAACTATCCGATGGCGCATCATACGATGCGATTCCGAAGGCACGCCCTGGATGTTCACCTTCCAAATCCTTGAGGCCTACGCCAGCCTTGTGGGGGCGTCACAGGCACGTTGGGAAGCTGCTGTCAATCTCAAAGCCCTGCGCAACCATATCCAGCAGGCAATCAACGAGCGTAACGAGCTCATTTCCGCGTATAGCAAAGGAGTACAGTCGTGGCATTGAAGAACATCCGAGAAAAGGGCGCCAACGGGGAGCGCGAAGTCGTTGCGCTGTTGGAACCTGTGGTGCGGGAAGCTATAGTGAGCCTAGGGGGGCAAGTAGCAGACAAGCCAATCCTCCAGCGCAACCAGAATCAGAGTGCTGTAGGTGGGAGCGACCTAGTCAACACCTTTGGTCTTGCTATCGAAGTCAAGCGCCAGGAGCAGCTCTCAATCAATACGTGGTGGCAGCAGTGCGTTACCAGCGCAGCTCGGAACGGTGAGATACCCGTGCTCATGTTTCGTCAGAACCAAAAGAAGTGGCGTATCATGATGTACGTGGACGTCCGGTTGCCCTACGTACAGGAACCCTCAGGGCTGCCCATGGCAGTAGAGCACCGCGCAGAGCTCGACCTCGAATCCTTCCTGCGCTGGTTCCGTATGTACGTATTGAACAAACTGTATCTGGGCTACAGACCCTAAATCTGACGCGACAAGGCGTCGTATTGCAAGGACTTATCCGCGCCGCCTATACTCTGAGCACTTACCGGGCCACAATGGCCTCAACTGTGCAAGGAGAATTCAAGTGGCTCGGACTTCCAGCAAAGCGTCAAAGGCGCCTGACAAAGCGCCTTGGAGCCCTGCGTCCGCCGAGCTCAACGAAGCGAACGCGCCACCTATGGGGCAAGTGTGGTCAGCAGACCTCACTGAAGCCGACAAGCAGATCCGCGACAAGTTCGCTCGAGAGTACGTCGAGGACTACGATGCTGGCGCTGCGGCGCTGCGTTGTGGATACACGGTGAACTATGCTGTTCACTATGCGCGTCTGTTCATGGGTGAGACTTACACCCGCCAACGGATTGCTCAGCTTGAGCAAGAGATGGGCGCCACCAATGAGAAGGAAGTATGGCGCCAGCGCATCACCCGCAGCTTGTGGCGGGAAGCTACGAACAAGGGAAGCGACGCCAGCCACGGTGCACGGGTCAGCGCTCTCAAAGAGATCAAGAACATGTACGGGCTTGACGCTCCCGTGGAAACCAAGCTCGAGGTGAAATCCCCGGTGACGTTCTACATGCCCGACAATGGCCGCGCAACCCCGGCTCCTGCGGCAGAACCGGATACGCCCCCAGATGTCGGAAGCTAATGTCATCCGACCACAGCCTGGGCCGCAAGAGCTATTCGCAAGTACACCCGCAGACATTGCGATCTACGGTGGTGCAGCGGGCGGGGGTAAGAGCTGGGCAGTGATCTTTGAGCCGCTCAGGCATGTCGTCGACACACCTGAGTTCAGTGCGTTGTTTCTGCGGCGCAACACCACACAGCTCCGTAACCCGGGCGGATTGTGGGACGAGTCAATGAAGATGTACCCCTTAGCGGGGGGCACGCCTGTCTCACACGTCCTAGAATGGAAATGGGCGTCTGGCGGCAAGGTGAAGATGTCTCACCTAGAGCATGAGAGCACGGTGCTGGACTGGCAGGGTGCACAGATCCCGTTGATTGTCTTCGACGAGCTCACACACTTCACGCAGACACAGTTCTTCTACATGATGTCGCGTAATCGCTCCACATGCGGGGTGAGACCCTACATTCGAGCGACCACAAATCCTGACGCTGACTCCTGGGTTGCCACACTCATCGCATGGTGGATCGACCAGGACACAGGCTACCCCATTGCAGAACGCGGCGGGAAGATACGGTGGTTCATACGCATCGGAGACGTCATCAATTGGGCGGACTCAGAAGACGAGCTGTTCGAGAAGTACGGCATCCCGGGCTTGCCTAGAGACCACGACGACCAGATCCGACCTAAGAGCCTGACGTTCATTCCAGCAAGGCTGAGCGACAACCAAGCGCTCACCAAGGCTGACCCGGACTACCGTGCCAACCTGATGGCTCTTAGCAGGGTCGAGCGCGAACGCCTGCTGAACGGGAACTGGAAGGTGCGCCCAGCGGCGGGCATGTACTTCAGGCGCAGCGAAGCCACGCTCCTGGACAAGTTTCCAGACGACGTTGTCAAGCTGGTGCGCGGCTGGGATTTAGCAGCTACAGAACCGAGCGAAGCGAGCCCTGACCCTGACTGGACAGCGGGCGTCCTGCTAGGTGTGCGCAAGAATGGCCGCTATATTGTAGCCGACTGTGTTCGTGCTAGGGTTCGGGCTGCTAAGGTACGGGAACTCATTAAGCGCACGGCGGGAAATGACACCTATAAGGTCAAAGTAGGTCTGCCCCAAGATCCAGGACAGGCAGGCAAGGAACAAGGCGAGAGCTACACTAAGGAACTGGCGGGCTTCGCTGTAGAGGTATCCCGTGAGAGCGGTGACAAGGTGACTAGGGCCGAGCCGTTTGCTGCACAGTGGCAGGCGGGGAACGTGGACATATTGCGGGGTGTCTGGAACGAGGCGTACTTTGCTGAGTTGGAATCCTTCGGCGGAGCCGGCGGGCACGACGACCAAGTCGACGGAAGCTCCCGTGCATTCGGTATGCTGACAGGTAGCAACCTAGCAACCTGGCAAAGACTTGGAAAAGGATAACACGATGACATCAGCAAACAACCCCCCGAAGAGCAAGAGTGTAGTACGCGCAGCACGTACCGCCCTTGCAAACGACCAGAAAGCACGGAGCAAGACACAGGGGCTCAGCGGGGTGACGACGGACAGCTTTGTGAACTTTGCCCAGAACCTGGGCATCGGAACCGACAACCCGATGTCGGGCAGCACCTACGGATTCAACCCCGTGACGCGAAATCGCACGCTGCTAGAATGGGTGCACCGCGGAAGCTGGCTGGGTGGTGTGGCCATCGATGTTGTCGCAGACGATATGACGCGAGCGGGAGTTGACATCCATGCCCAGATTGATCCCGATGAGATCAGTCGAATCGAAGAGGTTGCAACGACGTCCGGTTTCTGGAACGCTCTCAACGACACGATCAAATGGTCCCGCCTGTACGGTGGAGCCATTGCGGTGATGCTGATTGACGGGCAGGACATGTCAACGCCCCTGCGTATCAACACCATTCGCAAAGGCCAGTATCGCGGCATGTTGTCGTTGGACCGTTGGATGGTGCAACCGAGCCTGACAGACTTGGTAACGGCGTTCGGCCCGGAGCTCGGCCTGCCCAAGTATTACGAGGTCACTGCACAAGCGCCCGCGCTAAGTGGCATGAAGATTCACCACAGCCGAGTGATCCGCATGGAGGGAATTCGACTTCCCTACTGGCAACGCCTGATGGAGAATTTGTGGGGACTGTCCATCCTCGAACGCTTGTACGATCGCATGATTGCGTTCGACAGCGCCAGCACAGGTGCCGCCCAGCTTGTGTACAAGTCTTACATGCGAACCTACAAGATCAAGGACATGCGCGAGGTGATTGCGCAGGGTGGCGACGCATTGGCAGGGCTCGTCAAGTACGTGGACATGATGCGCCGCTTTCAGGGTATTGAAGGTATCACCCTGATCGACGCGGAAGACGACCTACAAAGCGAGTCGCACAGCGCATTCAGCGGGCTCTCGGATGCCTTGCAGCAGTTCGGGCAGCAGATTTCCGGTGCGCTAGGTATCCCGCTGATCCGCTTGTTCGGCCAGAGCCCTGCCGGGTTCAGTACGGGCGACACTGACCTGCAGAACTACTACGACCTGATCAGGAAGGACCAGTCCAAGGAACTGAAGGTTGGCGTGACACGCGGCTATCGTGTTATTGCTGCGTCGGAAGGTATTGACGTCTCTGACGAGTTCGCTATCGACTTCCGCAGCCTGTGGGAGATGAATGCCAAGGACAAGGCTGAGGTGGCGGAGACGATTGGCCGTGCTGTGTTGGCAGTGGAAGCGGTAGGCGTCATTGACCGCCCAACAACCCTCAAGGAACTCAAGCACGCCAGCAAGCTCACCGGGATCTTCACCAGCATCACCGACGAGATGATTGAAGAAGCCGAGCAAGAGGGCCCGCCCCTACCAGAAGGCGATCCTAGCCAAGGGGGTAACGAGGGCCCGGGTGCACAAGTGGCCCCAGCCGGCGCTATACCGGCTGCGTCCGCAGCCCAGCCGGGTGCACAACCTGCGCAGCCCGGAAAACCAGCAGTCCCGCCTCAACCAGCGGGCACCGCACCTGAACCGGGCACGGCACAGGACCCTGAGAAGACAAACGTCAGCGTGAGGCTATGAGCGCGACCAAGGACGACGTCAGCGCAAAGATCCTGCGGCAGAGAGCGCGGGAACGCTTCGCTATTGCGGAGAAACTTGAGGCTGAATACTTGCGGGCTCTGCGCCAGCTCACCCGGCAGGTAGAGCACATTGTGAAGCAGATGGCGCCGGAAGCTGTGGTCAAAGACAGTGCGGAGCTACAGAGTGCACTGCGCAGGTACGCGGAACAGGTGAGGCCTTGGGCGACTGCTGTTGCGAACAAGATGGTGACGCGCATTGCACGGAAAGACGAAGCGGCCTGGGCGCAGCTCGGAACGGAGATGGGGCGCGCACTGCGTAAGGAGATTCAGGAGGCTCCGACCGGAGAATTCCTGCGCATGTTCCTCCAAGAGCAAGTACACCTGATCACCAGCCTACCACTCGATGCAGCTGAGCGCGTACACAAGTTGACCACAGAAGGAATCACAAAGGGTCTGCGCGTGCCTGACGTCATGAAGGAAATCCTGCGCACGGGTGAAGTGACCGAAAGCCGGGCACGGTTGATTGCTCGAACTGAGATTGCACGTACCGCGTCGGGTCTGACAATGGCTCGAGCGCAGTACGTGGGCAGCACACACTACATCTGGCGCACCTCGCATGACGCTGACGTGCGTGACAGTCACAAGCAGATGGAGGGAACGGTGATCCCTTGGGCCACTGCACCTATCCTGAGCGACGGTACGCAGACCCATGCGGGCATGATTTATAACTGCCGGTGCTATCCTCAGCCTATCATTGGAAAAGAGCTATGATCTATTACCTGTATAGGCTGGATTTCGAAAACGGCAAGGTATATTTCGGAATCACCAAGAACCCCGAACAGCGGAAACAAGAACATCTGGCGTCGTCCAAACTCAAGAAGTGCCCGCAGGTCGTACACCGCGCAATCCGCAAATTTAACGGGCGGTTTTCAATGACTGTTCTTGTGCAAGGCGACCCCGAATACATTCGAGAGCTTGAAGGAAAAGCTATCTCGATGTTTGACGCCAGAAATCCCGTTGTCGGCTACAACATTGCCCCGGGTGGCGAAATCAGTCCTGTAGCGGGAATTGGCCATTCTCAAGAAACGCGCGAGAAAATGAGCAGGAGCCAAAAGGCTCGAATTCGAACACCGGAAGAACTTGCGCGCATGTCAGAAATTGCACAGCTTCGCGTTATGACAGACGAATACCGCGAGAAGTTGAGTGACGCTGCGTACGAGCGTTGGGCACGAATGCCTGTTGCACCTATTGGGCCAGAGCCCGAATGGCTCACGAGGTGGAAATCAGCAAACACCATCATTTCCAAGGAGTTATGATCATGGCAAAACACATTCACATCCACGTGGGCCCGCGGAAGGTAAGGGACGCCTACCAGGGCGAATGGACCGCGGAAGTCGAGCCCGACCAATTCAAAGGGCTTGCAGTCGGCAAGGTGACCTCCTGGAAGGGGGTGCGGGCGAAGGTGACCTCCAAGCGCGTCACCCCCGCCAAGAAAACCGAGAACGGAATGCTTGTCCCTGAGAAGTACATGGTGACCTTTGCAACGGCCGACGCCGCCAGTGTGGCCATCAGCCCCAGCCTGGAGAAGCAGATTGGCATGGTTGGCAGCACGCATCGCGAGGACATGCCCGCGAATGTGTTCCTCGAACCCGCGTCCCGCAAGTATCCCGTCAAAGAGAAGGAAGACGGCGAATGGAAGTGGTCAAAGAAGCTACTGCTGGCCGCTGCACGCGAGGCCCGTATGCAGGGTGACGAGGTGCTTGCTAAGAGAGCTGATGAGATTCGTGCGCGGGAATTCGGCGCTGATATTTAACTAGGAGAAACACCATGCAGAAGATTCCACAGACCTCCATCCCCTTGGGCGCCAATGGCGTCTTCACCGGGGCTGAGATAGACACTCTCAACAACGTCGGTGACCAAGTCGTTGCCAACCTGTACAGCGATCAAGCGTCAGCAACCAATGGCGCCATGCTTCAGGGAAGTGACGATAACGTCAACTGGTATCCGATGACGCAGGGTTCACTCACCGCTAACACTCCGCTCCAGCTCAGTGCGTATATCGTGCATCGTTATATCCGCGTCGAACTTACTAACGGAGCTACAGCGCAGACGTCGTTGAATGTTGCTGCGGGCATTGCATAATACCTTGACAGAATCAAATAATCTATTGCCCGAGTGTAGTATGACTGCATAAAATTCACTCGTACTTCACAGGGCCATTATACAGCCTTATTCCAACCATTCGGAGTTTCGCATGAAGAAAATCGTAATGTCCCTTTTCGGTGCCGCCCTGCTGCTGGGCGTGCTTGCCCTGCCCGCTGCTGCCTTTGCGCAGACTTACCCCTACACACATCCGACGTATCTGCCCAACGCATACGGCAGTACGCAGACCCTGAGCGCTCCCGGTGCTTACCAGATGACGTTGAACGGAATCGGAACTGTCAGCGTTCGAGTTTCTGGTACGTGTACGTCCCTGGCCGCTACCTTGCAAGCATCCAATGACGGGACCAATTACACAGCGATCAACCTATACCCCATCGCGACGGGAACTGTGGCACCGACTGCGGTGGCAAGTGTGAGTGCACCCGGTTTCTGGAAAGCCAATACCGTGGGCTACAGCAGCGTGAAACTCGACATTACAGCATTGACCGCCAGCTGTTCGGTCACGATGGTGGGCACCCCCGGCGGGGACTTCAACGGTACTCAGTTCTAAACCCTGAATATCATGGCGGTGCGCGCGACATACTATGCACGGGTCAAGTTAGGCCCAAAGCGAAGCCTCACGCCCGAAGGCTTTCTGCTGTGCCAGGATGTACCGCTTGCGCGCACCGGGCTGATGTTCTACGGCCCTGATGAAACCCCTATTGCACCAGCAAAGGGCGACGAGCTCGGGGCAGTACGTATTACACGGGGGGACGACGATTTGTTCAACCCCATCACATTGGGCAGTGCAAACGGCAAGAGCGTCACCATCAATCACCCGGATGAGGACGTTGTACCCAGCAATGTGAAAGATTTGGAGGTGGGAGTTTGTATTGCTCCCCGCAGGGGCGAAGGAGCATTGGACGACCTTATGTTAGGCGACCTGCTCTTAAAAGCACCGGATGGAATCAAGGCAGTACAGGAACAAGGGCTTTCCGAAATCAGCCTGGGTTACGATGCTGACTATGAAGAAACAGGCCCGGGCGAAGGCCGTCAAACGAACATCATTATCAATCATATTGCGCTGGTCGAGGAAGGTCGCTGCGGCCCACGATGCGCAATAGGCGACCAGAAACCTCAACTCACCGGAGAAACAACCATGAAAACGAAGAACGGCAAAGTAGTCGATTTCCTGATGCGTGCCTTCAAAGCGAAGGACACAGCAGAAGTCGAAGCCCTGGCCAACGAAGTGAAAGACGAGATGGGCGGCGGTGACCCGGACGACGGTGGCACTCACATTCACCTGCACACAGGTGAGGGCGGCGGTGACCCGGGTGCCAGCACCACGCAGGACGACGACCAGCTCCAGCAGTTCATGCAGCAGAATGCAAGTGAGCACGGCGAGTTCCGTGCGCAGATTGCAGCGCTCCAGCAGCAAGTACAAGCCTTGACGGGTAGCACTGGTGAAGGGGGTGGCAAAGGTGAAGACGACCCGATGCCCGCCGAGGCTGTGGACGAGCTGCCCGAAGATCTGCGTGAAGAAGCGTCCAAGGCCAAGGACAGTGCATTCTTCCGTGACAGCTTCCAGGACACGATCGCACTGGCTGAAATCCTTGCCCCGGGTATCAGCATTCCCGTCTACGACAGCAAAGCTAAGCCGGGTGCGACCTTCAAGAAGATCTGCGGGTTCCGTCGCCAGGCGTTGGATACCGCTTACGCCCTGCCCGACAACAAGGCTCTGATTGACCAGATCCTTGGCGGACGCAAGCTCGACACCCAGCGCATGACCTGCGATGCGGTGCGTACCTTGTTCCGCAGTGCTGCGGCAATGAAACGTGTGGCCAACAACACCCCCCGAGGTGCACCGGCTGGCCACACTCAAGACAATGCTTCGCAAGCGCCGCTGAGCATTGCTGACGTGAACCGCAAGAACGCGGAATACTGGGCGACGCACTAATCAGTCCGACCTTCATCAACTTTCAGGAGAAACACATGAGCAAGAAAATTCGCATGAAGGCCCGTGACGTGGCTTTCCAATTCCGGATGGGCGCCGGTTTCCCCGGTGACGTCAACCGCACGCACCCGGCTACCATCGAGCCTGTGCTGATCGATGCCACCAGCCCCCCGACTGCCTTCGGCCAGCCCGTGCTGGTGGACCCGACTACCCAAGGCGTCCGTCCCTTTGTTGCGGGTGACACTGCGGTGACCGCTGCCTACGGCATGTCCGTGCGGCCTTACCCGTTCCAGCAGTCCAGCGGCAGCAATTTCGGTTCCGCTGCCTTCGGTGTTGGCGCACCTCCGGCCAGTGGTGTGATGGACGTTCTGCGTGCCGGTTACATCATGAGCCAGCTTCCCGCGGGCGAGACCTCTGTCAAGAACGGTGCTGTCTATGTGTGGTGCGCTGCCTCCACCGGCGTCCACGTCCAAGGCGGTCTCGAGTCCGCAGCCAGTGCTGGCAATACCGCAGCCTTGGCGGGCGTCACGTTCAACGGCCCGCCCGACGCCAACGGGTATGTGGAAGTGTCGTTCAACATCTAAAACGGCAACAGCAGATCAACCAAGCAGCCTGAGAGGATTTTGACATGAGCAAGAATTTGATTCTGCCGCGCCGTTTCAAGACGCGGGACAATATGACCTTTGATTCGGGATATCGTGTCCTGGATGCACAGGGCAACATGTACGGCAAGTCGCTGGGCGGTGCGTTCCAGGTGCGTGATGCACGCGGAGCCTCCCGCACGGTGGACTCCACCGGCGCATTCCTGGTGGGCGAACTCGAACGCCTGGACATGACCTCGCACGAACCGCTCGCGGACGTGACTTGGACCCGTGACATCGACCTGCGTGAAGACGTTACCATTGCGGACGAAGTGTCCAGCTTCACGCTGAGCACCTTCGGCTCCGCTGGTTCGCTCGGCACCGGCAGCAGCATTGGCACTGGCAAGGCGTGGATCGGCAAGACGACTGATCAGATGACCGGCATCAGCGCGGACATCGCCAAAATCCCGCACCAGCTTCTGCCGTGGGGTATGGAGCTGAAGTACACCATTCTGGAATTGGAAAGTGCTGCCAAGCTCGGCCGTCCTGTGGATCAGCAGAAGTATGAAGGTCTGCAACTCAAGCACCAGATGGACACCGACGAACAGGTGTACATCGGCGACAAGACCACTGGCGCAACGGGTCTGAGCAACAACAGCCTCGTCACCAATGTCAGCAACGTCGCAGCCGGCGCCGCTGGTTCTACCAAGTGGTCCACCAAGACCCCGGATGAAATTCTGGCGGACGTCAACGTCTTCCTCACCAGCGTCTGGCAAGCCAGCGCCTGGGCTGTCATGCCGAACCGCCTGATGCTTCCCCCGCAACAGTTCGGCTACATCAGCACAGCCAAGGTGTCCAGCGCCGGCAACGTGTCCATTCTGAAGTACATCCAGGACAACAATATCCTGACGACCTCCGGCCGCGGCAAGCTGGATATCCTGCCGCTCAAGTGGCTCATCGGTGGTGGGGTTGGCGGCACGCTGGGTACGGTCGGCACGGTGGACCGTGCTGTGGTGTACACGAAGGACAAGAAACGCGTGCGATTCCCGATGACCTTGCTGCAACGCACCCCCATCCAGTTCGACTCGATCTACCACAAGACGACGTACTACTGCCGCATGGGCGAGGTTGAAGTGGTGTACCCCGAGACCATCGGTTATTTCGACGGTATCTGACCACATGTGACCCGCAAGGGTTGCACCGAATGCCCGCACATCTGTCACTAGGTGTGCGGGCATGTTCAGACTCAGACAGGAGAATTCAAATGGCCACCAAAGCCTCCGCAGCACCCGCCGCCCCTTGGGCCGCTGCCCCCATCGCTGAACCCGCAGCTGACGCACCGGCAGCAAACGCCGGCACAGCACCCGAAACCCCCGCAGCCGCCCCGGTAGTAGCTGCGGACCCCGTTGCGCCGGCTGTGCCGCCCGTAACCGACCCTGTGCCGGAGACGCTGTTGCAGGAAGCGGATGCTGTGGTCAAAGACGCGGAAGAAACCGTGATCGTTACAGCACCGAAGGCGTTCATGCTGCGCATCGACAACGATCTGCTTGTCCCGGTCAAAGCTGGTGTGCAGCGTATGCGCAAGTCGTGGGCCGAGCACTGGTACAGCATCGCCAACGCCCTGAAGAAGTTCGAAGAAAAGCTGTAACAGAACGCCCGCAGAGCGGGTGTCACCGGAGAACGAGATGGCTAAGACGATCCATGTGCATGTTCACAAGACGCAAGACATTGCAAGTCTAAGCCTGATGGATCGGAACGCCAGCTCGATTGTAATGCTGGCGACCAGGATCAAGAACTTGGTTGCTGAAGAACGCCGGACGACTGCGTCCCAGTTGTTTTCTGAAATTGAAAAGCTCGCAAAGGCTGCGCAGTAAGGAACAACCATGACCATCTCCGTCGCACAGTTCCGCGTTGACTATCCCGAGTTTGCAAGCTCGGCGACGTACCAGAATTCACAGGTGCAATTCTGGCTGAACTTCTCGTACAAGTTCATGAACGCTGAGCGCTGGGGATCCTCATTGGACATGGGCGCGGAGCTGTTTGCAGCACACAACCTGACGCTCGAAGCGCGTGCGCAGGCGGAAGCTGTGGCGGGTGGCATTCCCGGTCAGCAGGTAGGACCCCTGAGCGCTAAGAGCGTCGACAAGGTCAGCGCCTCCTACGACACGGGCGCAGGGACAGAGCTGGGTGCAGGGCACTGGAACCTGTCGATCTACGGGACGCGGTATGTGCGAATGGCACGCATGATGGGCGCGGGCCCATTACAGATTGGAATGGGTTATGTTGACCCGATCAACGGCCCCGCATGGTCGGGCCCTCTGACAACCCCAGGCTTCACAAACTTCAGCTGAGGCACAGGTGGCCCGCAATATCGTCAAGCTCATTATCAACAAGCTACCAAAGGCGAAGGCGAGCTTTGCACAGTTGTCGAAGAAAGATGTGTTAGTAGGTGTGCCGAGTGACGATGATGCTCGCACCAGCAAGCCCGGCGAGAAGTCGAGCATGAACAATGCGACGATTGCGTACATCCAGGACAACGGGTCACCGGCTGCAAATATCCCCGCGCGTCCCTTCATGGTTCCCGGAATTGAAGCTGTCAAATCCCAAATTGTGTCACGATTCAAAGGCGCAGCCCAAGACGTGCTGAGTCTGAAGGACAACGCACCGGAGCGCATCGACAAGACGCTGAATGCAGTAGGTTTGATTACGCAATCCAGCATTCGGTCTGTCATAGGGCAAGGCATACCGCCCCCGCTGGCCCCGTCTACCATCGCGTCTAGGTTCCGTAGCCGGGGAACTAAGACCCGCAGGAAGGGCGAAGAAAAGTACCTGGATTTGATTGCAGGGGGCGCCGACCCAGCGGACGCACAGTCGGAAGCTGGCATCATTGCCCTGGTGAACACAGGCCAGCTACGCAACTCCATCAATTACGTCATTCGTGACAAACGGAGCAAGTGATGGCGCTACTTGACGTCAGTTTGCTCCTAACCGACCCGGACTTGGTTGACAGTTTCACAGTCATTCGAAGGGTAGAGGTCGTTGGCAATAACGGCCGCAACACCTTCTCACCCTTGACCTTTCCGGGCGTGCATGGTGTGGTCACCGCCATTAGCCCTAGCGACCTCGACCGGAAAGACGATTATCAAACGATGGCTCGCAGCATCTCCATCGTCACTAACTTCCGTCTACAAGGGGAGGTGACTGGTGCCCAGCCTGATATCATTGTCTGGAGGGGCGATAACTACGTCGTCAAATCCATTGACCTTTATCCGCAATTCGGAAGGGGTTTCGTGCAGGTTGAATGCACCAGTATGGATCTGACGGACGTACCGATCCCCGCAGCAGCAGACGGCCCCGGGTTGCGCTTTAACGCACCTATGAATTCGCAGTACCTCCCAATTTGAGGTGAACCATGTTACTCAATGTCCAAGACGCCAACGGCAATGTCCAACAAGTCATTGCGCAAGCTCAAGAAGCGCTGGTGGATGCTTCCAGTTCCATACAGGCTACAGCAACGAGCCAGCTCATGCTGAACCCGAATGCTACCCGCTCGGGTTGGATGATGCAGAACCGAGGGGCCAACCCTATGTACGTCAATGAGAGTGGCGGTGTGGCTTCCACCGGGCCGGGCGCATTCCAAGTCCCGCCCGGTGGCTTTTTTCCGCCCCAAGGCCTTCCCCCTACTACTGCACAAGTGAATGTCCTGGGCACTGCGGGCGACGTTTATACCGTCCGCGAATGGTAAGCCATGCCCAATAACAGCACCACAGGGGGGCCGTTAACGCCCCAGACGCTCTCGCAACAGGGTGTCTTGGAAGGGCAGGCGCTATACGACTTCTTTCAGGGGTGGCTTGTAGGTATCACTGGGATGCCTGGGAACTTGTTTCGGCCACGTTGGCAACCAGAACCGCCGAATATTCCGGCTGACGGTGTTACATGGGCAGCATTTGGAATTACCAGCAGAAAATCTGACGTCTTTGCAGCGGAATTCCCCGATCCCTCTAACCCCGGCTATAATGTAATGCGACGGCATCAAATACTTAGCATCTTCGTTTCATTCTACGGGCCTGACGCTGGTATGTATTCCGATATACTGAATGACGGACTACAGATTGCACAGAACCTGGAATTATTGAGCCTGAACAGTATGGGGCTTATTGAGACGGGGGAATGTACCACGGTTCCCGAGCTTGTGAAACTGAAGTGGCTGCAACGAGTGGATATTCCCATTCGTATCCGCCGGCAGATTGTAAGGAATTTTGGCGTTGAAACTATTCTCAGCGCGTCGGGTACCCTGGATAATGAAGTCTACACAACCCCATTCACCGCACAGTAAGGAGTCACCATGACGAGCGCCCTTCCAATCAGCAGACTGATCAACGCAACGGTAAACCTGTCTCCGAACCCTGCGCAGATGCAGAATATCTCCGACTTGCTCATTCTGGGTAGCTCGGACGTGATCGACGTGAAACAGCGGATGCGGACGTACACCGGCATCACTTCCATCGCGAGCGATTACGGCACCACGGCGCCCGAGTACCTTGCCGCTGTGCTATGGTTCGAACAGACTCCGCAACCCAGCGAAGTCAAGATTGGTCGTTGGGCTCAGACAGCAACTGCCGGCCTGCTGGTGGGGGCAACCCTCAGCGCAGCACAGCAGCTGATCTCCGCGTGGAATGCAGTGACTACAGGTGCATTCGATGTCTCTGTGGATGGGGTTGCAAAGACCATCACAGGGCTCACGTTTGCTACTGCCACCAATCTGAACGCGGTGGCATCTGCTATCACCACGGCGCTGGCTGGTGCAGCGACAATGACCTGGAACGCGAATTACCAGCGATTCCAGTTGGAGAGTGCGACGACCGGGTCCCCGTCCTTGGTATCGTTTGCAACGTCGCCCGCAACAGGGACCGACATCAGCGCCATGTTGGGCATGACCGCCGCGTCCTCCGGCGCCTACGCGGTAGGCGGTATTGCGGCTGAGAGCGCGCTCCAGGCTGCTACCTTGTTCGATGCCAACTACGGCCAGGCCTGGTACGGCTTGGAGATCTGCGGTGCTGTGGACGCTGACCATTTGGCGGTGGCTCCGTACATCGAAGCGACCACGAATAAACACGTCTATGGGGTGACCACACAGTCCGCCGGTGTGCTTGTGAGCACCGACACTACGAACATCGCGTACCAGCTCCAGCAGCTCGGTTTCAAGCGCACGGTCACGCAGTACAGCAGCTCCAACCTCTACGCCGTCACCTCAGCGTTGGCGCGCATCCTCACCACAAATTACAACGCCAACAATACGGTCATTACCCTGATGTACAAACAGGAACCGGGTATCGTGCCGGAGGAGTTGAACGAGACCCAGATGCAGGCCCTGGAAGGGTTCAACTGCAACGTGTTCGTCCAATACAACAACACGGCAATCTTTGAACCCGGCGTGGTGGCCAACGGCACCTTCCTGGACATCATCACCGGGACGGACTGGCTGGCCCTGGACATCCAGACGTCGCTCTACAACCTGCTCTATACGAGCAACACAAAGATTCCTCAGACTGACGCAGGTATGCACCTTCTGCTCACGGAGGTGGAGAAGGTGTGCGCCCAGGGCGTGGACAACGGGTTGCTGGCTGCTGGTGTGTGGAACAGCGGCGGATTCGGCGCCATTGCACAGGGTGACTTCCTGCCCAAGGGTTTCTATGTCTACGCGGCGCCGATTGCAACGCAGGCACAAGCGGACCGGGCAGCGCGTAAGGCTGTCCCAATTCAAGTCGCAGCAAAGCTGGCTGGCGCGATCCACACCGTGGACGTTCTGATCAATGTCAATCAATAAGGAGTGAGCGATGTCAACCTATTCTTTTCTGGCCGTACATGCAGCGATGAGCGGCCCTGGCGGGTCGATCAACTTGGGGCAGGGTGCTGCGGTTTCCGAAGAAGGTATCACAATCGAAGCGGCAGAAGACATCGACGGCATGGTAGTGGCTGCGGATGGCACGCCCATGCACTCGTTGCACGCCAACAAAAGCGGCACAGTGACTGTCCGGTTGCTGAAGACTTCCCCCGTCAATGCCAAGCTGTCCGCGCTGTATGCGTTCCAGACCGCAAGCGCAGCGAACCATGGGCAGAACGTCCTGTCTCTGACCACTAGTCAGACAAACGATTCCGTCACCTGCCAACAGGTTGCGTTCAAACGCGGCGTCCCGCTGACTTACGCAAAGGACGCCGGTATGAACGAATGGACCTTCAACGCGGGTATCATCGATCGCACGCTGGGGAGCATAACCTAATGAACGTCGTGCTAGGTTCACATGAGTACGTCACCACGCGCCAGCTCAGTGCGTTCGCGCAGCTGGCGCTGGCCCGCAAACTGACGCCCGCTGTCCCCATCCTGAGCGGTATGGTGGACAAGAACAACGCGGACAAGGACCGATCGTTGCTGGTGCTGCTGGCGCTTGCCAAGCTCGACGACCAAGAGGCTGACTACGTTATGAAGACGTGCCTTGCTGTGGTCAGCCGAGTGGACCACGGGCAGCACGCACCTCTGATGGCTAGGGATGGGGGTCTCATGTACGATGATGTCACGATAGCTCAAATGATGGAGCTTGCAATGGGCGTCATTGAGGAGAACCTTGGAGATTTTTTTCGCTCCGCCCTCGCCAATTTGGGTCAGGCAAACAAGGCGAGCACCTAGTCTCGATGAGCGACGAGACGGACTGGTTAATGCGACCAGTTCTGCGAGGGCTGTGTAAGTATGAGTCGCTGAAAGATGGGGTGCTGCACTTGGTTGACATTGCACGCATGAACGAGGCATTGGATGTAGAGGCCGAGAATCAACGTCGGGCAAGTGAAAATGGGCGGTAGTTCGTCAGAAATCCTTCAAGAGTATCTGGTCAGCATAGGCTACCAGACCGACACCGTCTCGCTCAAGAAATTTGAAGAGGGCTTGGGCGCTGTAGGTAAGAAGGTTTTTACCACAGGCAGCAAGGTGGCAGCAGTCGTGGCAAGTGTTGAAGCTGCGACTGCTGCATTCGCCTACAACATGCGGAAAGTCTATTTCGCGGCAGAGCTTTCCGGTTCTACCGTGAAGAACCTGCAGAGCTTGGAGTTCGCAGGTAAGCAGATCGGTATCAGCACAGAGCAGATGGCGTCGGCTGTGCACGGCCTGGCAACTGCCCTCCGTCTCAACCCCGGCAAGGTTGCACTCCTTGACAGCCTTACCGGGCTGAAGGAAGAAGGTAAGGACGCAACCGACCAGCTCTTGGACCTGATCCAAGCGACCGAGAAAATGCCCGAATACATCGGGGCACAGTACGCGGGGCAGTTCGGCATTGACCCGGACACCTATCACCTAATGCGGGATCACTTAAAAGAGTTGATTGCTGACAAGAAGCGAGCTGAAGGCATCTTCAAAGATATGGGGGTGGATCCAAAGGACTTCAAAAAGACGACGCTCGAGTACGCCACGGCCCTGGACGATCTGAAACTAAGGTTTGAGATCCTGGGCATGTCGCTCATGTCTCGCTTTGAGCCAGCGTTCAAATCCACCACAAATCTCCTAAAAGATTCCATGGAGTATTGGACGAATTGGGCCAATGGTACGCAGAGCGTGATGGATACGCTGAATCAGCTGCCTGTGGTCGGCAAGGTGTTCCAGCACACCAGCGATACGAAGGGTGCCGCGTTCATTGCTAAGGGGCAATGGTGGAACGCCTCATTCGTCATGCCCGCAACAGACTATCTCGAAGCCCTGAAGATGAAGGCTGAGGGTAAGAGCGATGCCGACATTGCCAAGCACTTCTCCGCAGCCGCAAAGACCCCAGCAGCCACAAAGACCCCGGCAGCCGCAAAGACCCCAGCAGCCGCAAAGACCCCAGCAGCCGCAAAGACCCCAGCAGCCGCAAAGACCCCGGCAGCCGCAAAGACCCCGGCAGCCGCAAAGACCCCAGCAGCCACAAAGACCCCAGCAGCCACAAAGACCCCAGCAGCCACAAAGACCCCGGCAGCCGCAAAGACCCCAGCAGCCGCAAAGACCCCGGCAGCCGCAAAGACCCCAGCAGCCGCAAAGACCCCAGCAGCCGCAAAGACCCCAGCAGCCGCAAAGACCCCAGCAGCCACAAAGACCCCAGCAGCCACAAAGACCCCAGCAGCCACAAAGACCCCAGCAGCCACAAAGACCCCAGCAGCCACAAAGACCCCAGCAGCCACAAAGACCCCAGCAGCCGCAAAGACCCCAGCAGCCACAAAGACAACTGGTAAGACAGCTCCGGCGTCACACCTCCCTCTCAACGAGAGGGACAACAACCCGGGAGACATCAGGTATGGTGATTTCGCAAAACACCACGGGGCCATTGGGCGCGACGCCAAGGGGTTTGCAATCTTCCCCGACATGACGACGGGGTTTGCTGCAACGCAGGCGCTCCTCAAGCGGTACGGTGAGGACGGCAAGGATACGCCGCGTTCCATCGTGAACCGCTGGGCACCGGCTAAGGACGGCAACGATACTGGCGCCTACATGAATGCCTTGGACGGAGGAAAGAACCCAGACCAGAAGTTTGATATGCGCGACCCAGCAACCTTGGTCGCGTTGTCCAAGAAGATTGCGACGCATGAAGGACTCCCATCATCCTTGCTGGGCAGTGCGGACAACACACGCCTTGGACAAGCCGCAAAGCACGATGTGACAGTTCATCAGCATACCGAAATCAAAGTTACAGGGGCGGGCGACCCTGTACAGGTTGGAAGGGAGGTTGCAGGGCATCAGAGCCGCGTGAATGGGGACTTGGTTCGTAACCTTAAAGGGAATCTGTCATGAGCTTTACTGGCCTGATGGCCGCGGGTGCCCAGCTACTTGGAACGCAGGCGCTTCTTGTGCGGCCACAGCGTGGGCTCAAGACGCCGACCTTTACGGACAACACGGGCACGACTTACGTGTTGCCGGACATCGCCGCGCAAGGGACGCTCGAAGAGAGAATAACTGACGAATTAGAGGTCACGGATCACCCGGTGGAGATTGGCGCAGAGATCTCCGATCATGCGTTCAAGCTGCCCACTCAAGTGGTGCTTCACCTTGCCTGGTCCAATAGCCCAAGCTCCAACGGTAGCCTTCTGGGCGCAGCAGCGGGCGCAGCAGCGGCGATCAGCCCCGTAGCAAGGGCGTTAATAGGGGGCGTTGAGTTTCTCGGCGCTGCCGCCTCTGTACTCACGGGCGGCAGCACGGACCAGATGGCCGCAATCTATGATTCGCTGGTGACATTGCAGGTGACGCGATCTCTGTTCGATGTCTATACGGGGAAACGCATTCTGCGAAGCATGGTGTGTAGAACCATCTCTGTCAATAACGATTGGAAGACTGAGAACGCTCTGTTCGTGACTATGGTGTGCAAACAGGTGATTCTTGTGAACACACAGAACGTGACACTTCCGTCCGCTGTGCAAGCCAAACCCTTGGAGACAGCAAGCCCTGTCAATAATGGGGTAAAGAGTGCTATGCCTGTCATTCAACAAGCCGCGGGGACCTTTGCCAGATGAGTGCTTTCGAAATTCCGCTCTCCCCTGAGGCTCAGACTTTCAGAATTAATCTTGCGGGGGTCACCTATAGCATTAATCTGTACTGGAATGCAATATCCGGATTCTGGTGCATTGATGTAGCAGATACATCTGGAAACCCCCTTGTCAATGGTATTCCCCTCGTTGCTAATACGGATTTACTTGCGCAGTACCCGGAATTAAATTTTAACGGGCAACTCATTGTTCAGAGCGATAATGACCCGAATGCAGCTCCGACGTCGGATAATCTGGGCACTGCCAGCCACCTATATTTTGTGACGCCATGAACAACCAATGGATCCGCAAGCTCACCCTCGTCTTGTTTAAGGGAAGCAAGGGGGTTGATCTGTCCCAGTTTCATATTAAGTTCAACATCACGAACGCAGACGTAGAGAGCCCAAATACCTGTGTCATTCGAGTCTATAACCTTGCCAAGTCAACTGTCAAACAGATTCAAGGGGAGTTCTCCGAAATTGTTCTTAACGCTGGATACGTGAATGGGAATTTTGGAGTGGTGTTCCAAGGCACGATTAAGCAATACAGAATCGGGCGAGAAACTAACACCGACACATACCTCGAAATAATGGCTGCTGATGGGGACATCGCATACAACCAAGGGGTCATAAATGTGTCCCTGGCCAAAGGTTCTACCCCAGCACAGGCCCTGCAAGCTTCTGCCGCTGCAATGAATGCGGGCATTGACACGGGCTCTCTTGCAAGCGATCCCCAGCATACCCCGTTACCGAGAGGGAAGGTATTATTCGGCATGGCAAGAGCGAGGCTTAGGAATGTGGTCAGCAATCTGGATGCCTCCTGGAGTATTGAGAACGGTAACGTCATCATCACCCCGCTTACAGGGTACCGAAGCGACCCTATTGTCGAAGTGAACGTGGCAACGGGGCTCATCGGTATGCCCGAACAGACGGACGAAGGAATGCGCCTCACGTGCTTGTTGAATAGCAACCTGCGCATTGGCGCACGGGTGAAGCTGAACAATAACGAAATCATTCAGCTGATGCAAGCGAACCCAAATTCTGCCGCGGTACCTTTCAACCAATGGTCAGGCGTGCAATACAACGCGCCATTATCAACCGACGGAATTTATCGCATGTTCGTGGTAGAGCACGAAGGGGATACAAGGGGCCAACCTTGGTACTCGCATCTGACCTGTCTTGCCATGGATATGACAGCCCCAGCTGGCAAACAAGTAGCGGACCAATGACATGGATAGGCGAGAACGAGTTGATAGTCTGAACGCTGCCTTACTCGCTGCGCTTGCGGGTTGGCAGAGCGACGTGTGGACGGCCCTGCCCGGTATTGTGGAGAGCTTCGACCCTGTATCCATGACTTGCGTTATTCAGCCGGCAATCAATGCACGGTTCAAGAGCCCTGTAGACGGGTCTATCTCCTGGATTCAGCTGCCCCTGCTGCTGGACTGCCCGGTGCTATTCCCGGGAGGCGGAGGGTTGACATTGACGTTCCCTGTGGCCAAGGGGGATGAGGCGCTGGTGTTGTTCTCATCCCGTTGCATTGACGGCTGGTGGCAGGCGGGCGGGGTGCAAAATCAGCCAGACTATCGGATGCACGATCTTAGTGACGGGTTCACCTTGGTTGGCGTGCGCTCGTTACCCCGTGCAATTACGGGAGTAAGTACAACCTCCGCGCAGCTCAGAACCGACGATGGACAGACCTTTGTTGACGTCGCATCGGGGCTCATCACCGTCAATGCAACGAATGTGAATGTCGTTGCAAGTGGCACCGCAACTGTCAAAGCCCCCAGCATCATTCTTAAGAATGCAGGCACAGCGTTACAGAAACTTGTGAACGCCACTTTTCTGACCCTGTTCAACGGGCACTCCCATCCTAGTAACGGTTCGGCGCCCTCACAACAGGCGTCCACAGCTAACGCGACTTCTGTACTGGAGGCAGAATAATGGCTCAGCAAGATATGATTTATCGGAGACTGGATTCAAATGGGGATTATACCTTCGGCCAGGGTTCGGGGAACTTTTATGTGAATTCCCGGGAGGGCGTCGCGCAAGCTGTCAAGACTCGTCTTGGTTTGATTGCTGGGGAATGGTTTCTTGACACTACTGCGGGCACTCCTTACAATTCTCAAATACTTGGTGCGGGGATGCTTACTAAGTACAACCCCGCCATTCAAGCGGTCATTCTAGAGACCAAGGGAGTTCTTCGCATCACTGAGTATTCGAGTTTTGTGGACTCGGCTACACGCAAAGCAACTATCGTGGCGACCATTGATACGATATACGGTTCGATTACACTTACCCATAATCTATAAAATAGCACAAATTCGCAATGGCTACAGCCTATCCGCTCCCAACGCTCGGTCCGACGGTTGACGCCAATGGTATTTCGATTCCGTCGTTCAACGACGTATATCAAAGTCTGCTAGCAATCTTCCAGTCGATCTATGGAGCTGGAATCTATGTTGCAGCAGACAGCCAGGACGGACAATGGATTGCCGCGCTAGCCAAAGCTATCGACGATTCGAATAAGGCCGCTGTGCAGGTGTTTCAGAGCTTCTCGCCCACGTATGCGCAAGGGGTGGGGCTGAGTAGCTTGGTGAAGATTAACGGGCTGAAGCGCAACGTGCCTACCTACAGCACAGCCCCCGGGAATGTGGTGGGCGAGGCTAACTCGGTGATCCTTGCTGGGGTTGTCAAGGATGATAACGGCAACCTGTGGAACCTCCCTACCGTAGTCACCATTCCATCCGCGGGCACTATTGCAGTGACCGTGACAGCACAGCAACCCGGGGCAATTAACGCCCCCGCAGGCTCGATCAACGCACTGTACAACCCCCAGCGAGGGTGGCAATCGTTTACGAGCACAGCCGACGCTACAGCGGGCGGCGCCGTGGAATTGGACCCTGCCTTACGCGCAAGGCAATCTATCTCCACTAGCATCACAGCGCAGACCCCATCGGACGCCATACTTGCAGCAGTTTCAAACGTGACGGGCGTTGTCCGCGCTGTTCTTTATGACAATGACAGCGATGTAACAGATGCCAGCGGGATTCCAGCCCACAATATCTGCGTCGTGGTAGAGGGCGGGGCAATTCCCGACATTGCAGCAGCCATAGGCAACAAAAAGACTCCGGGGATTCCTACTTACGGAACGACTTCCGCGATTGTCTACGATGCCCTGGGGCTACCGCGGACAATCAACTTTTATATTCTTCAGCTCGTCCCAATATACTACGCGATCACCATCAAGACTCTTCCGGGGTATTCGGCAGCGACAGGGGGCCTGATTCAAAGCGCCCTAGCAGCCTTCACGAATTCCCTCGCTATTGGTGGCGACGTATATACGACGCAAGCCCAGGCGGCTGCATCGTTGATGTCGGTCGGTCTGGGTCAGACATTCTATATCACGGCCTTTACGCTGGGCACCGCAGCAAGCCCGGTGGGCGTGAGTAACATTGCCATTTTGTTCAATCAGGCAGCAAGTTCGGACAGCGCCAACGTGGCTCTGACGGTGACATAATGAGTGCAAGTGTCACGCCCTATACGAGTCTCATAACGTCCGAACACGCGGATAAGCCTAATTTTGTGGCCACAGTTTCCAACAGCGTTCAGCCGTTTGCGGATCTCATTGCTTTGCTTGGCGAAAGTTTCTACGACCTAGACTCCGCAGTAGGGGCTCAGTTGGATGTCATTGGGCAATGGGTCGGGGTTACTCGGTATGTCAAGACTCCCATCACAGGAGTCTTTTTCAGCTTGGATATCTACCCAGGCCTGGATGACGGAATCGTATGGGATTCTGTGACCGAACCCGATGAGCAGCTCACGACGCTACCGGACGACGAATACCGAATTCTTTTACGGGTAAGGATTCTAAATAATCAGTGGGATGGCACATTTCCCACCCTCTACGCAATTCTGCTGGCCTTGTTCACCCCGGCCCCTAATACGAACGCCCTGTCCCCTTTTGTGCAGGACAACAACGACCTGAGCCTTTATGTCGGTTTCACGGGTAAGAAACCGACTCCAGTCATTCAGGCGTTGCTGACTCAGGGCGCTCTTGACATTAAACCGGCGGGTGTTCAGGTTCGGAATTACGTATATCCGTCGCAGGACGGCCCACTCTTTGCTTTGGATGTCAATAACACTTATTTCGCGGGCCTGGATCTTGGGGTCTGGGGAACTCTTAGTTAGGAATGTAAATGGCAACGAACGATTTTCAAATTCTTGCGGGGGGAGCTGGTGCCAACGTCCTTACGCAAGCTGAATATGTAGCGCTCACCACACTGTTGGCGAATGGGTTCTCGCAAGGGATTGTGGCGTCCAACACTCTCAATAAGATATTGAGGCAATCGTCAATCTCCTCCGCCCTTATTACACAGCTGATTGTGGAAATCACGGGGCAGAACGTTGTGGATGATGGGGCTATAACGACGCTTCTACCTCAGCTGATATTGGCTATTCAAGGCGTATCCAGCCAAGCGGCATTCACCGCCGCCGACACCGGCACCGCGAACACCTACGCCATCACCCTGAGCCCAGCGCCTGCCGCGCTCACGCCCGGCATGACCGTGGGTATCGACGCGATCGTTGCCACTAACACCGGCGCCTCGACGCTGAACGTCAATGGACTCGGGGCGCTCCCGATTCAGTCCGCTGGCGGCGTCGCGCTGCAAGGGGGTGAGCTTGTCGCCACCTACGGGGCAGTCCTACGGCTAAATCATGGCGGCACAGCGTGGATTTTGCTGCAGACCACGGGCGGATCATTGCCAGTCGTGGGTGGAACGAAAAGCGAACATGCCGTCAATCTCGGCCAGTTCCTCGGCCCCATAACGACAGGCGCACCGCTTGGAACGCTTGCGGCGAGCACGACATACACCAAGACAATCTCGTTCACAGCTCCGTCAGCGGGCTTTGTGTGGGGGCAGGGACGCTTGCCTCTTAGTCCGCCCTCAGCATCGACCATCACATTGAGCCTCATCATCAATGGAACGACCTACCAGCAAGATGTCACCTTACTACCAATGACGGATGCCGGTGTGATGCAGGTGACTTCCGGGCAGGCGATTACCGTAACCGCTCAGGCCATTACGGGAAGCGCGTCGCCAGGGACTGCAGCATCTTTGTACGCCGATGCCATCTTCATCCCATCCCTGACAAATTGAGGTATCTGAAATGAAGACCTATTTTCTGACTCCGAACGGCGCCGGGTTCGACGGATCTGGATATACGCCTGATGGCACACTTCCTGCGGGCGCGATCGTCTGCACGAAAGAGCAGGCTGACAATTTCAGGGCGTATGCGCTCAGCAATGGCGCGATCGTTGCAGCCGCGCCCGCGGTCATCGCGGCGCAGCAGTTCGCGGATGACGTTGCCGCGCTTGCAAGCGGGACTGTTGCCATCACCAGCACATCGACCCCGGCTCTGGATGGCAGCTACACCATCACCGCGCAAGACCAGCAGCACATCGCCGTCGAAGTGCAGAGCCTGATGCTCAACGGCACATTCGCTGACGGCACGGCTTCGCTGGCGTGGCCGGATGCAACGGGCGTGGTGCACACGTTCGACGCCGCGCAGTTCAAAGCGTTTGCCACAGCCATCGGTGCGTTTGTCGCGGCGTGTATCAAGTGCAGCATCGGCACATCGACCACGCTACCGAGCGCAAGCCTGACCATCGCCTGATTCAGGCCATCCATCTAACCGCCGAATGGCGGTTCATCCTAACACTCGCAAAGGACGAGAATGGACTACGCAATCTCCCACGGCGTGCTTGATGGAATTCTGACTATCGTTCTTGCCCTCATTGGATGGTTTTTGACAGGCCTGAGATCTGAGCTTCGCAAGTTTAACGAGCAACAGGAGAAGCATACTGACGCGCTGAACTCGTTGGCGATTATGGTGGGCAGAGACTACGTCACCAGAAGCGAGCACTCGCAGGACCTGCGAGAGCTCCGTGAGGCTGTGGAAAAGACTGCGGACAACGCTCGAGAGGATTTAGCTCGGTTGCACGCTCGAATGGACTCACTGAAGGCTAAGACATGAACCTGCACGATTTTCAACTCGCTGACCTTGCACCTTACGCAAGCGAAAAGGCATTCCCTGTTTCTGCCAGCAAAGACTTCCGCCTGTTCTTTGTAGGAAGAGACGACGTACACCGCATCCTGCGCCATGTGCTGGGGCGCGTACAGGTAAGTTTGTATCTCAACATGTTCGGATACGACGATGAGGAGCTCAACGACATCGTCATGGGCATCGTGCACAACCCACGAATCACCGTGCTGATCACGCTCGACAAGAGCCAGTCGGGGGGTGTGCATGAGAAGCGCCTCCTGGAGTCCGATGCAGCTAAAGACCCCGAAGGGTTCAGCACTCACTTCATAGTGGGCCAGAGTGCAACGCACCAGATCAGCCACACGAAAGGCTTCGTGGCAGACGGGGTGGTGGGCTGCGAGGGCTCGACTAACTGGAGCACCAGTGGGGAAGGAACGTTTGTGGTCAAAGGCGAACCCGGTGGAAAGGGCTTCAGGGCTCAGAACAACACACAGACAGTCTTTACCGACCCATTCGCCGTCCAACGGTTTCAAGCCCAACTGATCGCCGAGCACGTCGTGGCGCAGCGGCTGAAACCCTGAGCGACTTTCCCCCCTTAACCCGCTTCGGCGGCTTTTTTCTTTCGGAGCACACCATGTCTGGAATCAGTAACTATCTCGTCAACAAGCAAATCGACGCCGAGTTTCGCGGCCAGGCGTTCACCGAGCCAACCTCTGTCTACGTCGCGCTCCTGCTGTGCTCAAAGGGCCCACTCGCACGCTCGACCGCATACGCGCTCAACGACACCGTGAGCATGGTTGCGGCAGACGGCTACAACCACCTGTATTCCTGCACCACGGCAGGTTCCAGCGCAGCCGCGGCGCCAGCCTACCCCGGCAAAACGGCGGAGGTCATTACGGATGGAACTGCCGTGTTCACCGAGCAGGGCGACGTGCTGGCCGCTGGTGGCGCGTCACTGGTTGAAGTCGCGGGCAACGCCTACGCCCGCGTGGCCGTCGCCTCAAGCCTGGCGAACTGGTCAGGCACGCAAGGCGCTGGAACCACGGTTGCATCGAGCGGTACCACCGCCGCCATCAGCAACAACATCGCCGTCACCTACCCGACGCCAAGCGGCCCGTGGGAGACCGGCACGCAGCAGATTTGGGGCTTCGCCACGTATGACGCGGCCACGGCTGGCAATCTTCTGCGCTTCGGCGGCCTGGGTACTGACCAGATCGTGAACACCGGCAACAGCGTGAGCTTCGCGCCGGGCCAACTCGTGTTCAAGACCGACCAGAGGTAAGCCATGGCACTCATCATTTCCGCCCCGACCGTGAGCAACGCCTACAACCCGCTCCGATCCTTCACGATCCGCGTCCAATCCGTCGCCAGTCAGTTTGCCACGATTGCGTGAATAGCACATGAGCATCACGCTGGTTAGCGCTTGGTCGGCCGCCGGTTCAACATCTAACTATGGACTGGCCGCATCGCTTCAAGCCGCGCAGCAAGGCAGCGCACGCCTGACAGTTTCGGGGTACACTACCGCGTTAAATGCAACTGATCAGGGCTACCCTTCTATCGCAAAATTTTACGCTCTTGCAGCGGACCGTTCCATGTATGGGCTCGCCCCACTGCGGGTGACTTACGCAGTGGCACCTCTTCGATCCTTCTATTCAGAACCATGACTACAACGACGGAATTAGACCCCCGCGAGAAAGAAGTCTGGACTATCGACTTCTCATCTATCCTTTACAACGGTGAGACGCTGAAATCAATTGTCTCTGTCGAGGTGAGTGTGACAGGAGGCGCTGATCCGAACCCAGCAGCATTCGTCCCTGCGCAACCAGCCCCAGCCATCAATACAAAAATCGTGACAGCTTACACACAAGGGCTCTCAGGGGTAGGTCAGCAGAAAGTGCTAATCTCCCCCGGCTGCTGCATCCAGGGCCCGATGGGCGGTACAGGCCTCGATGGTGTCACCTACAAAATCTTGGCCTTTGCACAGACCTCCAACTCCCTCAGACTTGTTGGAGCCTACATTCTTGTTCCAGTGAGGTCGCTATGACACCGCAACAACTCGCCGCAGCAACTGGCGCAAGCATTCCCATCGCTACCGCATGGCTGTCCCCGCTCGATCTGGCCATGCAGCGCTACCAGATCAACACTCCGCTACGGCAGGCTGCATTTCTGTCGCAGATCGGCGTCGAGTCGAACGGCCTCACCGAGCTTGTCGAGAACCTGAATTACTCGATGGCTGGGTTGCTCGGGATTTGGCCGGATCACTTCAGCGCAGCAGATGCCGAGAAATACGGGCGCACGCCAAATCATCCGGCGAATCAGGAAATGATTGCGAACATCGCCTACGCGAACAGGATGGGGAATGGAGACGTTGAGAGCGGCGATGGGGCCAGATTTAGGGGCCGCGGATGTATTCAGCTCACGGGCCGCGCGAACTACAGAACGTCTGGAATTGCGCTCGGCCTCGATCTGGAAGCGAATCCCGATCAAGCCGCGCAACCGCCTGCCGCAGCACTCACTGCTGCCTGGTATTGGGCGCAGCACGGCTGCAACGCGATGGCGGACAACCAGATGATCGTCGCCATCACGCAAGCCATCAATGGGGGCCTCAACGGCATTGAGCAGCGGCAGCGATTGTTTGCCCTGGCCGTCCCCGAACTGCGCACCGACACGGATTGAAAGCATGGACATCGCTGATCTCGCCGAAGCCCGGGAACAACAGCATCGTGACGCGGCAATGGCCGATCAACGGCATCAAGCGCAGCGCATGCACTTGATGGCCTGCGGGCGTTGCCACTACTGCGATACGCCAGTTCCTGCCGGCGCGCTGTTTTGCCGCCCAGATGCGGGCGGTTCCTGCCGAGATGATTTTCAGCGCGAGCAGGACGCGCGGCACAGAAACGGAGGGTGAACATGCTTATCAAGATCAGAGCTGGAAAACAGGATGTCGAATTGACGCTTGATGAAGCGAAGAAACTTGCGGATGAATTTCGGGAGTTGCTGGGAGATGGAAGGGTGAATCCTCCCATTGTTGTTTTCCCCGCTTGCCCTCCATATGAATGTCCTGATCCGTTTTTTCCTCCATTCCGTGTGACTTGCAACGCAGAAAAGGCCACATCATGCTGATCCTCAACGTCGCCGGGTTCTACCTGGCTCTGATGTACGCCACCTGGCTGCTGTTCGTCGCCATCATGGGCTTTCGCGCGGCCAAGCTCGCCGGCAAGCTGAGCAAGCCTGTGTTTGTGCTGGCGCTCCCGGCGCTGGGCGTTGGCGTGCTGTGCGACTTCGTGCTGCAGGTGGTTTCGACGCCGATCTGGCTCGATCCGCCGCGCGAGCTGCTGCTCACGCTGCGGCTTGACCGCTACCTCTCGATCTCGAATCCAACGGGCCTGAACGCCTACCGGCAGCGCGTGGCCAAGTGGGTGTGCTCCAACATGCTTGACGTTTTTGAAGCCGGTGGCCACTGTCACAAGGATGCGCCATGACCTTCACGCTGCAGACCTTGGCCCTTTGGTTACTGGGCATCGTGACTTTCCCGCTGCAGTTGGCCTACAGCGTGCTGGTGCCGGTTGTGTATGCCATGCTGCTGCGCAAGTGGCGCGTGCTCACCATCATCCCCTACGACGTGGTCAACGCCTGCATGGGATTGTTGGGTGCATTCCTGGTGCCGCTAGTGTTGTCATTTGTCCCGCGCGCGGCTGATCATCTCCCCGCATGGTGTTGGCCTTGGGATAACGCTTGGGACACCATCAATGGCGACCCCTACGGCTGGAAGACACTCACCACGGCAGCCGGCATCGATCAGCGCAGCTTCATCGCTCGCCTGAATTGGCTCGTCGTGCGCAACGGCACCCCGAATTTCAGCCGGTACACGCTCGGCTTCCAGATCACGCCGATGACGACCTTCACACACGAAGGCGACTGGATCGACAACGGTACTGGCGACCATTCCGGGGGCCTGTACATCGAGGCGACTCACCCGGACGGAACAAAGCGCTTCTGCTACGCCGCACTGACCCAATGGGGCAGCTCGCGCCGCTGCATTCGCACCTATCTGGGGTGGAAGATGATGGGATCGACAGACGGCAAAACCTACATGCCCCCACCGGCTGGGAACTGGTGCCAGGAAGACGTGTACTGGAATCCATATTTCGGCTTCAACCCGGGCAGCACGACGCCCGCGGGGAACTGACATGCTCGCCTGGATTGCGAAACTGCTGGCCGACAGTCAAGGCGTCCCCGACGAGGCCCGCGTCGGCTTCATGCTCGGCATCCTGGCGTACCTCGGGTACTGGGCCTACTGGCTGTTCACCGGCC
>CABS01000179.1_pt1 | contig 52942 bp, 58 predicted proteins | sample 344768 | NCBI WGS metagenome assembly CABS01 (sample SAMEA3138346, study PRJNA38045) | mine drainage metagenome | isolation source: Carnoules arsenic-contaminated mine drainage | place: France:Carnoules | collected 21-May-07 | reverse complement strand
GTGCCCCTGAGGTCTCTTGCATAGGCTGCTATACTACGAGGGCTGTGAAACCTAAGATTCATCCCACCTGGTATCCCGACGCGCTCGTTCATTGCGCCTGCGGGAGCACGTTTACCACCGGCTCGACGCATCAGAAGATCAGCGTCGAGATCTGCTCTGCCTGCCACCCGCTCTTTACGGGACAGCAGAAGCTGATCGATACTGCCGGACGCGTCGATAAATTCAATCAGCGCGCCGCCGCTGCCGAACAGAAGAAGGCCGAAGCCGCCGCGCGCAAAGCTGCGCGCGAGTCGAAGAGCTCCGCTGCGACGCCGTAGCGCTGCAAGGGAATCGCAAGCGAGCCGCTTCCGCGGCTCGCTTTTGCTTTTACGATGGCCGAACTGAACGAGGCAATGATCGAACGGCTACGCTCCGCGTCGCGACGTTTCGACGAGATCGAACGCGAACTGGGAAACCCGAGCGGTGCGTTCGATCAGGCACGCTTCGCCGCGCTCTCGAAGGAACGGGCGACGCTGGAAGCGACCGTTGCTGCATTCCGTCAGCGCGAGCGCGTACGGACCGAACTTCGCGACGCAGAATCGCTCGCCGGCTCCGCCGGTGAACCCGATTTGCGCGCGCTTGCCGAGGAGGAGATCGCATCGCTGCGCGGGCAGCTAACCGAGCTCGACACGACGCTGCAAGAGCTCATGTTGCCCCGCGATCCCGACGACGACCGCGACGTCTTTATCGAGATTCGGGGTGGTGCGGGAGGCGACGAAGCCGCGATCTTCGCCGGCGACCTCGCGCGCATGTACATGCGCTATGCCGAATCTCACCGTATGAGGGTAGAGCTGCTCTCCGAGAGCCCCAGCGAGGCTGGCGGCTACAAAGAGATCGTGTTCTCGATCAAAGGCGCGGGGGCATATCGGCGCTTCAAATACGAATCGGGCGTGCATCGCGTGCAGCGCGTGCCGCAGACCGAGAGCCAAGGGCGGGTCCATACCTCGACCGCGACGGTTGCCGTGCTTCCGCAGATCGATGACGACGTCACCGTGGAAATCCGCCCCTCGGATCTGCAGATCGACACCTATAAATCCAGCGGCGCGGGCGGTCAGTACGTCAATAAAACCGAATCGGCGATTCGGATCACCCACGTGCCGACCGGGGTGGTGGTCGCCTCACAGCAGGAGCGCTCCCAGATTCAGAATCGCGAGAAGGCGATGCAAATGTTGCGCTCGACGCTCTACGAACGTAAGCGCCGCGAGCAAGAAGAGGAGCTCGGCTCGATCCGGCGCAGCCAGGTCGGCACCGGCGATCGCTCCGAGAAAATTCGGACCTATAACTACCCGCAGGATCGCATTACCGACCATCGCGTCAACGAAAACTTTGGGAATCTCCGCGGCGTGCTCGACGGCGATATGGATCGGCTCGTCGACGCGCTCCTGCAGGATGAGCGCGCGCGCTTGTTGGCGGGGAGCGATGCAAGCGTGCCGAATAGCATTGAAAGATGAGTAGCTCGGGGTACCGTCCGCAATGCGTCTCCGAAGTGCTCGCGCGCGGCATCGTCGCGTTAGCAAAATATATCGATTCCCCGCGGACCGACGCGCAACTCTTACTGAGCAGTGTGTTAGGGCGCGACCGCGCGTGGCTGTTAGCACATGGAGATAGCTTCATCTCGCGACCGCAGGGCGAACGCTTCGGCGAATTATGCGAGAAACGTGCGACCGGGATGCCGATCGCTTATATTTTAGGAACCGCGGGCTTTTACGGGCGCGAATTCGTCGTCAACGATAAGGTTTTGGTGCCGCGCCCCGAGAGCGAGCTTCTCGTTGACGATCTCCTCGGGTATCTCCGCGGCAGGCTCGACCCGGCCTATCCCAAACAGTTGCTAACGGTACTCGATGTCGGCACCGGAAGCGGGGCGATCGCTTGTACGCTCGCGGCGGAGCTCGCAGCGGTTACCGTTGAGGGAGTCGATATCTCGCTCGCGGCGCTTAAGGTCGCCGAACATAACGCGCGTCGTTTCAACGTCTTCGCCAAGTGTAAATTTCGCTTCGGCGATCTCGCTTCGGGGATCGGCGACCGGCACTTCGACGCGATCGTCGCGAACTTGCCGTACCTCCCCACCAGCGCGATTCCCAAACGCCCCGATCCGCTCTCGTTCGAGCCGCCGGAGGCACTCGACGGCGGCCCCGATGGGCTCGCCCTCTATCGCCGCCTCGTGCCGGTGCTCCCAACGCTCCTCAAACCCGGAGCGTTGGTCTTGCTCGAAGCGGCGCCTCCGACGATCGCTGGGCTCTTCGCGATCGCTCGCACGAGTTTCCCGGAGGACGAGGTTCTCGTGGTTCGGGATCTCGCGGGGCTCGAACGTTACGTGCGCATCCTCGTCGCGCGCTAGCAAGCTCGATGGCGGCGCTCGGCGTCGACGCTCGAAGGCAGGCAAGCCCAACGGGGCGAAAAGAGCGTTCCGTCGTGGCGAAGTATATATTTTTTACCGGCGGTGTCGTGAGCTCTCTGGGCAAGGGGATCGCCTCTGCCTCGCTGGGGCGATTGTTACGCTCGCGCGGCCTCTCGGTCGCGATTTTGAAGCTCGACCCGTATATCAACGTCGACGCCGGAACGATGAATCCGTACCAGCACGGTGAAGTCTTCGTTACCGAAGATGGGGCCGAGACCGACCTCGACCTCGGGCATTACGAGCGCTTCATCGACGAGGCGCTCTCGCGAGCGAATAACGTCACCACCGGTCAGATCTACAACTCGGTGATCGAAAAAGAGCGGCGAGGTGAATATCTCGGGGCTACCGTTCAAGTGATTCCGCATATCACCAACGAAATCAAGGCACACGTGAAGCGCGTCGCCGAGGGCAGCCGCTGCGACGTCTGCATCGTCGAAGTCGGGGGTACCGTCGGCGATATCGAATCGCTCCCGTTTCTCGAAGCGATTCGCCAGATGCGCTACGATGTCGGTGAGGAGAACGTCATGTACGTCCACCTCACCTTGGTCCCTCACCTCGGCGCCGCTGACGAACTCAAGACCAAACCGACGCAGCACTCGGTGCGCGAATTACGCGGCATAGGTATCTCGCCCGATGCGATCGTCTGTCGCACCCAGTCGGCGGTACCGATGCCGACCGAACTCAAAGAAAAAATCGCGCTCTTTTGCGATGTCGCGCCGCAGGCAGTGGTACAGAATGGCGACGCTCCGACAATCTATCAAGTCCCGCTCAATCTCGAACGCGAAGGGCTCGCCGAAGCGGCGATGCGGAAGCTCGGCCTTCCCGCTCGCGTCCCGGACCTCGGCGAATGGGGCAAGATCGTCGATCGAATCCTGCAACCGGAGCACCGCGTACGCATCGCGCTCGTCGGCAAATACGTCGAGCTGAAAGATGCCTATATTTCAATTAATGAGGCGCTCTATCACGCCGGAATCTTTCACGATGCCGCCGTCGATATCGTGCGCATCGATTCTGAAGCGATCGAACGTCAAGGAGTCGGCGTGCTTGCCGATGCAGCTGGCATCCTCGTCGCGCCGGGCTTCGGCGCGCGTGGCGTGAACGGCAAGCTCGCGGCGATTCGCTACGCTCGCGAGCACGGCGTTCCGTTCCTCGGTATCTGTTACGGTATGCAACTCGCCTGCGTGGAGTTCGCTCGCGACGTCTGCGGACTCGCCGAAGCACAGTCGAGCGAGGTCGATGAGACGACGCCCGATCCGGTGATCGATTTCATGCCCGATCAGCGCAATTTGGAGAGCTATGGCGGGACGATGCGACTCGGGACCTACGAATGCACGCTCGAACCCGATTCGCTCGCGGCGGCGGCATACGGTTCGGTAACGATTCAAGAGCGTCATCGCCACCGGTACGAGTTCAACAATAAATATCGCCCGATCTTCGAAGAGCACGGCCTGCGCTTCACCGGGCATCACGTCGTTGGGAAGACCAAGTTGGTGGAGATCGTCGAGTTGCCGAGCGAACGCCACCCGTGGTTCGTCGGGACGCAAGCACATCCGGAATTCAAATCGCGTCCGAACCGGCCATCGCCGCTCTATCGCGATTTCGTCGGTGCTGCCTTACGGTGCGGCGGAGTGCCGATCGCAAAACAGCTCTCGCAGACCTAACGCTCGGCGGTGAGGCTCTCGGACGTTACCGCAGTCATCCTTACGAAGAATGAGGAACGGCGGCTTCCGCGCACTCTTGCATCGCTTCCGGGAACGATGCCGGTGTTGATACTCGATGCCGAATCGACCGATGGGACGCAGGGCATCGCGCGCGATTTCGGCGCGAGGTTGTTCGTGCGAGCGTGGAGCGATTTCGTCGATGCGCGCCGCTTTGCACTCGCACAGGTAACGACGCCATGGGCGTTCGCCCTCGACGCCGATGAAGTGCTCGACGATCGCTTGCGCGTCGCTATAGCCGGCGCTCGCGAGGATGTCGCCGGATATCTCGTTCGTCGCGACACCACGTTCGCCGGACGGCCGTTGCGAATGTGGAGCGGCGAGCGGCTCCTGCGGTGTTTCCGCGTCGATGCGGTTCGCGTCGAGGCGTTTCCGACCGCCGGCGGCAGCGCAGCTCTGCACGAACGGTATATCTGTGACGGAACGATCGCCGAGCTCGCGGGTATCTTGCAGCACGATTCGTACGCCGACGTCGGCGAGTACCGGCGAAAATTCGCGCGCTACACGGAGATCGAGGCGCGAGGCTTGCCGCCCTCGTTCTCGCGAGTTTTGCGCGAATCGATCCTCGTCGCTTGGCGTGTAGCGAAATTCGGCTTCGCGCGCGGCGCGCTGCTCGACGGACCGCGGGGATGGTACGTGATGTGGTGGTCGGCGCTCTATCCTGCCGTGGTGGCGTGGCGCGCATGGCGCGCGTAGCGATCGATGCGCGGCTGACGCGCCAGATGTCGGTCGGTATGAAGGCCTACACGCAGGCATTGCTCGACCGGCGGGCGCTCGTTGCGCCGGAGATCGATCTCGTTCCGTGCGGGCATGGCGAGAACTTCAGCATCGCCGAACAGATCGCCCTGCCGCTGGAGATTGCGCGATCGGGGGCGCGACTCGTCCATTACCCCACGCAATATCTTCCGCTCGTTCGTTCCGTCCCGTACGTCCTGACGATTCACGACTTGATTCACTGTCGTTTCGCGGAGTTCTACGAAGCGAAGGTTGCCTGGTACTATCGGGCGGTCGTCGCTCCGGCAGCGCGCCGCGCCGCGCGCCTCATCGTCGGCGACGAGCGCAGTATCGAGGATTGCGAGCGCTATCTCGGCGTAGACGCGAGGTGGATTCGCGTGGTTCCGCTCGGGATAGAGCAATGGTTCCTCGAATCGGTAAGCACTCCGCCGCCGGAGCGCCCCTATCTGTTCTACGCCGGCAATCATCGGGAACATAAGGATCTGCCGACGCTGCTCGCGGCGTGGGCCGCGCTTCCCGAACGCGAACGGTACGATCTCGTCGTGACCGGTAATGATGATTTCGGGGATCTCCACGCGCGCTACGAACGATTCGGCCGTCGATTGATCGCACTCGGGGATATCGATGCGCCCACCTTGCGCCGCACCTACGCCGCTGCGAGCGCACTCGTACACCCGGCGCTCTGGGAGGGCTTTGGCCTCACGATGCTCGAGGCAATGGCGATTGGAACGCCGGTGATCGCCTGTTGCGACGCAGTGCCGCGCCCGCTCGCAGCCGCCGCGCTCACCTTTGCCCCACGTGACGTTGCGGCGGTGACGAGTGCGATCGAGAGCCTTTCGAGCGACCCCTCGGCCTGGGTGGCACGCACGGTGCTGGGCCGGAGTGCGGCACGAGAACTTACCTGGGATCGCTTCGCACGCCGGATTGCGGCGGTTTACGCCGAAGCCCTCGACCGATAACAATGCGTTACCGACCGTTGCTTGCCGTTGCCGTTCTCCTCGCGTTCTTGGGCGCGAGCGCTTCGCCGTCGGCGTCTCCGAGCCCAGGGCCGCCGACGCTGCTGGTCGACGGCGTACGCGTGCTCGTGCAACCACCGCCGATTCTCGTTGGGGGGCGCGTCTACGTTCCGCTCCAGCGAACGCTCGATGCGTTAGGTATTCCCTTTCGCATCCGCAACGGCATGTTGCATGCGCGCTTCGGCGCGCATCGAGTAACCTTGCTGCTAGGGCAGAACAGCGCGATGCTCGACGGCGCTCCGGTCGATTTTGGTGCTCCACCGTTGGTGCGCGATTTTACGACCTACGTACCGCTCCGCTTCGTCGGAGCGGTGTTGGGGGCAGGCGCCGCCTACGATGCGAAGGCGCGCACGATTACGATCTCGGGTTCGATGCTCGGGCAGACCGGGAGCGGTTTCGTACTGTCGGCGAACGGCGGCGGCGTGCGCGAGGGGAGCGTGAGCGAACTCGATACGCTTTCGAACCCGAAGACGATCACCGTGCTGTTCGGTGGAACGGCACACACCATCGCTCTGCACGACGACGTGCGCGTCGAACTCCACGATGTGGCGACCAACGTGGTTCGTCCGGGCGTACTCGCCGATATCTTGCCCGGAGATTTCGTGCGCATCGACGTCGGGAGGAAGGGAGACGGCACCGAGATTCACGATGATTTCGGCGTGCGGGCCGGGCGCATCGCGGCAGTTGCCGGCGGCGAGTTCGTACTCGAAGACGGCCACATCATCGTTCCCGACCGCACGACGCAATGGTTGCTCAATGGTGCGCCGGCATCGCTTGCCGAGGTGCGCGCTGGCGACGAAGCGACCATACGCTATAACGTCGAGAGCAATGAGATCCTCCAAGTCGTTCTCAGCGATCGCCACGATCCGGTCGCGCCGAGCGGTGCGATCGCTTCGATTGCCGTCGATCCCGGCACGCCGCTGCGTGCGGGAGAGATGCTTCGCGTCACGATGCGCGGCACGCCGGGAGGGATTGCGAGTTTCAATATCGGCGGCTTGGTACACGATGTCGGCATGCGCGAGGAGCGCCCGGGTTTCTACGGCGGTTCGCTCCGTATCGGCGATGCGGTAAGTATCGCGCGTTCGCCGGTCGTCGTAGCGTTGATGATTGGTTCGCAACGCTCGGTCGCGCGCGCCGCGACGTTGGTGAGCGCTTCGTCGGTGCCGCCTGGAATCGGGCGCGTCGGCCCCGCTCCGGGGAGCATCGTGAGCAGCAAAACTCCGGCGATCTACGCGACTTTTCTGCCCGATGCCGTCGGTGTCGATCCGCGTAGCGCGACGCTGATCGTCGACGGACACGACGTTACCTCAGAGACGATTCGCAGCGCGCGGTTCATTCATTTCATCCCCGAGATCGATTATCGGGGCGTCGTCCGCGTGACGGTGCGCGTTATGGATTTTGCCGGAAATATCGCAACGCGCTCGTGGAGTTTTATCGTACGCCAATGAACTGTATTTTTTGCAAAATTATCGCCGGTGAGATTCCCTCAACGCTCCTCGGTGCGAACGACGAAGCGATTGCCATCGCCGACCTCAATCCTATGGCGCCGACGCACGTTCTCGTGATGCCACGAACGCACGCGCCGAATTTTGCCGCATACCTCAAAGAGCGCCCCGAAGGGCTCGGCGCGCTCTTTGCGCTCGCCGCCGAGATCGGCGAACGCTGCGGGGAGGGCTATCGATTCGTGGTCAACACCGGGAGCGACGGCGGGCAGACGGTCGAGCATCTGCACGTACACGTGCTCGGCGGCAGAGCGATGCAATGGCCTCCCGGCTAACGGCAGCGCTTCTATTGCTCGCAATTGCAACGCTCGCCCCGTTGCGAGCGAGTGCGCGCTGTGAGAATCTGTTTTTCGTGCACCGAAACGCACTCTCGTTGATACCCGTTCGAGCGACGTTACAGCGCCGTCGGCTCTGGGTGCGCTTCATGATCGCGGCGCCGAAGGGCCGAAAATTCTGGAGCGGTTTCGTCATCGTCGCCGTCGACGGAGTGCGGCGCTTCGCGGTTTCGACCCGCGTCGCGGCCTTGAAACCGATGACGCTGCTGATCGACCGCTTGCCCCCCGGCGAGCGCCGGATCGACGTTTCGATGTCGACCGCAGCGACCGCCGGCGCCGTAAGCGATGCGGCATTTACTACGTGCGTGAGCGCTCCGGGCGCAACGCGCATCACCCGCTGGGGCTTGATACCGTAGACTCACCTCCTACACCCCGACGGAAGGCATTTGACGCACGCCTCATACCGTGCTAAGGTCGCAGGTGATTCTAGCCGGGCGGGCTTTATTATGTCCGCACGAGCGCGAAAGGGGGTCGAATTAGCAATGGAAGTACGTGTCTCAGCCGGTGAAACCATCGAGAGCGCGCTGCGCCGCTTCAAGAAAGCCACTCAAAAGGCCGGTATTCTTGCCGAAGCGCGCAAGCACGAACACTACGAAAAGCCGAGCGTCCGCAAGAAGAAGAAATCGGCCGCCGCGCGCAAGCGCCGGACCTAATATCCGTGGCCACTTTCAAGGACCGCATCGCCGAGGATCTCAAGACGGCGATGAAGGCTCGCGAGCAGTTGAGGGTCGATACGTTACGTTCGGCTCTCTCCGGCTTTACCTACAAGCGTAGCGAGGCCGGGGTCGATCTCACCGAGAGCCAGGAGCTCGAGGTCATTGGCCGTCTGGTCAAGCAGCGAATCGACGCCGCGACCGAATTCCGCAAGGCCGGCCGCGAAGAGCTCGCCGTCAAAGAGGAGGCCGAGCGCGAGATTCTCGTCGCCTATCTTCCGGCCCAGAAATCGCGCGAAGAGGTCGTGGCGATCGTCACGGCAGCGATTGCAGCCCTCCCCGAGGGCGGGCGCAACCAAGGCGCGGTGATGAAGGCCGTTATGCCGCAGCTCAAAGGGCTCGCCGACGGTAATCTCGTGCGCGAGATCGTCACCGCAGCACTCGCCTCGCACGGCGCGTAACTTCCGACGCCTGGGCGGGTAGATACCGCCATGTGGAGTCTTCGCCTCCGAATCGCCCTCGCCGGGACGCTCGTTGCGCTCGCTGCCTTCGGGCTAGCGCGCGCGAGCGGATTCTCGGCGCCGGTCGTCGTCGTCCCAATAACCGGCTCGGTCGATCGCGGAATGGAGCACCTGGTACTCCGTGCGCTCGATCTCGCTCGCACCGATCGCGCCCAGGCGCTCGTTCTCGACGTCAATAGCTCCGGCGGGCTCGATAACGCGCTCATCCCAATCCGCGCCGCGATTCGCAGCGCCCCGATACCGACGCTTGCCTATGTCTCCGGACGGGCCTACTCCGGTGCGGCGCTCATCGCGCTCGCGGCGCGGCGCGTCGTTCTCGCCCCAGGGGCAAGTATTGCCACCCCCGCAGTCGCGAGCAGCAGCGGAATGCTCGTCCTCGATAGCTCCGAGGCGCTGCAAGCGCATCTCGCCTCGAGCGTCGCCCCGACGCTCCAGGCCGCTCTATCCGCTGCCCAATTAGGGAACGCTCCCATCGTGCAGGTACGGATGAGCCTCGCGGAACGCATCGCGCGATTCGTCAGCGAACCGCTCGTCGCCGGCCTGCTGATCGGCCTCGGCCTACTCGGGTTACTCGTCGAAATGCAGACGTTGCACGGCCTCGCCGGCTTCATCGGCATCGCCGCGCTCGCGCTCTATTTCAGCGTGCAGCTCTACTCGGGCTTCGCCGACTGGCTCATCGTCCTCATCGCCATCGCTGGCGTGCTCGGGGTGCTCTGGGAACTGCACATCGTGCCCGGGCATACGCTCCCCGGTGCGCTCGGGGCACTCTTGCTTCTCGGTGCGCTGCTCTTCTCGTTCGGAACGCCCTACCTCGTTGCGGGCGTCGAGGCGCTCGCGACCGCGATCGTGCTCGCGACGGTCGGCTTTTCGATGGTGCTGCGCGCCTATCCCGAGAACGCCTGGAGTTCGCGGCTCGCCCTCGCAGCGGTCCAAGGCCCCGATTTTGTGACCGCCCCCAATCGCTTCGATTTGATGGGGAAGAGCGGAATGGCCCTCACCTATCTGCGCCCTGCCGGGCACGCGCTCATCGACGGCGAACGGATCGACGTGCTGACCGAAGGGGAATTTATTGCCGCCGGAACGCCGATTCGCGTCGTCCGCGTCGAAGGCTCGCGTATCTTCGTCGAACCTCTTCCCTTCCCACTTGAAAGGATTACTTCATGATTGCGGTGAGCGCAGCGGTCCTCATTTTCGTCGCGGTAATTGTCTTTTTTATGGTTCTCTACTATTTTCCGGTGGGATTATGGATTCGCACGATCGCCGCAGGAGTGCCGTTGGGAATCATTTCCTTGGTTCGCATGCGCCTCATCGGCATTCCGCCGGGTGTTATCGTTACCAACTACGTACGCGCACGCAAAGCCGGGCTCGATCTCTACGTCGATCAAATGCAGTCGCACTATCTCGCCGGCGGTAACGTCGAAAACGTTACGCTCGCGATGATCGCCGCGCAACGCGCGCAGATTCCGCTGGAATGGCAACGCGCCGCCGCCATCGATCTGGCGGGGCGCAACGTCGTCGAAGCGCTGCAGATGTCGGTGAATCCGAAGGTCATCGAGACCCCGACCTTTCAGGGCGTCGCGCAGAACGGCATTCAGCTCAACGTCAAAGCACGCGTGACCGTGCGCAGCAATCTCGACCGGTACGTCGGCGGCGCCGGCGAACCGACGATCATCGCGCGCGTCGGCGAAGGTGTCGTTGCCGCGGTCGGTGCTGCGGTCGATCATAAAGAAGTGCTCGAGTATCCCGACCGTATCAGCAAAGCGGTGTTAAGCAAGGGGCTCGATGCCGGCACCGCGTTTGAGATCGTCTCGATCGATATCGCCGACGTCGACGTCGGCAAGAACATCGGCGCCGAATTGCAGACGAGCCAAGCCGAAGCCGACCGCCGGATCGCTCAGGCGAAGGCGGCGGAGCGGCAGTACGCCGCTATGGCCTCCGAACAGGAGCAGAAGGCCGAGACGCAGGCGATGCGCGCGCGCGTCGTCGAAGCCGAAGCCTCGATTCCAGCCGCTATCGCGGCGGCGTTCAAGAGTGGAAATCTCGGCGTGATGGATTACTATCGCTTGAAGAATATTCAGGCCGATACCGAGATGCGCGGTTCGATCGGTGGCGCTTCCGGCGATCAAGGCAACGCGCCTCCGGTACCCCCACAGAAGTAGCGCATGCACTGGCGCGATTTCGGGTCTTTGCTCTGGGTCGTCATCGTGATCGCGGGCGTGGTATCGAGCGTGCGCAAAGCGGGAAGCCGGTCGCAGGCTCCGGCGTCGGCACGTCTCGGGCAGCCGAATGCGGCGCCGAGGCCCGCTCCCGTCGTGACGGGGGTGGCGAAGGTATCGCGCTCGGTCGCTGTGGCGTCGCAGGCGCTCGCCGAGGCGGCCTACCGCATGCAGCTCGCCGCCCCGATCGCGCCACCGCCCCCAGAGCCCGTCGAGCAGCCCGCGGCGATCCCCGCGATGGAGTCGCTCGGCGAGCTCTCGTCGGTCGCGCCGGCTTCCTCGAGCGCTCCGATCGTACGGGGACGGAGCGAGTGGGCGCGTGGGGTGATCATCTCCGAAATGCTCGCGCCGCCGCTTGCCATGCGGGAGAGCCGCCCCCCTACGTGGTAGGAAAGCGCTGGAGTGACCCCACGTTCTGAATAATCTCGACCGTCGTACCATCGCACTCGATTCGCTCGGCGAACGGGTGCGGCTCTTTGGAGCGTTCGATGCAAACCTGGCGGCGATCGAAGAACGTTGCGGCGTACGCTGCTTCGTCGATGGTGAATCGTTGGTTCTCGCAGGTGCCGCCGGGAAGACCGAGCGCGCCGAATCCGCGGTCCGCGCCCTCCTTGTTTCGGCGTTGCGCGGCGAACAGATGACGCCCGACGATGTCGCGCTCGCCGTCGCCGATGCCGACCTTCCCGCAGCCGCCGCAGCGATGCTGCCGGCGACGCTGTTGCGCAGCAAGCGCGGCCGCGAGATTCGGGCGAGAACGGCGGGGCAGAGAGCCTTCGTCGAAGCGATCGAACGGCATGCGTTGACGATCTGTATCGGCCCGGCCGGTACCGGAAAAACCTTTCTTGCCATTGCGATGGCGTTGCGCGCGCTGCGCGATCGCAACGTCTCGCGGATCGTTCTGACCCGCCCCGCCGTCGAGGCCGGCGAGCGGCTCGGCTTCCTTCCCGGCGACTTAAAAGAAAAGATCGATCCCTATCTCCGTCCGCTCTACGATGCGATCGACGAATTGCTCGACGATAGCGCGGCGGCAAAATATATCGAGCGTGGTGTGATCGAAGTGGCGCCGATCGCCTACATGCGTGGGCGGACGCTGGCCAACGCATTCGTTATCGTCGACGAAGCGCAGAATGCCGGTGCCGAACAGCTGAAGATGCTCTTGACGCGGATCGGCGCGGGCTCGCAGATGGTGGTGGTCGGTGACGCAACGCAGATCGATCTACCGTCGGGTGCGCGAAGCGGGCTCCGCGATGCCGCGCGGCGCCTCAAAGGCGTCGAAGAGGTTGCGGTGATCGATCTCGACGCTGCCGACGTCGTGCGTCGGCCGCTCGTCGCGCGCATCATTCGCGCCTACGAAACACCGCAATGATTCATTATCGCAATACCGTGCGCAAGAGCGGGATCGACGCGCGCGCGGTCAAGCGCATCGCCGAAAAGTTGCTCTCTGCCGCCGGTCGGCACGGTGCATCGCTCTCGATCAGCTTCGTCGGGGACGAGGAGATCGCTCGCATCAACGCCGAGCATCGTGGAAAGAACCGCCCGACCGACGTCTTGAGCTTTCCGCTCGAGCCCGATCCGGGGATGCCGGGGGAAGCATTGCTCGGCGATGTCGTGATTAGCGTACCGACCGCACTGCGACAGGCCGCCCAGTACGACGCGCCCTTGCAACGCGAGGTCGAACGGCTGCTGATTCACGGCTTGCTGCACGTCCTCGGGCACGATCACGAAGAGAGCGCGGAACGTAATGCGATGATCGCCGAAGAGCGGCGGCTCGCGGAAGCGATCGGCATGCCGTGGCCGTACGACCCATGAGCGATCGCACGTCGCAGCATCCGCTTCGGCGCATCCTCCGTTCGTTCGGTCACGCCGTCGAAGGCATCGTCTATGCCGCACGGACGCAGCCGAATCTACGCGTACACCTACTGGTCGCGGTTGCGGTATTGGTAGCGACGCTGTTTACGCATCTGCGACGCTCGGAGACGATCGCGGTCGTCGTTCTGGTCGCGTTGGTCATCGCCATGGAATTAATGAATACCGCGATAGAGTCAGTCGTCGATCTGCTGACCGCTACCCATCATCCGTTGGCAAAAAGCGCGAAGGACGCTGCTGCAGCCGCGGTCTTCGTCGTCGCGCTCGCTGCGGTGGTCGTCGGTGCGCTGCTCTTTCTTCCCACGCTCGGGTTCTCGGTCGATATCGTCGTTGCGGTGCTCTCGATCGTCGCGATCCTCACGATCTTCGGAAAGGCGCTCGCCCCAACCGGTGGGTCGGCGTTCCATGGTGGATCGCTCTCCGGGCACGCCTCGCTTGCCTTCGCCGCAGCGACGTTGCTCGCGCTGCTGGTGCGCCACCCAATTCCCATCGTCCTCGGCTATCTCGTCGCTGCACTCGTCGCCCAATCACGTGTCGAGGGCGGAATTCATACCTGGCCGGAGGTGGTGCGCGGGGCGCTGCTCGGCACCGCGGTCACGCTGCTCGTCGGAGGCGCGCTGCATGGACATCTCGTGTTATAATGGGCGCGCTTTGAACGACCCTTCCTCACGAAGTCGTAGCGCGCGATGATGCTCGACGTCCAGAACGATTGGCTCTGGTTTGTAGCGATCGCCGTCCTTGTGCTCCTCGCTGCATTTTTTGCCGCTTCGGAGGGGGCGCTGATCTCTATTTCGCGTCTACGGGCGCTCTCGATGCAGGAGAAGGGCTTGCCGCGTGCTCGCGACGTGCTGCTGCTCGTCGAGGATCGGCAGCGCTTCCTCACGACGGTGTTAGTCGCCAATACACTGGTGTTGCTCGGGGCGGAGTCGCTTGCGACCTGGCTTGCAATCGAACTCGGCATCCCACAGGCGGCGCTGGTAGCGACGCTGGTGATGGCGCTGCTGGTGTTGCTCTTTGGGGAAATCATTCCAAAAACCATCGCCGTTGCCGATAGCGAGCGCTGGGCGGTGCGGCTGGCGATGCCGATGCGTGCCGTTGCGTGGCTCCTCTCGCCGTTCGTGCGGCTGATGCTGTGGGTCACCGTCTTTATGCTCCGTCCGTTCGGCGTCGACCGTCGAACCTCGCTCTTCGTTACCGAGGAAGATATTCGCACGCTCGTCGATGTCGGCGCGGAGCAACGCGTTATCGAAGAAGAAGAGCGCGAGATGATTCACTCGGTCATCGAATTCGGCGATACGATCGTTCGCGAGGTGATGACGCCTCGCCCATCGATGGTCGCGATCTCGGTGGAAGAATCGGCGCGCCGCGCTCTCGATGTCGTGATAGCCGAGGGTTATTCGAAGCTCCCGGTCTTCGAGGAGTCCCGCGACGATATCGTCGGTGTCGTGCACGATCGTGAGTTGCTGGTGGCCTTGGCGAACGGTACGCTCGCACAACAATCGCTCCGCGCTTTTATGCGCCCGGCGGTCCACGTTCCGGAAACGAAGAAAATTGCCGAGTTGCTGCGCGAGATGCAACGCGATAAATTTTCGATGGCGATCGTCGTCGACGAATATGGCGGCACCGCCGGCATCGTTACGATGGAAGATTTGCTCGAAGAGATCGTCGGCGAGATTCGCGACGAACACGACGAGGACGAACAGGAACCGATTCACGTCGTCGGTGACGGCGAAGCGGTCGTTGAAGCGGCGACCAATATCGAAGACGTCAACGCCAAACTCGGCACCGACCTTCCTACCGAAGAGTTCGAAACGATCGGCGGCTATACGGTCGGCCTCTTCGGGCGTCTTCCCGGCGAAGGCGAAGAGGTCGTTGCCGACCCCGAGACGCGGTTGCGTGTCGATCGCCTACGGCGTCGGCGTATTCTCGCCGTTCGGGTCTTCTACAACGGGAAGACCGAATCGGAGCGCATCGACGATGCTCTCGTCTGAGCGCATCGCCGAACTCGTCGCACGAGCGACGCAGGCGCGCGAGCACGCGTACGCACCGTACTCGGCGTTTCCGGTCGGCGCAGCGTTATTGCTCGATTCGGGTGAGATCGTGACCGGAGCGAATGTCGAGAATGCCAGCTACGGGCTTTCGCTCTGCGCCGAGCGTGCCGCGGTGGTACGTGCGGTCGCCCAGGGAGCGCGGCGGTACGTCGCCATCGCCGTCGTCGGCCCGAAAGAGCTCGACCTCTCGCCGTGCGGCGCGTGCCGACAATTCATCGCGGAATTTGGGCTCGATATCGCGGTCGTAACGCTTCGCGGTGGGCAGCCAACGACGCGCACGGTACGCGAGTTGCTCCCCGATGCCTTCGACGCCGAGTCGTTGCCGTGAGCGGTGAGGAGCGCAGTTATCGCGCACAAGCGGTGGTCCTCGGCGCGCGGCCGCTCGGCGAGGCCGATCGTATCGTTCGAATGCTCACGCGCGAGGTCGGAAAACTCGACGCTGTTGCAAAGGGCGCGCGCCGTCCGAAGAGCCGCATCGGCGGGCGCTTAGAGATCGCCGGGCGGGTGGAGATGATGCTGCACCGCGGCCGTTCGCTCGACGTCATCGTCTCCGCCGAGGAGCGCTCGCAACGGTGGATGGCGCTCGTCGAACCCGAACGGCTCGCCGTTGCCTCGCTTGCATTGGAGCGCGTCGATGTCTTGTGCGAGCCGGGAGAGCCCGTGCCGGAGATCTTCGATCTCCTCGATGCGACCCTCGATGCGATTGCAAAGAGCGAGCGCCCGTACCGATTCGTCGCGCGCTACTCGCTCCGTCTGCTCGATTTGCTCGGTTCGATGCCGCCCGCCGAGCGGTGCTGTCTCTGCAGCGACCTGCTTGAAGATCGCAGTTGGCTCGATGCGAGTGAAGGCGGGATCCTCGATGCAAAATGCCGCCGGCCGCACCGCGAAGAGATCGCACTCGACCCGGAGGACCGAGCGAATTTCGCCGCCCTCGGGCGCGAACGTGGGGCGGGCGCGACGGTCGAGGCACGCCCGCAGGCAGCGGCGGCGATCGAAGCACTGATCGCTCACTATTGCGCGCGTCCGCTGCGCGTGAGCGCGTTGCCCGGCTACGCATACGGGCCGGTGTGAGCGCGCTCGCACTCGACGTCGGCAGCAAGCGTATCGGCGTCGCACTCGGCGACCCTTCGGAGAGTTTTGCGTTCCCGCTACCGACGATCGAACGCACGAACCTCCGAGCCGATATCGCCCGTATTCGTGCGTTGGTAGAAGAGCACGGCGTGCGCGATCTCGTCGTCGGCGATCCGCTTGCCCTCGACGGCACGCGCAAGCTCGCGGCAGAGAAAATCGACGCCTTTGTCGCGCAGTTACAGAGTGCGATCCCGGTGGTCATCCATCGCATCGACGAGCGCATGACCAGCGCGCAGGCAAACAAGGCATTGCTCGCCGCCGATCTCTCGCGCGAGCGTCGCAAACGCAGCGTCGATGCGTTTGCGGCCGTGCTGATCCTGGAGAGCTACCAAGCGCGACGGCGGCGCGAACGGGAACGTTCTTCGTAACATGCGCCTCCGCCCCACACTGCTCTCGCTCGCAGCGATCGCACTCTCGTGTCTCGTCGCATACGGTGCATACGGCCTCTATTGGGATCGCGCGCTGCCGCTCCACAAAACCGAACTCGTCGTCGCCCCCGGCAGCGATTTCGATAGGATCGTCGCTTCGCTCGCTGCCGACGGCGTCACCAGGCATCCGTGGTTGCTCCGAGCGCTCGCACGCGTGCGCGGCGCGAGCGCGCAGGTGCGGGCCGGACGCTATCGCTTTCATGCGCATCTGAGCACCGTCGATCTTCTCGACCGATTGCTTGCCGGAGGACGCAATTCGATCTGGGTCACGATTCCCGAGGGTTTTACCGACCGAGAGATCGCGCGCCGCCTCGCGCGTAAGGGTCTCGGCGGTGCGCGTGCGCTCGAGCGTGCCTTCAAGCACGATTCTGCAAAGGTTGACGGCGATCGCATCGCCGGGCTGGAAGGCTTTCTTTTCCCCGACACCTATCTCGTGCCGATCGGCGCGACGCCGGCGCAGATCGAATCGCAGATGCTCGCGCGCTTTCGCCAAGAGCTTCCCGCGCACGCGCGCCGACATGCTCGTGCCTTGCACGTCTCGCTCGTAGGGGTGATTACGATCGCTTCGATGATCGAACGCGAAGCGAAGATCGACCGGGATCGGCCGTTGATCGCAAGCGTCATCTACAATCGGCTACGACTGGGGATGCCGTTACAGATCGATGCGACGGTGGAGTATGCGCTTCAACATCATCGCAGCACGCTCACCTACGCCGATCTTCGCGTCCGCTCGCCATACAATACCTACCTGCACGCAGGGCTTCCCCCGGGGCCGATCGCTAACCCCGGGCGTGCCTCCATCGAGGCCGCTTTTCATCCCGCAAAGACTGATTTTCTTTACTACGTCGCGAAAGGGGACGGCAGTCACGTCTTCGCTGCAACGCTCGCCGAGCAGACGGCGAACATCGCTCGCTACGAACGATAGGAGAGGTTATGTCCGACCGTAACAGTCCCGCCCCGAGCAAGCCCCTGGAACTCAAAGAACTGTTGACGATCGAGACCGACGACGGCCGGTCGCTCGATTTCGAGGTGGTCGGTACGATCGCCGATGAGGAGAGCGGCGAGACCTACGCCGTGCTCGTCCATGGTGGCGATGAAGGCGACGGCGAAGAAGAGGCCGAGTTCATCGTTACCGACAGCGTCGGGAACCTGCTTGAGGATGACGACCTCGCGCAGGAAATACTCGACGAGTTTCTGCTTTTCGCCGAAGAGTCCGACGAAGGCGAAGAGAGCGCACACGAGTAGCGGGCGCCACGGTGCTTCCGAGTAATCGACAGTACGCGGTGGTGCTCACCGCTCTTCGACTCTATGCGGGGCTCTTTTGGCTCGCGTACGGGATCGAGAAGTTTACGCATCCGGCAACCTTTATGCCGCCGAGTGGGCTGATGGCGACCTATCTCGCGCAGGCCGTCGCTCATACCTCTGGGCCCTACCACGATTTTCTCGTCGCATTCGTGCTGCCGCACGAGCGCATCTTTGCCGAGCTCGTGCGCTCCGGCGAGGTGCTCGTCGGTTGTGCCCTGGTGCTCGGGATTTTTACCCGCTTCGCGGGGGGCGTCGGGATGCTGCTCGGGCTCAACTACCTTGCCTCCAAAGGGGGGATGAGCTCGCTCGCCGATTGGACCGGAATTGACGGCATCGCCATCGTCCTGAGCGCGCTCTGCCTCTTGTTGCCGCTCGGCCGACCGCTTGGCATCGACGCGCTCCTCTACGCGCTGCGCCCCCGCCGAGGCGCCGCACCCGCGGCGAGCGCGACGACGGCCCCACCCGTTGAGGCCGAGTTCGTCGAGGAGCCGCCGCTGGTGGAACCGGCCGCCCCGCGCGACTAAAAAAGGTGCTAGGGTTGCCAAAATCGTAAACTAGGCAAAGCATCCCGCCGAGCTAGGGGGAGGATTCCCAGGATGGGAATCGGGATCTTCGGGGCCCTCGCTCCGGTCGTCGGAAATTCATGGAGGAATAATGGCTCAGGGACTGAGTATCGCCAACAATCTGTTGGCCAATAGCGTTCAGTTGAACCTGAACAATAATCAGAGCGCGCTGAAGAACATTGTTACTCAGCTCTCTTCTGGTTTGCGCATCAACTCCGCGGCGGACGATCCCTCCGGTCTCGCCATCGCAACGAACCTGCAAACGCAGGTCGATGGTTTCAACACCGCCGTTCAGAACGTCCAGAACGCGAACAACGCGGCGCAAGTCGCGCTCGGTGCGCTTTCGACGACGACCGACATTCTGCAGCGCATTCGCAGCCTCGCAGTCGAGGCTTCCTCCGACCTCAACAGCAACCAGGATCGCGTCAACCTTCAGGCTGAAGTGAGCCAATTGTTGCTCGAAGTCAACAGCATCTCGCAGAGCGTCAACTTCAACGGCCAGCCGCTCCTCGATGGGAGCCATGCAGGTTTCCAACCGCAGCAGGATGCCTACGTCACGGTAACCGCAAACTCGGCGCTCGCGACGAACGGCGGTCAGGTCGCTGCAAACGGCGTCAATGCAGGATTTCTCGTTGCAAGCGTTGCTGCGGCAAATTCGTATTTCTTTACGACGCCCAACGTCAACGCTCCAACGGTATCGGGAACCGTGGCCGCTCCCGTCGTTCAGAACGGGTCGTTTAGCGCCCAAGCGGTAGCGCCGAATACGGTCGATCCCATCAATGCACCGGTTCCGACGGGGTGGTCAGCGACCGGCGCGGGCGTCAACCTCTTCAACGGTAGCGGGAGCGCGCCCGCGCTGCCGACCGGAGAGCAAGGGGTCACCCTTCAACAATTCGGCGGGGGGATGTTTCAGAATTTGACCGGGCTCACTCCCGGCGCAACCTATCAGCTCTCCTTCGAAGCAGGGTCGTACCCGGGCCTATCGACGATCCAGGCGACGGTGAACGGGGTGCCGGTGCTAACGGTAACTCCCCCTTCAAGCGGATATCAGGCGTATACGGCCACCTTTACTGCAACCACCAGCACCGAACCGATCGCGTTCCAGAACATCGGTGGTCACGACCTGTCGATGACGGGCGTCTCGCTCTCGGAGGTTGGAGCGACCGTCGACGGGACGATCGAGGTGCAGGTCGTGAACACGGGCGCATCGATTGCAGCGCAAGAGACCTTTATTCAGAGCGCGACCGGGCAGGTCTGCGTCTCTTCGACGCTCTACTCGCCTAACGCGATCTCGACTGCATTCGACAATGTTGCAGTGACGATGGGGAACTTTACCTCGAACGATGTCGGGGTGACCGCGTATCTCAAGGTCTCACAAAATGTCGCCGCACTGACCAACCCGAACGACCCGGCATTTAATTTCCAGTCGGGGGCGAACGAGGGGGACGTCATTCAGATCGGGCTCGGAGCCACCAATACGCAAACCTTGCGCATCTCGAACATCAACCTCGCACTCTCGGCGGCAAATAATCCATCGATCGGCTCCGAGGATGCAATCGGGCAGATCGATATTGCGCTGGGAATTCTTTTGAATCAACAGGCGCAGTTAGGCGCCGTGGTGGTGCGGCTGAACGAGGATGCAAACAACGACAATATCGCGGCCGTCAATCTCCAGGCCTCGGAATCTTCGATTCGCGATCTCAACGTCGGGCAAGCGACGACGGAGTTCACGAAGTTGCAGGTCCTGGTACAGGTCGGCACCTCGGTTCTCGCGCAGTCGAATAATAACGCTCAGTCGGTACTCGGGCTCTTCCGCTAGGGTCAGCGCCGGGCTCACAACGTGGCACGGCGAGCCAGGCGCCTCCTTCGCCGACGGATCTGTAAAAAAGCGTAGGTGCCCGCTCGCCCTCCGTGGTATATTGGGCGGCGCCGCGATGGAGAGATGGCCGAGCGGCTGAAGGCGGCGGTTTGCTAAACCGTTATACGATGTCAAGTCGTATCGAGGGTTCGAATCCCTCTCTCTCCGAATCCGCTCTTTGCACGTGGAGCAGGGATGCGAACGGCCGGCCCCGTATCATGGGCGGTCGTCTCAACGACGATATGCGGTCGTAGCTCAATTGGATAGAGCAACAGGCTACGAACTTGTAGGTTGGGGGTTCGAGTCCCTCCGACCGCAGATCACCGACGACGGCGAGCGTTCGAACGCCCGCCGTCGTCTTTTAATGCGCCGCGAGCTTCGGAACGAAGATCATCCGACTCTGAGGATAGTCGAAGATAATGCGTTTGAATTGACGCAGAAAATCGAGTCCGACGAGGGCGCGATATCCGATAAAAGAGGTGGTCTCGCAGGTCTTGGGATTTTGGTAGACGATCGGCCCGAATGCGATGGAATCGACGCGACCGCAGTCGCCGATTTGATATCTGCCTCCGACTCCACCAACCGGAACGTGAGCGCTGAAGTAACCACTGAGCGTGTTGTCTACGAGCATGGTGAGATGTTGTTGGAAGACCAACGATTTCGGAATGAGCACTAAGTATGGATCGCCGGTATCGAGAAAGGTATCGACGGGGATGCGCCCGTCGATCTTCATGGGAACCTGAGGTATCTCCGAGTAAAGGTCGAGAATCGCGTGGATCCCCGCGGCTTTGCTCGGATGCATGGTAGCGGGATCTTGAATTTGAAGCGTTCCGTTTGAGAAATCGATGGTGGTAATAGCATCTGCAAAGAGCGGGAAGCCGATCAAGCCGTCTGCGCCGAGCCCGCTCTCCTCGGTCGAACTGGCATTGATATTCGACAAGGTATTCCCCCCGATCTCGATGCTTCTCACTCGTACTAAATTCTCTTGCGATGAGCCTGCCACGCCCGTCGCCTTGGCGTGCCCCACGCTCTTCAAATCGGCCTTTTTAGCGAAGTTTCGCGAAAAAACAATCCCGTCGGCACCGGAATCGATAATAAAGGTACCAGGTACTCCGTTGACGCTTGCTTTTACGAGAACGCGATATTGCGTGATCTTTATCGGGAACGGCTTGGGGTTGCCGTAGGTCCACGTAGCGGTTTGTGAAGGCGGTTCGACCTCATCGACGGGGAGCGCGACGTTCGGCTGAAATTCCGAAAGTGCGTATCGATAATCGGATGATTGAAAATGGAAGGCCGATATCACTCGCTTACCGGGAAGCACCTCGGAGTATGCATCCACCCGAAGCACCTCGGTGATGTTCGTGTCGGGCGCAATTGTCGCTTGTACGAGCGCTCCATTCGAGGGATCGAATGCGAGATCGAACGGAGGAAGGTGTTGCGGCGTTACCCGGACGACCGGATCTCGCTCGCCCGCGATGCGCAGAGAGGGGCGCACCGCTGCCGGTAACGACGAGTAGGCCTCGCTAAAAATAATGTCACGATCGATGGCGAGCCTCGCCGCATCGCCCAATATTGGCGTTGTAAAACCGTTTGAATCCGATTGCCAGGCGACGTTACCGGTGAACCCGGTCGAACTCTCGCGCCCCGTCCGAACCGAGCGGGTGTCTTCGCGATATGCAAGCCCCAGATGTCGAATCTGACCGGCAGCCTGCAGTTTGCCGCTTTTATCCGAAACCTTGATCTCGGTGACGAGCGAATGAAAGGCCGGTGCCGCACCGCTCCAGCCCACGAAGGCAAAGTGTTTGGCGAGAATGGTGGCGGCATCATCGGCACGACCGGGCGCAGCCGTGGCGAGCATGATTGCGCTCGCTAATAAAAGCGAAAAGAACAAGCGTAATTTCAGCATGGGGGCGTCCTTCGGAGGCGCCCCCCCTTGAACCTCGGGCGGGGGGCTGGTAGAGTACGGTGTCGTATCATCGGTTTTATACCGGTCGTGGCTCGGTAGCTCAGCGGTAGAGCAGGGGACTCATAAGCCCTTGGTCGGGTGTTCAAATCACCCCCGAGTCAGAGAAACGGGGAGCGGCCGCCCTCGCGGTGGCCGCGCCTTCGTGTAAAAGGGAGCTCAGCGATGTCAACGATTCCTTGCGACTTTTGCCCGCATCCGGTCGACCGTTCGCAGATGGAAGAGATCGAACTCTCGCACTACGTCCCCGACAGCTCGGGGGACGATCTTGCCTATGCGCGCACCTATTTCTTCGGCCACCCCGATTGCGTGCGAAAATTCTATCGCGGCCTCGTCGACCATAAACTCGACCTTTTCAAACACATTCCCAGCCCCGGCGTACCGCCGGAGGCCGGGTAGTCGCGACGCATCCTGCGCCCGTAGCTCAGCTGGATAGAGCGCTGCCCTCCGAAGGCAGAGGCCGGGGGTTCGAATCCCTCCGGGCGCGAGAATCTCCGTGACCGACTCCGACTATATGCGCCGCGCGATCGAGCTCGCCTCACGCGCCGAAGCGGAGGGCGACGTGCCGATCGGCGCGGTTCTTTGCGTCGGCGAGCTCGTCGTCGAGAGCTGGAATCGCAAGGAGTCGCAGCACGATGCGACGGCGCATGCCGAGATGCTCGCTCTCGCCGAAGCCTCGCGACGGCTCGGGCGTTGGCGCCTCAGCGATGCAACGCTCTACGTCACCAAGGAGCCCTGCGTGATGTGCGCTGGCGCGCTCATCGCTGCGCGTATCGGCCGCGTGGTCTACGGCGCGCCCGATCCCAAGGGAGGGGCCGATGGTGGAGCCTTCGATATCCTCCGCTCGCCGAAGACGAATCATCGCCCGGAGGTGCGTGCGGGGGTTCTCGAAGCGGAGAGCTCCGAGCAGTTGGTCGCGTTTTTTCGCGGGCGTCGGGAAGGGAATCGCGAGGCGCCGCGGTAGTACGGCCGTCGCACCCGCGCCGCAACATGGAGAGGTGGTCGAGCGGTTGAAGGCACCCGCCTCGAAAGCGGGCAGACGTGATGAGCGTCTCGAGAGTTCGAATCTCTCCCTCTCCGCCATGCACGGAAGGCTCCTCGCCCGCTCGGGTGAGGAGCCTTCTCTGTGCAGTTGCCGGCCGCGCATGGTTTTGCAAGGGCGATGGCCAAGCGCGACCGATATGAACATGCGGCTTGCCTTCCTCTCCTCGTTGCTCGTCGTGTTGCTAGGGGCGGGGAAGCAGGCGCCGCCGCTCGGCTCGGTGCCGTGGCGCTCGGTCGGCCCCGCGATCTCCGGTGGTCGCGCGAGCAGCGTTGTTGGGAGTAACAGCGATCCCATGCTCGTCTTGGTGGGGAGTGCCGGCGGTGGTGTTTGGCGCAGCGACGATGGCGGGCTCCACTTTCGACCGATCTTCGACCGCGAGCCCGTCAGCGCGATCGGGGCGGTGGCGATCGACCCCGCCGATCCATCGACGATCTGGGTCGGTACCGGTGAGGCAAATCCGCGCAACGATGTGAGCCTCGGCGACGGGCTCTATCGCAGTAGCGATGCCGGCGCACGCTGGACTCGTTCGCTCGCGTTGCCGCAGAGTTCGATCTCTTCGATCCTCGTCGACCCTGCGAATCCCGCGCACGTCATCGTCGGCGTTCTCGGCGACCCCTTTGCAGCGACGAACGATCGCGGTATCTACGTGACCGAGAACGACGGAGCGACGTGGCGGCACACGTTTTTTCTCGATGCGCGTACCGGTATCTCCGATATGGCGATGAATCCGAAGAATCCACGCGAAATGCTCGCCGGGGCGTGGACGATGCGTCGGAATGGCTGGAGCCTTCACAGCGGCGGTCCGCTCGATGGGCTCTACCGTTCGATCGACGGCGGTGCGACCTGGCAGCGCGTACAGGCGCCGGGGCTACCGAAGGGGCCGTTGGGGCGCATCGCCGTCGCGTTTGCTCCGTCCAATCCGCAACGAATCTACGCGCTGCTGCAATCGCGCCACGGTCTGCTCTGGCGTTCGAGCGATGGCGGCGCGCATTGGCGGAACGTCAGCAACGACACGACGATCGACGAGCGCCCATTCTATTTCAGCCATCTCACCGTCGATCCGAAAAATGAGAACCATCTCTGGTCGGCCTCCGTGCATCTTACCGAGAGCACCGACGGAGGCTTGCAGTGGCAGATTACCGGGCACGGCACGCATGGCGACCATCACGATATGTGGATCTCCGAGGACGGCCTCCGTATCCTTGAGGCCGACGACGGTGGACTCGCGATGAGCAACGATGGCGGGAAGCGCTGGCTATGGCGAAAAGTTCTGCCGATCTCTCAACTCTATGGCGTCGGCGCGAGCGGTGGTTGGAATTATCGTGCATGCGTACCGTTACAAGATAACGGCATCTACTGCGCGCACGTTGCGATGCCCGATCCGGGAGGCTTCTCCGCGAGTGCCTGGCGTAGCGTCGGCGGCGGTGACGGCACCGCCGCGTACCCCGACCCGAGCGACCCGGATCTCATTTGGACGACCTCGGCCGGCGGCAATTACGACACGACCTTACAATCGGTCGATCTTGCGACCGGTGAGACGCGCGATCTCTCGCCGTACGTGCGCGATCAGAATGTTGTTCCGCCCGCCGAATTACGCTATCGCTTTAATTGGGAGACGCCGTTGGCGTTCGATCCCTTCAACCCGCACCGTCTGTACACCGCAGGCGACGTGCTCTTTGCCACGACCGATCGTGGGCAGAGTTGGCGGGTTCTGAGCCCCGACCTCACCTTGCACGATCTCGCACACGAAAAGATGACCGGAGGCTTGACGCTCGATGGTACCGGCGCGGAGACCTCCGATACGATCCTCTCGATCGCTCCGTCGACGCTGCGGCGCGGCGAGATATGGGTCGGCACGGACGACGGCCTCGTGCAACTGACGCGCGATGCTGGGAAGCATTGGCAGAACGTGACGCCGCCTGGAGCCGTTCCATTCGGGCGCTTCGCCTCGATCGCGCTCTCGCCGCGCCGGCCGGGAGCGGCCTACGCTATCGAAGACTCGCACATGGTCGGCGACGCGCGCCCATACGTCTTCCGTACGAATGACTATGGAGCGCACTGGCAACGCATCGATCGCGGTTTGCCGATCGAATCGGCTCGCTGCATTACCGTCGACCCACGCACGCCCGGGCTTCTCTACCTTGGGATGGAGCGCGGTATCGAAGCATCATGGGATTGGGGCGCTCGGTGGACGAGAATCAACGATGCGATGCCGCCGGTCTCGGTGCGTGCGATCGTCGTACAGCCGCAACGCAACGATCTGCTCGTGGCGACGCACGGACGCGGCCTCTACGTGCTCGACGACGCCTCGGCGTTGCAGGGGCTCGCGCGCGCGCAAGGAGCCGGTGCGGCATTTTTTCAGCCGCGAACCGCATATCTGCTCAATCAAAACGCCTGGTGGAACACGCGCGACGATGGTGAATCCGCTCCCTACGGAGCGATATTTTCGTACTATCATTCGGCTCCAAGCGCTAAGGCTCCGCGCATCGAGATCCTCGATGCGCGCGGAAGGATCGTTCGCCGTCTCCGCGCTCTGCCAAATAGAGCGGGAATCGGTCGCGTCGTTTGGGACCTCACCGAGGCGCCGCCGGTGCCCTGGAAGAGCGCGCCGCGTTGGAACCGCGGTTATTCCGGCGGCGCTCTGGTTCTGCCCGGAATCTACACGGTGAAGATAACGCTCCAGGGCCGCACGTTTTCGCGCCGGCTCACCGTCGCTGCCGATCCGCGTATGCACGCACCGATCGCTGCCTACCGTGCGGCGCAATCGGCGACGCGACGTGCGTTCGCCATGCTCTCATCGATCGACAACGCACTCAACGCTCTCGATACCCGTGAGGTGGAGATTCGCTCGCAACCCGCGAGCGCGCGACGTTCGGCGTTGCTCGCTCGGATCGCGCGCTTGCGCGCGAGCCTCACCTCCAGCCCGCATGCGGATCAAGACGACGACTTCCTACGCGATCGAATGCGCGAACGCGTGCAGACGGAGATCGGCTCGTTGCAAACCTCACCGGTCGCGCCAACCGTCGAACAATTGCGTGAGAACGCGGTCTTGGCGAAGCTGACGGCACAGCGCGTCGGTGTCGTTACGGCGTGGCTGTCGGGCGCGGCGTCCCCATAAGCGCCGGGTCGGGTGCGGTCGACGGAAACGTAAACTCGTCGTAGCGCGTCACCGCTCGGACGTTAAAAGAAAAGCCGAGCGCGTGTTCGGTCGCCGAAAAGACGCCGCGCACGACGACCCAGTATCCATCGATGCTGCGATAGGTGAGCCCGATACGCATGTCGCTTCGGCTATCGCTCAGCACGACATGCTGCGGAAGCCCCGTCGTCGGATCGACCCGAACCTCGCTCGGATACATTCCGGTGTCGAGCGGTGTCGGTGCGATGAGCAGGTGCGGCGCATTGGGGGTGGAGTCGGGGGCGTAACTCGGATCGAGAAAGCTTATATAGGGGAGGACGACGTCGGCACTCGGATCGGGCGCGGGGATCGGAAAAAGGAGCGGCGCTCCGCGCTTGAGGGTGATCGAGATCGCTTTGAGATTTGCGTAGTACGAAAACATAAAGCTCGAAAATGGATCGAAATAGGGAATAATGGGGAACGCCTCCCCGATGCGTGTAGCGCCGTGAGGAAGGTCGTGCATGATCGCGTAATTGTCTGCGTTCCGAACCTCGACGCTGCGATCGATCTCCTGAGAACGCCCGAGCGATGGGACGGTAACGCTCGTTCGTTCGCGATAGGTGATATAGGTCGGCGGCCGGGCGGTGTATGCAGCTGTCGTGCGGTTTACGAGAAGCGCGAGCGCGAGGTCGGCACCGATCATCGAGATCCTCTTCGGCAGAGGAGCCACGCCTTCCGGTACCGCACTCCCTTCTCGTGGATAGAGAGGATCGCATCGCCCTCGACCGTCGCGTCATCGATTGGCGGAGAGCGATTCACCGCCGTCCCGAACTCGGGTTTCAGGAGAGCGAAACGCAGTCGCTGATCGAGCGCGAACTCGACGCACTCGGAATCGAGCATCGACGCGCGGCGCAGACCGGTGTCGTCGGCGTCATTCGCGGGGCGCTCGCAGGACGCACGGTCGCATTGCGCGCCGATATGGATGCGCTCCCGATCTCCGAACGAACCGGGCTCCCGTTTGCATCGGAGACTCCCAATGCGATGCATGCGTGCGGTCACGACGCACACGTGGCGATGTTGCTCGGGGCGGCGACGCTGCTACAGGCGCGACGCGCGGAATTACACGGCAACGTCGTCTTACTTTTTCAGCCCGCAGAAGAAGGCCCGGGCGGGGCGGAGCCGATGATCGCCGAGGGCGCACTGGAGAATCCGCAGGTCGATTGTGCGGCGATGCTGCACGTGGACGTACGGCTGCCGACCGGTACGATCGGCGTTACGCCGGGACCGGTCAATGCCTCCGCCGACGAGTTTACGCTCCGTATCGTCGGGCGCGGGGGGCATGGCGCCTATCCGCACACCGGCGTCGATGCAATCGTTGCGGCGTCGGCGGTGGTCGGTGCGCTGCAAAGTATCGTGTCGCGCGAGATCGATCCGCTCGCGAGTGCGGTCGTCACGATCGGCACGATCGCGGGCGGGTATCGCAACAATGCACTCGCCGACGAAGTGGTGATGACCGGAACGCTGCGCGCTCACGATCCCGCGATACGCGATTCCTTCGCCGCACGCGTCGAGCGAATCGCGCGTTCGGTCGCGGAGGGATATGGCGCGCGCGCCGAGCTCGAGTTGCGCCGGGGCTATCCGCCGGTCGTCAACGATGCGGAGATCGCGCGCGGATTCGCTCCTATTCTCGCTCGGGAGGCGGGGGTAACCGTCATCGAGGCCGCACCGACGATGGGCGGCGAGGATTTTGCGTATATCGCGCTCGCCGTTCCGGCGCTGCAGATGCGCCTCGGCGTCAGAAACGAAGGGATAGGTGCGGTTCGCTCGGGGCATAGCGCCGAATTTATTCTCGACGAAGCGGCGCTCGCGCACGGGGTCGATGCCTTGCTCGCCTTCGTCGATGCGCTGGGCTCTGGGGAGCTTCCGCTCGGGGGGAAACGCAACCCCTAGTATCTGCGACAAAAGCAGGTACTAGAAAATGTGTCTGCGAAGCGAGCCTCCATGGACGTCTATCGGAGCGAAGACCTGCCGCGAGGCTGCGCGCACTTCGAGGCCGCCGTCGATCTCCCGGCGATCCCCGAGGAAGCCTTTGCGCTGCTATGTGCGGTCGAGAAGTGGCCGGCCTGGCTGCCATTGGTTCGCAGTGCGGAACGGCAGCGGGAGGGCCCGCTCGCGGTCGGGGACGAGGTTCTGCTGCGTCTCGGCGAACCACGCGACGAGGAGCAGCTCTTCGAGGTGCGACGGCTCGTCGGCAACCACTGTTTGACGCTCGTCGGAGCTTACTCGACACGGCGACGGATTGATTTTCGCCTCGAGCGACAGAGCAACCGAGCTCGACTGCGCATGGCGTGGCTCTATCCGACCTATCATGGCGCGATGGGGAGCGCGGTCGACCGCCTGCTCCGTGGACGTGCGGTTGCCGGGATGCTCGACCGAGCAACGATGCAATTCCGCGGCTTACTCGAAGCGAATCTCGTGGCTTAGCAGTCGTTGACCTGGAGTGCCAAAGCCGTTAGAATCGAGATATGCCGCTCTATGATTACCGATGCTCCGCCTGTGGCGCCGTTCGCGAGATTCGCCATGGCTTCGACGAGCGCGTGAGCGACCCGTGTGCTGCCTGCGGCGGAGAGCTCGTCCGCGTTTTTAATCCCGCTCCGATTCTTTTCAAGGGCTCGGGGTTTTACGTCACCGACTCGCGCCCCTCGAGCGGCTCATCGGAGAGCTCCGGCTCATCGGAGAGTACGAGTTCCTCGGCGAGTACGGGCTCCTCGGCGAGTACGGGCTCCTCGAACGCCTCATCGGAGAGCGCGGCCTGAGCGATCTCCTAGACGGGCGGTTCGCTCGTCCCTGAATCGGGAGGCTCCCACTGCCAGCCCACGCCGGTTCCCGGTGCGCCCGGTGCGCCGGGCTGCGGAGGCATGGCGAACGGCGGCGGGAAGGGCGCGCCAAAAGCGGGCTGCGGAGTGCCGCCGGGGATGCTAGCGTCAGGTGGCCCAAAACCGGTACCGGGAGGTGGCGCAAAACTCGGCGGGGGCACGAATGTCGGCGGCGGTACGAACGTCGGCGGTGGTACGAACGTTGGCGCGGCTGGGGCAAAACCGGGCGGTACGCCGGGCGGACGAATGTCGACCGACTCCGACGGCGCGGGGGGTGGAGGGAGCGGCGGAAATTCGTAGCCGTTCTCGGGCGAAATCTCGTTCTGCGCGACGCGCGCATCGATGCGTTGCCGCGCAGCTCGCTCCGTGGAGGCTTTCGATGCGGCCGCGGCGGCGAGGGATTGTTCGAGCAGTGGCGGACGCGCGGTAAAGAGCGGCGCGGGCAGATCGCCGACTGCAGCACCGACGAGCACGTTGCGCACCGGCGGCAGAATCTGCGCGTCGGAGCGGCGCGCGATGGCGCGTAACTCCTCGATGATATCTTCGGGTGTTGCTTCGGCCTTCATCGTGTCGAGCAAAAGTGCGACGGTATCTCGCAGGTACTGCGGCGGCGGCACCTTTGCGAACGCGAACGTGTGCTGAGCGAGTTCGGCTTCCACGCCTTGCAGCAGGCGTTTCCAATGGTCGATATTTTGATAGCGTTCGAAGAGCCCCGCCGTTCGTTTCGCTTGTGCGTAGAGCGCGGCGATGCGTTTCCCTAATGGGTCGGAGGGAGGCGCGGGCTCGACGATTGCGACGCGCCCCGCAACGCGTGCGAGCTCGCCGAGGATCTGCGAATGAAAGAGCGGATCGACTTCGTGCAAATAATGATACGCTATACCGACGTCGAAACTTCGATCGCGTGCCGGGATGACCGACGTGCTTCCGCGGAGTAGCGTCGCACCGATCTCGGCGTACTCCGCTATTGCGAGATCGCGAGATTCGATCACGGTCACGATTGCGCCGCGCACTAAAGCGGCGCGTACGGCACGTGCTTCGTCGCCGTAGCCGCAGATTAATACGCGCTCGCCCTCGCGAACGGCGAGGGCATCCCAAATCAGGGCCTCGATATAGCGTGCTTCCGCCTCAAACTCTTGGACGGAATAGACGTATTCAGAGATCTCCATCATACGCTCGCTCGTTCGAGTCGAGCGAAGAAATCGGGGAAACTCACGTCGACCGCGTCGATAGAATCCACCTCCACCGGGCCGGCCGCACAACCGAGCATCGCAGCGGCCATTTGTATGCGATGGTCGTCGTGCGTTTCGACGGGAACTCCTGAAGCGACGGGGGCTCCGCCTTCGATCGTAATGCCGTTCGGAAGATCCTCGGCGACGATGCCGACCGCGGCTAAGAGGCGATGGATCGCTGCAAGTCGATCGGATTCTTTGCCGCGGAGATCGCGAACGCCGGAGATCGTGCTGCGCCCATTGGCGAACGCCGCTGCGATCGCGATGAGAGGTAATTCATCGATCGCCCGCAGTGCGCTCTGCGCGTCGACGCTCGTCGCATGCAACGGTGCGTGTTGGACGAAGAGATCGCCGAGCGGTTCGCCGCTCCGTTCGCGCAGGTTACTTCGGTCGATGCGAGCACCCATTGCATCGAGAACGTCGAGGAGGCCCGTTCGTGTCGGATTGAGGTTGACATCGCGAATCGTTAACGCGCTTCCCGGGGCGAGCGTCGCACCGACGACGAAGAACGCTGCCGCAGAGAAATCACCGGGTGTCTCGATCTCGCTGCCGCCGCGCACGGTGGGCTGGAAGAGATCGATCTCGTGCCCGTTCCACGTTATGCCAGCACCCATCGCATGGAGCAGTCGCTCGGTGTGATCGCGCGTCGCTCTGTCCCCCGAAATTTTCAGTGCCCGACCCGAGAAGAGGGCTGAGAAAAGAAGCGCCGATTTAATTTGCGCCGATGGCTGCACGAGGATGAGATGCGCGGAGCGCTGCTCCGTCGCTCCATCGATGGAGATCGGGAGCTTGCCTTCCGTGGTACGGATGCGCGCACCGAGCGCCCGCAGGTGGGCGGCGACCGGTTCCATGGGGCGACGCGACAGGGATGCATCGCCGATAAAGTGCGCGCGCAGCCCGGCACCGGCGCAGAGGCCGAGCATCATGCGCACGGTCGACCCGGAATTCATCGCATCGATCTCAGCGATGGAATCGTGAAGCGCTCCTCCGCGCACGGTGCGAGCGTCGGCGGCGTCGGATATCTCGACCCCGATCGCACCGAGCGCCTCAGCGGTGGCGTGCACGTCGCGACCGGGATTGAGGTGTCGTATGCTCGTCGGTTCTGCGGATGCTGCCGCAAGGATAAGCGCGCGGTGCGAGATCGACTTATCGCCGGGCAGGGTGAGCTCGCCGCGAAGGGATCGGGGCTCGAAGCGAGGTGCGCGCAAGATCATGGATGCTCTACCTTCCACGCACGCGCACGGCGTTCCGGCACGGATGCGTTTGGGGAGCGATGGTGGGGAAGGTGGGACTCGAACCCACATGAGTTGCCTCGGCCGCTTTTGAGGCGGCTGCGTCTGCCATTCCGCCACTTCCCCGCGTGAATCGGCAGGGCCCATGGTTCGCGCCGCGCTACGGCGCTCCTGGAAGGGTGATATCGATCTCGGCGTGCCGTCGGTACTGGAGCTCTATGAGCCGGCTTCCAGGTGGACTCGCGAGCGAGCGGAGTCGACCACCGAAGACGCGGACGCGTTCGTGCCCACCGGAAGCGAAGGCATCGATCGACACGCACGTGGTCGTGCAGCGGAACAGCACGCGCAGCAGCGCGCGCTGCGGGTCGAGGATAAAGGTTTTCGTAAACGCGACCGGTCGTGCCGCTAGATCGGGAGCGAGATAGCGGCAGCTCAGCACCTGCGCTGCGGCGCTACTGCGGTCGAGGCAACGATATCGCCGGTCGAAGGTGCCGGCTTCAAAAGGGTGCGTGAATGCAGCGATATAGTCGCGCTTCGAGGGAGCCGGCGGCCGCGCGACGTCGTCACGAAAGAGCCCGATGCTCGTCGCCAGATTGCGGTGCAGCCGACGATCCTCAAGGACGAAGGAACGTGCACCCGCGTCGGCACTGACGATCAAACGCAGTCGCGCGTTACGGAGAACGTAGGTCGGCGTTCCATCGGAGCGTATTGCGGTGATGAGCGCGTGAAGATCGCCGTCGGCGTTCATCGGCGCGTTCGTTGGAAGTGGCGGCGTGCAGCGCATCCAGGCGATCCGTGCCTGCGCTGCGGAGATACGGTCGAGACGCCAGTCGCATGCGCCGCCGGGCGGGAGCGTCGTTGGCGGAAGTTTGACGCGCGCGGAACCCAGGTGGATCGTCGTCGCCGCAACCGTGCGCGGCGTTCTCGCGAGGTTGAAGAGATCGAGGAGCGCGGAGCGCTGATGGGGGCTAAGTAACAACGTCGCATCTTTGAGGGCGCCGTTGGTCGGTGCGATACCATGAGCGAGCGCGGCCTGCGGCGATGAGAGGATCGCACCGTAATGCCGGTAGCGATCGAGGCGCGCACGGACAGCGGGGAGCATACTCGCTTCGTCGGCGACTCGCGGAAGAACGAGAGCGCGATAGCGTGCGAGCGTTCCCGGCGCGGCGAAACGAAGATCGACAGCACGACAGGTCAACGCCAACGCGCGGCAACGCATGAACGCGCGAATCGTCGACGCGGCGAACGCCGCGACGCGAGCGTTCTCGACCTCGTGCGAGGGATAGGCGCTGACCGGCCACGCGATGGCGAGGGTCGCATCGGGATGGAGGCGAGCGAGCCAGCGTGCGCCCGCCGCGCGCACGAGGGCTCCGAAGGCCGCCGTCGGTGCGTAGCGTGCCTGGCGGGTGCCGTCGAGGGCGAGCGCAGCGTCCCAGGAATAGAGCGCATTTGCCCAGGGAGCCTCCCACCCTGCGGGGTTCATGGTGTCCTGAACCGGGAAATTGACGATGGCACGTGCGCCGAGTTGAAGGAGCTGGTGCAATGCGATCGTCGTGTTCTCCGGCGCCGCCGGGCGCGGCTCGGTCTCATTTGCCCCTTGTAGCCAACCGGCTTGAAATTCACTATGCATCACCGCGCGGTGCGGATGCGTCTGTAAGAGCGCGGTCGAAAAAATCAACTGCGCGAGGTCGTGCGTTCCGATGCGGTAGGCATCGCTCTGGTACCAATTGCCCCAGGCCCACACGCCGGTGGCCGCCGGAACCTTCGTTTGGTAGGTATTGATAAAAAGCGGAACGTTCGCCCCGATCTCTCGGCGCACGGCGGCTGCGAGCCAACGAATGTATGCTTGCCAATGGGGTGCCGGCCAGGTGTCATTATCGATATAGGCTCCTTCGTCGTCGTCGAGAGCGACCGCCTCAACGATATTCGACCAGGGAGCGATCGCGGCGAAAAGCGCCCGATACCAGCGATGGACCTCGCTGCGATGCGGGCGATTCGCTAACCATTCCTTCGCTGCTTCATCGGCGTGCGCGTTCTGCAACGTCGCGGTCGCCGGGTAGCGCCCTTGGAGAATATCGTGCAGCGGCATATCGTAACTCTTGCGCACGAGCAACCATGCCGGATAGCCGCCGTTGCGCCATTCGTTACGAATCATCGGCCCGGGGCGAAGGATAACGCGAAATCCATCGGCAGCGATGAGCCTGAAAAGCCCGCGCACGTCGCGGCGCGGGTTGCTACGTCCGGTGAAATCGAAGTAGCCGGCACGCGGTTCCTGGAAGTTCCACGGAATATAGAGATCGATGGTGTTGATGCCCATCGCTCGATAGGCGTTGAGATCGGTGACCCACTGCGTGCGGGGGGTGCGCTCGTAGAAGAAGGAGGCGGCGTAAAGAAAATGATGGATCCCACGCCGATGCTCGCGCCAAGAACCCGGCGCAGGAGCGATCGCTCCCAGCAGGGCGATAGCGAGTGCGAGCGATGCCGAGCGGTGGAGCGAGGGCATGCACGCATCTTCGGGTGAGGAAGCCGCGCACCTCGCGCGAAAGGTGCCTCGGTGTCCTTTCGAATCTGGAGCGATCTTCTCGGCCTCCGCGGTACGCTCGAACTCTGTACGCTCCGTTCGGCAGCGTTGGCAACCAATGCGTTCGGCGACTCCAGCGACCGTATTATCGGCGTCTATCTGCCGCCGGGGTACGACCCGACCGGTTCGCAGCGCTACGATACGATCTATTGCCTGCACGGGCACGGCTCGAACTTGGCGAAAATGCTCTCCGTTGCGCCTTGGGAGCGCAACCTGGTGCAGATCGCCGACGAGGCGATGGAGCGCGGTACCTTGCGCCAAGCGATCGTCGTGCTCGTCGACGGTGCGACCCGTCTCGGTGGCTCGCAGTATGTCGATTCGCTGCAAAATGGAAACGTTGCACAGCATATCGCGGTGGAGATCGTCGATGAGATCGATCGTCGTTATCGGAGCATCCGGCGGCGCGGCGCACGTGCGATCGTAGGAAAATCGTCGGGGGGATTCGGTGCGATACATCTCGCCGCGCATTTTCCGGAGCGGTTCGCCGCCGTCGCTTCAATCGCCGGAGACGCCTATTTCCGGCTGACGATGCCGTCGCACTTTCCTGCGGCACAGCGAGCGTTCGAACGGAGCGGCGGCAACCTCGAGGCGTTTGTTGAGGGGATCGAGCGCGACCCCATGCGGCGTGCGGAGGATTTCTCCGCGCTCTTTATTCTGGCGTGCGCCGCGGCATTCTCACCGCGCTCGGCGAGGTTGCTTGACCTCGACTTTCCCTTCGATCCGGGAACAGGTGAGATCGATGACGGCGTGCTCGCTCGTTGGCTTGCTTTCGATCCGGTAGAGTACGACGAACCACGGCTCTCCGCGCTCGCAGAGCTATCGCTCTGCTATCTCGACGCAGGGCGGCGCGACGAATTCGGGCTCGATATTGCCGCTCGGACGCTCGCCCGCCGCCTCCGCGAGAGCGGTGTCAGGGTGCGGAGCGAGGAATTTTCCGGTGGCCACCGCAACACTACCGGGCGCTATATCGGCGCGTTCTCCGCGCTTCTTGAGGTACTCGATCGTTGACGATTCGCAGATATTTGCTCGCTCTGCTCGGGCTCCTCGCGCTCGCCGTTCCACCGGCAGGTGCGACGACGTCGCCTCCGCTTGCAACGCTGGCTCAGCGAACCTATAACGATCCGGCGATGCACTACGTAGCGCCGCCAAACGTCGTTCTTGTCGGCATGCGTCAGGTACCGTACCAGATGGCCTCGCACATGACCCCGGTCGCAATTTGGGGCATCGATGTCGGAAAGCCGATAGCGCGCGTCATCTCACTGTCATTCGAGCGTTTCTCGAATGGTTCGCTTCATGGATTTTACACCACATACATCAATGAGTTACGCAGCGCCTCGCGAGGCGGCACCTTCGCCCACCGAGAGCATGCCGTTCTTATCAACGGCATGCCGGCATATTGGTTGAAGATCAGCTCGGGAGAAGGGCTGGCACAAGTACGTTCCTATGCGTACGTGTGGTACGACGGCGTTCGGGGCGTCGTACTCTCGGAGGAGGCGCGTGCGGGAAACATCAGCGAACGTCAGGCTAAGCGCGATCTCGCCGGCGCGAGTGCAGTTGCCTATCCTGTAGATCGCCCGTATTAGCTTTGCGCGCTGCGCTCGATTGCTTGGCGCAGGTCGGCGATGAGATCGTCGCAATCCTCGATACCGACGGAGAGCCGTAAGAGCCCGTCGGTGACGCCGCGTCGTTCGCGATCTTCTTTCGGGATCGATCCATGCGTCATTCGAGCGGGGTGACAGAGCAATGACTCCACACCTCCGAGCGACTCCGCAAGGCTGAAGAGCTTCGTTTCGCGCGCAAATGCGAAGGCTCGCTCGGCGGGTCCTCGTAGGACGAAACTCACCATCCCTCCGAACCCGCTCATCTGCGCCTTGGCGATCTCGTGTTGCGGGTGGCTTGCGAGGCCGGGGTAGTAGACGCGCGCGATTTCGTCGTGTCCTTCGAGAAAATCGGCGACGCGGGTGGCGTTCGCCGCGTGTTCGCGCATACGAATCGCCAGAGTTTTCGCTCCACGCATCGTCAACCACGCGTCGTGCGGACCTGGAACTCCGCCGACGGCATTCTGGTGAAACTTGATCGTTTCGTGAAGATCCGCGCGATCGGTGATCGCCGCTCCTCCGACAACGTCGGAGTGACCGCCAATATATTTCGTCGTCGAGTGAACGACGACATCGGCCCCGAGCGCGAGCGGTTGCTGAAAGTACGGCGATGCAAAAGTGTTATCGACGACGACAACCGTACCTTGCGGATCGCGGAGCGCGCAGACCGCTGAAATATCGACGATCTTTAGCAACGGGTTGGTCGGCGTCTCGATCCAAATGAGCTTCGTCTTGGGTTGGATCGCCGCACGCACGGCCTCAAGATCGCTCATGTCGACGTAAGTAAAGCTCATTCCGTAGCGTTCCAACACGCGCGAAAAGAGGCGGTAGGTTCCGCCGTAAAGATCGTCGGTGACCACGATGTGGTCGCCGGCGCTGCAGAGGTTTAAGACCGCCGCGGTTGCGGCCATACCACTGGAGAAGGCGCTGCAGTAGCGAGCGCTTTCGAGCGAGGCCAGCTGTGCCTCGAGGGCGCTGCGCGTTGGATTCACGGTGCGGCTGTAATCGAAGCCTTTATGCTCGCCGACGGCGCTCTGCGTGTAGGTCGAGGTTTGATAGATGGGGACGATCGTGGCACCGGTCGTCGGATCGGCCTCTTGCCCGACGTGAATGGCGCGGGTACTGAACTTCACTGCGAGCGTTACCCCGCCGCCTCGGGGCTACCCGAGAGGAAGCTGATAATGTCTTGCCGGGTTACCACCCCTACCGGTTCGTCGGCGTCGGTGACGACGATCGCATGATTTGCCAGCGTAAGCAATTTATATGCGCGCTCGAGCGGTTCGGCGCTATCGAGCGACGGGAACGGACGCCCCATCACTTCACTCACCTGTCGGTGCACGATATCGCTGCGGTCGAAGACCGCTTGCATCACAGCTACGTCGTTGACGCTGCCGATCTGCTCTTTGCCGCGCATGATCGGAATCTGCGAAATTTCATATTTGCGTAGAATGTCGAGGGCGCGTTGGACCGTCTCGCGTTCGTCGAGCACGATCATCGGCGGGAGCGGCGTCTTACTGCGAAGGACGTCGGCGACGGTCGCCCGGCGTTTTCCTTCGGCGAGAAAGCCGTTCGCGATCATCCATTCATCGTTGAAAATCTTCGACATGTAGCCGCGACCGGAATCGGGGAAAATGACCACGACGACGGCATCATCGGGAAGCGTCTCTGCGAGACGGATTGCGGCGACCGCTGCGGTGCCAGAGGATCCGCCGACGAGGAGCCCTTCCTCCCGCGTGATGCGGCGTGCCATGAGAAATGAATCGCGGTCGGAGACGCGCACCATCTCGTCGATAACCTTGAGATCGACGGTTTCGGGAAGATAGTTCATCCCGATTCCTTCGACGGCATACGAGCGCGGGGTATCGCCTGAGTAGATCGAACCCTCGGGATCGGCTCCAACGACGTGGATCTTGGGATTTCGTTCTTTGAGATAGCGCGCGGTACCCGAGATCGTTCCACCAGTTCCGATGCCGGCGACGAAATGCGTCAGCGCTCCGCGCGTTTGCTCCCAAATTTCGGGGCCGGTCGTCGCATAATGTGCATCGGGATTGTGATGGTTGTGAAATTGATTCGGCTGGAACGCGCCGGGGATCTCGGCGGCCAAGCGGTTGGCGACTCCGTAGTAGGACTCGGGGGAATCCGAGGGCACGTTGGTCGGGGTGACGACCACCTCGGCACCGTACGCCTTGAGCAGATCGATTTTCTCGCGCGACATTTTATCGGGCATCACCAAGATGCAGCGATATCCGCGAATTGCCGCCGCCATTGCAAGGCCGCTCCCCGTATTTCCGCTCGTCGGTTCGACGATCGTACCGCCGGGCTTGAGCAATCCCGCTTTTTCCGCGGCCTCGAGCATCGCCACGGCGGGGCGATCCTTGATACTGCCGCCGGGGTTCATATACTCCACTTTCGCCAGCACGAGGCAGCGCGCGCCATCGGTCACGCTGTTGAGGCGGACGAGCGGCGTGTTGCCGATAGCGGCGAGGGCATCCCGGCAGTACTCCGGTTGGGCGGAACGTTCGATCGATGGGCTGTGCATAGCGTCCCGGGCTTCTTAGCGCGGTCGCCCGCTGCCTGCGTCGGGAGGGCTCGCAGGGGGGTGGCGTGCGGCGCGATAATCCACGTATTCTATGAAGGCTCTCCTGCGCGGATTCGCGTTTCTCGCAGTCTCGCTGATCCTCGGTGGATGTAACGACGGGGCGTTGCCGCCCGGGGCGTCCTATGCCTCGCTCTCGGGCACGGTGATCGACTCGGCGACGAATCAGCCGATCGCCGGAGCGATCGTGACGCTCGACACCGTGCTGACGGCGACGAGCGATGCGGCGGGGCATTTCACGTTCGCAAAAATTCCGACCGGCGATTACGATTACACGGTTCAGGTACCCGGGTATCAGACGCTCGCTTCTAGCGGTAGTGCGACGCCCGGCAGACCGAACGCGATCGTCGTTAGGCTCGCGGTGAAGCCGACGGCTCTCTCCCCCGGAAGAGCGACGCCCGCCTCGCCACCACCCGATCGATCGTCTCGATAACCGCCTGAGCGAGCCGCGCCGAGTCGTGGCGCACGTGCTCGGATTCACTCATCACCGCGGCGACGATCGGCTCGACCCCGAGCGCGCGAATCGCCGATTCGTCGTTCTCGACGGGTAGTTGCCCCTCGACGGCATAGACGTCGAGTAACCGGCGTGGGCGCTGCGCGTTGATTAAAGCGTAATCGCAGATTTTTGGTCCACCGTACTGTTGCAGCGTAGCAACGTGCTGCGAGGCACTCATGGTGGTGGTCTCTCCGGGCTGAGTCATCACGTTGCAAACGTAGATCTTGGCGGCATGCGCTGCGGAGATCTCGGCGGCGATCCGGTCGACGAGCAGATTCGGAAGAATCGATGTGAAGAGCGAGCCGGGCCCAAGAACGATGGCATCGGCGTCGCGAATCGCTTCGATGACCTCTTCAAGCGGTTTTACATCAGGAGGCTCGAGGTAGAGCTTCGAGATCGGGTGTGGGCTCGCGCCGACCTCCGATTCTCCGCGCATGACGCTGCCGTCCTCCAACTGAGCGCAGAGCGTCGCAAAGCGCAACGTCGAGGGAAGGACGCGGCCGACGACGCTGAGGACGCGGCTCGATTCCTTTATCGCGCTATCGAAATTTCCCGTGATCCCGGTCATCGCAGCGATGAAGAGATTGCCGAATGAATGTCCTTCGAGCCCTTCCCCATCGGAGAAACGATAGCGAAAGAGATCGGTGACCAAAGCTTCGTCGTCGGCGAGCGCGACGAGACAGTTACGAATATCGCCGGGGGGAAGAACGCCGAGCTCTTTCTGCAGGCGCCCCGACGAACCGCCGTCGTCGCTCACGGTGACGACGGCGGTGAGATTGTTGGTGTGCGCTTTGAGTCCGCGAAGGAGCGTCGATAGGCCGGTTCCGCCGCCGATTGCGACGATGTTGTAGCCCTGCGCGAGTTTAAAACGACGAAGTCGCCCTAACGGGTCGGTGCGCGGTTCGCGCGCCGAGCGCGCAACGGCGCGAACGCTAAAGTAGAGCCCAAGTGCCATCAGGGCGACGCCGATGGCGATAAACGCCGCCGTCAGCAGGGACGGCGGCATGACGTCGACGACGAAAGCGTCGAGCATCTCGTCGAGGCGAAAATGAATCCCCGATGCAACGACGATGCGATTCATCGCATCGAGGACGAAAAAGAGGCCGAGTAGCGCGACGAACATCCAACGTTTGATGCCGAAGCCGGGAAGAATCCATTGTGCGCCGGTGAGGATTCGCGAACGCATCAGCGGCCGATATCCCGCGCGGCAACGCCGGATTCCACGCCGGGAGTATCGGCGCAGCCAGCGCTCAAACGGTGCGCGACGTAGAGCGATCGGTGACGCCCGCCGGTACATCCGACGCCGATCGTCACGCGCGTCTTACCCTCGCGTTTGTAGAGCGGAAGGAGAAAACTAATGAGCTCGCTGGCGCGTTCCAGAAACGGTTCCAGCGTGTCGTCGCGTTCGATAAAGGTGGCGACTGCGGGATCGCTCCCGAGGCGTTCGCGGAGCTCGGGATCGTAATTGGGATTGGCGAGAAAGCGCACGTCGAAGAGGAGATCGAGCTCGGGCGGGAGCCCATATTTAAAACCGAAGGCGAGAAAGGTGACGTCGAGTACGCCGCCGAGATCGCTGCCGACCGCGCTCGCCACGCGCGCTCGCAACTGCGAGAGCGTCATCGCGTCAGTCGCGATGGTCGTGGTTGCAAGATCGTGAATCGGCGCGAGCGCCGTCCGTTCGCGTTCGATCGCTTCGGTGAGGGTGACGCCGGGGCTCAAGCGATGGCGCCGGCGCGTCTCGCTGAAGCGCCCGACGAGCGCGCTCTCACCGGCTTCGAGAAAGAGCACGTCGAGTCGCGCGACCTGCGCGCGCAGCGCATCGATGCGGGTAACGAAGGCTGCAACCTCCCCGTCGGGCAGCGCGAAAGAGAGCGCAACGCGGCGGATGGCGCGCGCGTGAAAATGTTCGAGGGTTGAGTGGAGAAGGTCGGCGGGAAGTTGCGCCACGCAGGCGAAGCCGATATCCTCTAGGATCTTGAGCGTCTGCGTGACGCCCGCGCCCGAAAGGCCCGCGGCGATGACCAAGTGGATCTCAGGATACCGTGGTGCAGGAGTCGGCATGTCGTTGTTTTCTCCGCGCGAGGCAAACGCCCTCATCGCTAAAATCGAGCCGCTGGTGGAGGAGCTCTTGCGCTTGCGGCGCGAGCTGGCGATCAACCTGCTCGCGACGAACCCCGAGCTCCGCGTCGGCCGCAGCCGCAGCAGGCTCGCGGGGCCGCATTCGACCCTTCCGACCCCACGTTTCGGTGAGATGAAGATCGAGATTATTCGGCTCATCCATCGCATCGAACATTTCGGCTGCGTGGTGAAAGATATCGATCTCGGCCTGATCGATTTTCCTAGCGAGCGTGAGGGCGAGTCGATCTGGCTCTGTTGGAAGTTCGGCGAGCCGGTCGTCGCGCACTGGCACGGCGAGAACGAGGGCTTCGAACGGCGCCGCCCGCTCGGCTAGCCGCGCCTTCGGGGAAGAACTAGGCGGTCGCCGCCTCGGCGCTCGCCGCCTCGGCGCTCGCCTCGAAGGGGATGAAATCCTCGGCGAGCCCTTGCAGGCGGACCTCGCCGAACTCGGCGGTGTAGGCCCCGCTCTCCACGCCCACGATGGTGCCGGTCTCGGGGACCTGCGCTAACTGCGGAATCTTGGCGCGCAATTCGGCGGGGATACGCACCTTATCGCCGATGGCGAGCGACCCTTGATCCCAGAGCGCGTTGAGTGCATCGAGCAGCATCGGTAGGGGAATGCCGTAATCTTCGCTGACCGCGCCGATCGTGTGCGACTCGCTGATCGCGCAATTGCTGCATCCGCCGAGGTGGAAGCGTGCGAAGACGCGGCGCGCGCCGGCGTGCATCTTGAAGGCCTGGTCGACGGTAATTTCGGGGGTAAAGGTTTGCTCGCTCATCATGGGTCCTAACGATAAAGGGCGTGGGGTTGCGTTCTTTTCGTAGCAACGTCGTGTCGACCCTGGAAAGTTGCACGTGCGGAGGCGTGCCTATAAGCCGGATTCTGTACCTGCAGGTCGTGCAGGCGACGATCATCTCTCTGGGGCACGCGTCACCGCGTACCTCGATGCAACGTAACTCGAGCCGGGTGGGCGACCCGCCTGCCGCAAGCGACAGGTATCGAGCGGTCTTGCTTCGGATGGGGTTTACCGCGAGGCTACGTCACCGTAGTCCTCCGTGAGCTCTTACCTCACGATTTCACCCTTACCGGCGGCTCGCGCCGACGGCGGTATGTTTCTGTGGCACTTTCCTTCGAGTTACCCCGACAGGCCGTTAGCCTGCATCCTGCCCGCTGAAGCCCGGACTTTCCTCGCCGCATCCACGGCGCGATCGCCCGGCACCCTCCGCAGGTGAGGGGTACGCGTCGTATGCGCCCTCAGCCTGCCGCGCCCACGCACGTGCCGTTTGCCCCTCTCGCGCGATGTCGATAGAATGGTCGTACTTCAAAACACACTGCCTCGAAATCATGGATGGTGTCGAGCGTTCCGGTGCGGAGGTGGTTATCACGAAACACCGGAGAGCGGTTGCGCGTTTGATTCCGGCGCGCGCTCCCGGCGGAGCGTTCTGCGGCGCTCTGCGCGGGAAGCTCATCGATGTATCGCCTGCTGAAAAGAAAAACGCCCGTGAAATCGGGCGTTTCTTGGTGGAGGCAAGGAGACTCGAACTCCTGACCCTCACGCTGCCAGCGTGATGCTCTACCAACTGAGCTATGCCCCCAAGGTGCGGCGCCTTCTCTTCACGCCGGGGCTCCAGAGTCCTTTGGGACGAGGGTAAATCTTCTCGCCTCCGTACAGGAGTTTACGCTTGTCGGGGCCAACCCACGAGCGCCGCAATGGGGACGTAGCTCAGTTGGTAGAGCGCCTGCTTTGCAAGCAGGATGTCGCAGGTTCGATTCCTGTCGTCTCCACCACGTTCGCCCGCACAGCAGATGGAATTCATTGAAGAAGCACCCCGCGATATTTCGGCGGGGTGCTTCTTATTTAGGAGCCCGAACTTTCGCGATTAGTCAACGACGGTCGCCACCGTGGTTGTCTGTCCGGCCGTGACGGTTGCAGCGGTCGAAACGGTGAGCGTAACGCCGACGGAGCTGTCGTATCCGGTCGCCGTCACACTCGTCCCGGCGAGCGTCGTGTAGCTATTCTCGACGACGAGCGTATAGCTGCCCGCTGGGAGCGCATCGATCGTGTAGTTTCCAGTCGCGTCGGTGATGCCTGCGTTGACGACCGTCCCGCCCTGGGTGGCCTCAACCTCTGCGTCGACCACGGGGGATCCGGCTTGGTCGAGCACGGCCCCGCCGATCGAACCTGATTGCGCGACGGCAGTGGCAACGATAACCGGTTTCATCATGAAGTTGCCGCCTCCAGTCTCGACGATCGATTGCCCGGCATTAAAATCGAGTACGAAACCATAGGTGCTGCCGGCTTGTGCGTCGAGCGAAACGTTAACTTTCACGCCCGCCGTTCCCGGGCCGTCGCCGGAATCGGTCGAGGTTCCGTTGCCGAATCCGCCCTGGGTCGCGCTGGGAACCGTCAACGGCACGTCGGTATAGGTCGTCCCGTTTTGCGTGTACGAGATCGTGGTCGTTGCCGTATCGAGTACCAATCGGATCTGTTGATAATTCCCGGCGGGAATCGTCCCCGAAAAATTCAGTGCATTCGACGTGGACGTATAGTCGAGAATATTCACCACATTCGGCGAGGAGTACGTCTGTAGCACGGTCGCGGCACTGCCGTTACCGATAGCCTCGACCTTGTCGATACCGAGATTGACCGCGGTCACGGTAATGCCGCCCAGTTGAATCGGTGCGTCGATCATGGCGACCGAGAGTTGCGAGGTGCCCGAGGTCGGCGTCGTGCCGGTGCCGCCGCCGCCGCTCCCGCCTCCGCAGGCGGCGAGGGCAAACGTGAGTGATACTGCGAGCGTTCCAATTTTCATCTGTTCCTCCTTGGCGGTGCGAGAGATCGCGCCGCATAAGAGAGGTTACCCGAGTCGCGCCGATTTAGCGCGGTGCGTAAAAAAGCGACCCGTGAGCGGGTCGCTTGCGACGGTTTCAATGGTGGGCCATCCTGGTCTCGAACCAGGGACCTCATGCTTATCAAGCATGCGCTCTAACCAACTGAGCTAATGGCCCGACGGTTGGGGAGTATAGCACACGATGCAACTCCCTCCCTCCCGATTTTCCGCTAGATCATTGCGATCCACTTCTTGAGGGTCTCGTCGGCGCTTTTCAGCTCGGCCATCAGCAGGCTTTGCAGGGCGTCGCTCTCCCGCATTTGCTCGGAACGTTCGGCGGCGACCTCGTCGAATTGCTCGTGCATCGTCAGTAGCGAGGCCTGGTCGATCGCCGCCTGATGCTCGGCGGCGATCGCATCGCTCTCCAAGGTTGGGGCGGCCGCGGGAGCCGGCGTGCCGACTCCGCGCGCTTGGGCCGGCGCCGCCTTCACGCCGAGATCGACTGGATGAACTTTTTGGTGATGCCGTTATCGGCCTTGATCTGCTCCATCTCGACGTTGCGCAGGGTATTGATCTCGCGCATGTTCTCGGAGCGCTCGGCGGTCGCTTCGTCGAACATCGCCGACTGCATCGAGAGCTGCTCTTGGTGCTGCATCTGCGATGCATAGAGGCCGAGTTGGAAGTTCTCGTCCCAGGAATTCATCGCATTCATCGCCCCGTTCTGGGCGCCACCGGCGATTGCGGAGGCCCCCATCGAGAGCAGAGCTGGGGCGGCGGCTTCGGCGAGAGCGGGAAGAAAAGCCACGATCGATCTCCTTCAGAGCGAGGGGGTGCTGGCGGTGGATTCGGCGGCGAGTTCGTCGAGCCAGGGCTGCTCGCCGTGGCTCGCTGCTGTGGGTGGGGCGAGCGGTATCGCGGGCGCAGCGCGCGCCGTGTCAGCGTAGCCGGCCGCGCTCGCGGCGTCGCTGGGAAGCTCGGCGCGGGCATCCTCGATCTGCGCCTGGTGGCGTAGGACCGAGTCGGCATATCCCAGCACGCTCCCATCGCCCCATCGGGTCGTCGTGCCGCGAGCGTTCGGCGAGCCGGCGTTGTACGCCGAGAGCGCGGCGCGCTCGTTGCCGCCGTAGCGTGCGAGAAGTCCGTGGAGCATCTCGGCGGCTCGCTCGGCGTTCTGCGCGGGGTCCATCGCCGCCGCGCTTCGGGCGAAGGCGTGGTAGCGGTCGTCGATTTGAAAGAGCCCGTGCCCGTGCCCGCCATCCCCGAGGATATTGCGCCCGGCGTTGACTCCCGGGCCACCGGTCTCTTGCGCCGCGACCGCCGCTAAAAGCGATGGGTCGAGCCCATTTCGTGCCGCCGCTCGGGCGATGGGGGCGGCAAAGGCGACGCCGTGGGCGGCGAGCGTGGCGGCGGAAGAGGAGAGGGCGGTCATAGCATCCCCCCTCTGCGACGAAGGGTCGGTTTGACAAGAGTCCGGCCCGCCTCTACAATGGCTTGGTTGTACCAAAGGGCCCCGCCTCGGCGGGGCCTTCCCAACGCAAGGCGCAGGTTTCTTTGGCTCGCTCGCACTCCGTCGATCTCTCCGGCCTCCTCGCGGGAAGTCGCCAGCGGATCCTCATCGATGACGAGGTCACCCTAGAACCCTTCGAGGATATCTCGTTCGTTGGGCCCGTTCGCGTTCACCTCGAGGTGCAGGCCACCGATGGCCTCCTCCACCTCGTCGGCGAAGCGGCGGGCACGGTGGGCGCTGCGTGCGTGGGATGTCTTGAAGAGGTCGAACGACCGATGGTGGTTGCGATCGACGAGCGAATCAACCCGCACGTCGGCCGCGAGGACGACCCCTTCGGCGAAGGAAACGTCCTTCTCGGCGGGCGATTGGATATCGCAGATCTAGCGCAGCAGGTGCTGCTCGGCGCGCTTCCAATGCGGATGCGCTGCTCCGAAGAGTGCCGCGGGCTCTGCGGGCTCTGCGGAGCGAACAAGAACTCGGGCGCATGCTCGTGCGAAACTGGAGAAAAACGTGGCGAACTTAAAATGGAAAACCCCTCGCAGCAAGACGCGTAGCCGTCGCGCCGCGAACTGGAAACTCAATCCCGTGACGACGACGGCCTGCTCGCAGTGCCGCCAGCCGAAGCGTCCGCATTTCATCTGCGAACATTGCGGTACCTACGATGGACGCACGGTGGTCGAAGTCCGCGACGAACACGCCGGCCACACGCACGACTAAGTGTCGTTGACCGGAGTTCGGATCGCGGGCGTCGGGCATTATGCGCCCGAACGCGTTGTAACGAACGAAGATTTCGCGCGCTGGCTCGACACCTCCGACGAATGGATCGTCTCGCGCACCGGCATGAAGCGGCGCCATTGGGTCGCCCCCGGTGAAGCGACGAGCGATCTCGCCGTCGCTGCGGGGCGCAAAGCGCTCGCACATGCGGGACTCGATGCGAGCGATATCGATTGCTTTATCGTCGCTACCGTTACGCCCGACTATAGTTTTCCGGCGACCGGTTGTATCGTTGCCTCACGGCTCGGCGGCGTCGATAAGCCGGGCTTCGATATCAACATCGCGTGCAGCGGCTTTATTTACGGGCTTACGACCGCATCGGCGTTGATTCGCGGCGGCGTCTACAAGCGAATCTTGCTCGTCGGCGCCGAGACGCTCACCTCGATTACGAATTACGAAGATCGCGGCTCGGCGATTCTCTTCGGCGATGGTGCCGGGGCGGTCGTCTTAGAAGCCTCCGAAAAAGATTCGTTTCTCTCCTCGGAGCTCGGCTCCGATGGTAGCCGCCCCGAGTTACTCTTCGTCGAAGCCGGTGGATCCCGCAATCCCATCAATGCCGAAAATCTTGCCGAGCGAAAAAATTTCCTCGCGATGCAGGGGCGCGAAGTCTTTAAATTTGCGGTAACCAAGATGATCGCCGCGACCGACGTCGCGCTAAAAAAAGCGAACCTCACGCGCGACGATTTGAACTTGCTCATTCCGCATCAGGCGAACAAACGGATCGTCGATGCGGCGGCAAAGTATCTCAACATGGGCCCCGATCGCGTCGTTATCAACATTCACGAGTACGGAAATACCTCGGCGGCATCGATTCCGATAGCGCTCTCCGAAGCGGTCGCGGCGGGGCGCGTGCACGATAACGACGTTATCGTGTTCGTTGCCTTCGGCGGCGGCCTTTCGTGGGGTGCGGTGACCTGGCGGTGGTCGGCGTGAACGCGTTGCGCGTCGGCGCGATCTTTCCGGGGCAGGGCTCGCAGATGCTCGGCATGGGCGTCGATGCGGCGCAAAGCTACCCGGTAGCGGCCGAACTCTTCGACCGCGCGCGAGCGATTCTCGGCTACGATCTCCTCGCGTTGCAACGCGAGGGCCCCGAGGAGCGCCTGCGCGAGACGCAATTCAGCCAACCGGCGATCTTCGTGACGAATCTCGCGCTTGCGTACGCCGTCGATGGCCTTGCAGAGCGGCTCGTCGCGACCGCCGGGCATTCCTTCGCCGAGTTTTGCAGCTTGGTCGTCGCCGGTGCGCTCTCGTTCGAAGATGCCCTGCGCGTCGTCGACGAGCGCGGAAAAGCGATGAGCGAGGCCGCAGCGGCGGCACCGGGCGGGATGTCGGCGATTCTCGGCCTCGATGCGAGCGCGGTGCGTGCGGCGACCGAGGCGACGCAGAATCGCACCGGACTGCGCGTCTCGCCCGCGAATTTCAACGCGCCCGCGCAGATCGTCATCTCCGGCGATCTCGAAGCCGTTCTCGCCGCCGGTGAAGCGGCGCTCGCCGCCGGCGCGAAGCGCGTCGTGCCGCTTAACGTCTCGGGCGCGTGGCACTCGGCATTGATGGAGCCCGCCGTGCCGCGTTTTCGGCGCGCCGTCGACGCTGCGCCGTTCGCGATGCCGGCACGTATCGAGGTGATCTCCAACGTCGACGCGCAGCCCTATCGCGGCGTCGATGGAATGCGCGCGAATCTCGTCGATTCGATCGTTCACGAAGTGCGTTGGCACGAGACGGCGCTCCGCCTCCTTGCGTGCGAGCTCGATCTCATCGTCGAATTCGGGGCGAGTGCGGTTCTCGCGCCGATGATGAAGCGCGTGCCGAATGCACCTGAGGTCCTTGCGGTCTCTGACGCTGCGGGAATCGAGCGCCTCGAAGCGCGCCTGCTCGCCGAGGTCGGCGCATGATCTTTGCAGAGCGTAGCGCGATCGTAACCGGAGCGAGCCGCGGCATCGGCCGTGCGATCGCCGTCGATCTCGTTCGTCAAGGGGCCGATTGTGCGCTCGTCGGGCGCGACGTTGCCGCGCTCGAAGAGAGTGCGGCGGCCTGTCGTTCGGTGCGCGCCGATGCGCGTATCGAAATACTCGTTGCCGACGTCGCCGATGCAGCCTCGGTCGATGCCGCGGTTCTTCGCGCGCAGGAGGCATTCGGGCGGATCGATTTCGCTATCGCCAACGCCGGGCAATCGATCGACGCGCTGCTCATGCGGATGAAGCCCGAACAGCTCGACCATCTGCTCGACGTCAACGTGAAATCTGCGTTTTATCTCTGCGCGGCGGTGAGCCGCCCGATGATGAAGCAGCGCTCCGGAAGTATCGTCTTGCTCAGCAGCATCGTCGGCATTACCGGCAATGCCGGGCAGAGCGCCTACGCCGCCTCGAAAGGGGCGATCCTCGCGCTGGGCAGCTCGCTCGCCAAGGAGCTCGGCTCGCGGAATATCCGCGTCAATAGTGTCGCTCCGGGCCTTATCGAGACGGCGATGACCGCCTCGATGCCGGCAGCGTACCGCGATGCCCTGATCGCCAGAACGGCGCTCGGGCGCGCGGGTACCCCGGAGGATGTTGCCGGGGTGGTGTCGTTTCTCTGCTCCGATGCGTCGCGATACGTCACGGGGCAGTGTATCGTCGTTGACGGCGGCATCGTCACCTAAATCCGAATCACCGTACTACAAGGAGAATCATGTCCAGCAGCACCTTCGATCGCGTTAAGAAAGTCATCGTCGAACAACTCGGCGTTCAGGAGTCAGAAGTGACGCCGGAAGCCTCGATCACCGACGATCTCGGTGCCGATTCACTCGACCAGGTGGAATTGGTGATGGCCTTCGAGACCGAGTTCAATATCAGCATTCCCGACGAAGAGTCGGAGAAGATCAAGACCGTCGGCGATGCCGTTGCACGCATCGACGAGGCTACGGCGAAGGCCTAGACCGGCGCCACCGACGTGTTCGAACAACTCAGCGATCGCTTAGGCGCGGTATTCTCGCGTCTAACCGGTCGCGGCCGCCTCAGCGAGAGCGACGTCACCGAGGCACTACGCGAAGTTCGCGTAGCGCTCTTGGAGGCGGACGTCTCGCTTGCGTCGGCAAAGGCGTTCGTTGCGCGGGTCAAAGAGCGTGCGCTCGGCGCGGATATCCTCGCTTCGCTCACGCCGGGGCAGACGATCGTCTCGATCTGTCACGAAGAACTCGTCGCGTTGCTCGGCGGTGCCGAAGCACGCCTGCAATTCAGCGATGCACCGCCTTCGGTGATTTTGCTCGTCGGGCTCCAGGGCTCGGGTAAAACGACCCACGCGGGAAAGATCGCCCTGCGGCTCAAGGAGCAGGGGCGACGGAGCTTGCTCGTCGCCGCCGACATCTATCGCCCCGCTGCAATCGCGCAGTTACAACGGCTCGGCGAACAGGTCGAATTACCGGTCTTCGAACGGGGAACCGCCGATCCCGTCGAGACGGCGCGCCTCGGCGTCGCCGAAGCGAAACGGCTCGGTATTTCGACGGTGATTATCGATACTGCGGGGCGCCTGCAGATCGACGATTCGTTGATGTCCGAACTCGAACGCATAAAAGCCGCCACCTCACCGCGCGAGATTCTCTTCGTTGCCGACGCGATGACCGGGCAGGAAGCAGCGAACGTCGCAGACGGCTTCCACCGTCGGCTCGGCATCACCGGTATCGTGCTCACGAAGATGGACGGCGATACCCGCGGCGGTGCGGCACTCTCGATCTTCGAGCGCACCGGCGCGCCGATCAAACTCATCGGCGTCGGCGAAAAACTCTCGGCACTCGAGGCATTTTATCCCGATCGCTTAGCCTCGCGCATTCTTGGAATGGGCGACGTGCTGACGCTGATCGAAAAAACGCGCGGTATTTATACCGAAGAGCAGGCGAAATCGCTCGAGCAGAAGATGCGCAACGCGCAGTTTTCGCTCGACGATTTTCTCGACCAGCTCCGACAGGTCCGGAAGATGGGGCCGATGGGCGATCTTCTGAAGATGATCCCCGGCATGTCGCGCGCGCTCCCAAAGAATTTTGAACTCCCGGAGAGGGAGCTCAAAAAAACCGAGGCGATCATCTGCTCGATGACGCGGCAAGAACGGCGTGCTCCGCAGATTCTCAATGGATCTCGGCGTAAACGTATCGCTCTTGGCTCAGGCACGCAGGTCGCCGATGTCAACCGCTTGATCAAACAGTTCGATCAGGCAAAATCGCTCATGAAGCAATTTGGGGGCAAACGTCGCCCGCAGCTTGCTCGTGGCTCATTCCGATAGGAGAAGCATGGTTAAGATCAGGTTGCGCCGCATGGGCGCAAAGAAACAGCCCACGTATCGTTTTATCGTTGCCGATTCGCGCTCGCCGCGCGACGGAAAGTTCATCGAGATCCTCGGACATTACAATCCGCGGACCGAACCGAAAACCGTCGAGATCGACGAAGCGAAGGTGAAGGAATGGATGGGCAAAGGAGCCCAGCCCTCCGAGACCGTCCGTCGTTTGCTCTCGGCGCGCGGCATCATGGATCCAGGCCCCGCACCGACGGCGAAGCGTAAGCCGAAGAAGGCGGCGAGCGAGAGCTAGGGTGAGCGCATTCGACGACGAGTTCGGCCTCTTTAGCGAAGAGACCGGAGAGGAAGAGCGCCGCGCAACCCTCGCTGGACGCCGCGTCTCAGGGCAGGGTCCGGTCGGTGATATCGAACGCGAACAACAACCCGATCGTCCCGCCGCGCCGGCCGCTCCACGCGGCCGTACGCGTCGCGATGCTCCCGCACGTCCCGCTGCGCCGCGCGAACGCACGCCGCGTACCGGCGATCCCTATGCGGGGCAACGCCGTGCGCAAGGGATTCTCGATTTCCTGGCACGCAAACTGGTGAGTAAACCCGAAGCGGTCGAGGTCGACCTCTTTCTCGATGAGACGGGGCAACCAACGATCGAGGTCGTGGTCGATCGTGAAGATCTCGGCAAAGTCGTCGGCCGTAGCGGGCGGGTGGCGCATGCATTGCGCACGATCGCGCGAGCCTCGGCGGAGGATCGCATTACCGTCGATATTCTCGACCGCGAAGAGGCCGAGGGTGAACCGGAAGCCTGAGCGCATCCCGCTCGCAAATCTCGCCGGAGCGTTCGGCGTGCATGGAGAGATCAAGTGCGACCCGTCTAATGCGGGTCGTACGCTCTTTGTGGCCGGCGCGCACTTTTATTTGACGAGCGCGAACGACGCGCGCGAGGTCGTGGTGAGCGCCGTGCGCGAACATAAGGGCCGCTTGCTGATTCGCCTGGAAGGCGTCGAGAGCGTCGAAGCCGCGCAGGCGCTCAACGGTGCCGAACTCACCGTCGAGCGCGAGCGCATCGAACTCGGTCCCGAGGAGTATCTCGACGACGATCTCGTCGGCTTAGAGATTCAGAATCTCGATGGACGCAGCTTCGGCAAGGTCGAGCGCGTCGAGCATTGGCCGAGCAGCGATATGCTCGTCGTCGGAGGACGCATGGTGCCGATGGTGCGGGCGATCGTTCGCAGCATCGATCTTCGCGGCGGCATCGTCACCATCGATCCGCCGCTCGGGCTACTCGAGGGCGACGAGCGTTAATGGTTGTCGGGGTGTAGCTCCACGTAATCGTCGACGGCTTTACGAATCGCCGTCGGCGTGTCGCCTGCATTCGCGTGGCCGTGATAGAGCAGCGCACCGAAGCACGCGTAGGCCTTAAGGTAGAAACGACTGCTGCCGCGGTGCATGAAATGCCCCGGAATCAGATCGATCGTTCCCGTGAGAATCGTCGCATCGCGATCGGTACCGCATATCGCGTTTGCTGCGGTAGCCATCGGGCCGGATGGTGAGGCAACGATCGAGGTGTGGAAGTGCTCGTGCAGGTCGGCGGCGAGGAGATCGGTTGAGGTGGTAAGCATACCGCCGGGCACGTTCCCCGCGATGCGAACGATGAGCGCGCGCCGCGAAGGCTTCGGCTCCGGCGTCGGTGAGGCGGCAGCGACGACCGTGGGACGCTTTCCAAAGAGATGCCCGAGCACGCCCGAGATCCCCGAAATTTTAATCGACGCAGCCTGTCCCGCCGGGCCGGTCGCCGTTGGTGCAGGAGTGTTCGAAGGCGAACTCGGCTGATAATTACGTCCGACGCCGGCATCGGCGAGAATCGCGCTGCGCGCGTCGAGGGCGAGTGCACCGGCATCGCTCACCGAGAAGACCTGCGCGGTCTTCGAATAGATAATCACGCCGTTGGTGACACTCACCACTTGTTCGAGCACCGAGACACCCTGACCGATCGGGGTGAGGTAGCCCGAAACATAGTAGCCCGCTCCGAGCTTGGCGGCGGTCGCCGGGTAGAGCTTCACGGCAGTAGGGGGCGGGGTTGGCAGCACCTCGAGCCCTCCGCTTGCCTGGAACGCATGGATGAAAATCGTCGCGACGGTCGCGCCGGCATCCTTCGGCAATCCGCTCGAGGTCGCGGTAAATGGATAGATGATGACCTTCGGTCCGCTAGGGATCGGCGTGCCGGTCGGAGCCGCCTTCGGAGCCGGGGTCGCTTTCGCTACGGTCGGCGCGGTCGTGCCCCGAGGGGCGGCCAGGGCGGGCAGGGCGCAGAGGGCGAGCATCGAGAGTAAGAGTCGTCGCACGGACGGTCCTTTCGGGGGTTCGGAAACGTACAGCCGTTAGCCGCCTATG
>CABS01000199.1_pt1 | contig 54126 bp, 55 predicted proteins | sample 344768 | NCBI WGS metagenome assembly CABS01 (sample SAMEA3138346, study PRJNA38045) | mine drainage metagenome | isolation source: Carnoules arsenic-contaminated mine drainage | place: France:Carnoules | collected 21-May-07 | reverse complement strand
TGCTCAATATTATGTCCTTTATGCGAGAATGACTTGTCCAATAGAAAAAGAACCGTGTTCAGTACTCACTTGCTTACTCAAACTTGAAAACTCAAACGAATATGATCAAATTCTTGACGACATCCGGAATCAACTATCACTTAGAAGAGATTCTAAAGCACGCCCAAACAAAATTAATTCTCATCTCGCCATACATTGACCTTCAACCAAAAATCAAAGATCTCTTACTCAAAAAGAAGTCCATGGGAGTTGATATCACTATCGTTTGCAGAACAAGCAACTTGCAAAAAAATATGCTGGATGACCTTTCGCATATTGTCAGCAAAATCATCGATCAACCAACTTTACATGCAAAATGTTATCTCAACGAAAACGAAGCCATCGTCACCAGTTTAAACCTTTATGAATTCAGTCAACAACGCAATGACGAAATGGGGTTCTACATAACTAACGTTTCTGGGTTAAAAAGCACCTATAAAAACAATTTAACTATTTGATTTTATTAACTAATGCGGTCTCACAAGGAGTATAATAACGGTTGTCTTGCAAACAAACCGACTCAGGAGACCGCAATGAATCATGGCACAAAAGCGCTGGGACTTCCAGATTTAACGGCAAACATGTTACGCGATGGGGGTTGTCTTATTGATAACCTGTTTGCCGATTTGTGGAAACAGATGGGCATGAAGGCAAAGCTGAAACGACTGGGCTTTCACAAACGTTCGGGCACGCCATCGCATGAATTGGTGTTTGCTTTGATGATTTGGGTCTGGTTGAAGGTGGATTCGATCGGCATGTTCGCTCGAGAGTCCTTGAAATCCTTTTCGCTGGCCAGCAAAGATGCATTGTATGCAGCACTGAATCAGGAAAACTGGAATTGGCGCAGGTTGCACCTGGACATGGCACTACAAGCGGCGCGAGCAATAAGCATAAAGGGTCAGCCCAGTGCTTATGTACTGGACGATTCCATCAAAGTGCGCCATGGCAAAAAGATGCCGGGGGTGTTCAGTCACTTTGATCACACTTCGGGGCGGCATGTGATGGGGCAGCAGGTTTTAACCTTGGGATTGAGCAGTGCAGCGGGATTTGTGCCGATTGATAGCGAGTTGTTTATCAGCGAGACCCGTGCGCAAGCACTGTCCCAACCGTTTGGCGACGGGCGCAGCGTGGCAGCGATTCGCTACCGTGTGGCGATGAATCAGACTAAGCCACAAATGGCGGGAGAGATGATCAGGCGCGCACAGCGCGCCGGGATTGACGCAGAATATCTGTTGGCTGATGCCTGGTTTGGCACCAAGGCGATGATTCGTATAGCTGAGGAGCAACTGTTGACGCCGATTTTGCGGATGAAGAAAAACATCATGAAATATCGGCTAACCGAATATAGAGCGGGGGAAAGCACTTGTCGTGACCTGGATGTAAAAGCGCTGTATCAGTCGTGCATTCGCGGCCAGTGGCAAAAGATTGCCGGACAACCGTATCAGGCAAAAGCATTGGACGTCGAATTGAATTTGAGTCAGCCAGGCGAGTTGGAAAGCTGGGTCAAGGTGCGCCTGTTATTTGTTCGCGGCGCGGATATGGAGGAAAAAGCGCAGGTCGACAAACATGATTGGGCGGTATTTCTGACCACCGACATTAGCCTTGCACCGCAACGTCTGCTGGAACTTTACGCGATGCGTTGGGCGATTGAAGTGTACTTCAAGGAAGCCAAGCAGTATTTGGGCTTTCTTCAGGAACAAAGTAATCACTATGCGGCTTATGTCGCCTCGATTCATCTGACGTCCATGCGGTTTTGCATGCTGGTGATTGCCAAATCCAGCGAACAGGCCGCCGGGATTTCACAAGTACGCAATCAGTTGATTGCGAATGCAACGACCATCGATTACGCCACGCGATTGTGGCAGGTGTTTCATGCAGTGATTACGGGCGCGTTGGATGAAATGAAAATACTGCTCGGTGACATGGCGGCTCAGGTGATGAATACCATTGAACGCCATGTACAAAGCTTCTTTGTGCAAGCACTGCAACTTGATGCACGCACACTGAGGCTGGAGGCCAGATGAATCAAGCCTTGCAAGGGAATTTATGGGGTAAAATGAACCCAGAAACGTTAGTTATCAAAACATACTTCTTGTTAAATGATAGCTGGTGTCGTGGAATTGGAATACTGTTCACCTTGATGCTTTCATCATGCTGCCGGATAATGAACGATTCCGAACCTATACACGCTTCCACACTTTCTAGCAAATGAAAAAGCGGGTATCAAAAACAGATGAACCTTAATTTATATATTAAAAATAAATAGGATATGCAAAACATGCTCTTGATGATCGATAACTACGACTCTTTCACCTACAACCTGGTCCAGTATTTTGGTGAACTGGGTGAATCGGTAGAAGTACATCGCAACGATGAGATTTCTGTTGCTGAAGTGCAGGCGCGTCACCCCCGGCACATTGTTATTTCACCAGGGCCATGCACCCCCAACGAAGCGGGCATTTCAGTCTCGCTCATCAAAGAAATGGCAGGCAAGGTACCTGTACTTGGGGTGTGTCTGGGGCACCAAAGCATAGGCCAGGCTTTCGGAGGAAAAATCGTGGCTGCGCAGCAATTGATGCACGGCAAAACATCCATGATTCATCACCATAATACCGGCGTATTTGCCAACTTGCCCAACCCCTTACGCGCAACACGCTATCATTCGCTGGTCATAGAGCGTGCCAGCCTGCCGGATTGTTTAGAGATCACGGCATGGACGGAAGACGGCGAGATTATGGGGGTTCGCCATAAAACTCTGGCCGTAGAGGGGGTACAATTTCACCCGGAATCTATCCTGACTGAACACGGACATGCTATGCTGGCCAATTTTCTGGCAGACCGCATTGCCGCTTAACTACCCCGACCACACTCACCGAATGACGAATTTTCCTCTATTGCTCAACCGTCTGCTTGAACAGCACTCTCTCGAATATGCCGAGATGCTGACACTGATGCACGCAGTGATGTCGGGCGAACTCACCCCAGCACAAATCGCTGCAATATTGATTGCGCTGCGTGCCAAAGGCGAAACCATGACCGAGATTGCGGCAGCAGCACAGGTCATGCGCAGCTTGTCGACCAAAGTGCCCCTGGATGATTTGCCCGACCTGGTGGATACCTGCGGCACAGGGGGGGATGGCACGCACACGTTTAACATTTCAACTGCCTCGGCATTCGTCGCCGCTGCGGCAGGGGTAAAAGTTGCCAAACATGGTGGCCGTTCGGTGTCTTCGACTTCCGGTAGTGCGGACGTACTGGAATCGGTAGGAATTAATATTCACCTCACGCCCGAACAGGTAGGCCAATGCGTGCGCCAAACAGGCATTGGTTTCATGTTTGCACCCAACCATCACAGCGCCATGAAATATGCCGCACCTGTGCGCAAAGAGCTCGGTGTACAAACGCTGTTCAACATCCTTGGCCCGCTCACCAATCCCACTGGCGCACGTCAGCAAGTCATTGGCGTGTACCATCCCTCGCTTACCTCGCGCATTGCCTATGCCCTGAAACAGCTGGGCAGTCGCCATGCCCTTGTGGTACACGGTGCGGATGGCCTGGATGAACTCAGCATCAGCGGCGAAAGTTATGTCGCTGAACTTAAATCAGACCATGTGCTGGAATACTGCGTTACGCCTGAACAATTTGGTTTGCAACGGTCTGATTTGGCCGGTCTGCAAGTGAACGGCATTGAAGAGGCCAAGCATTTATTCCGCGCCGCGCTGACCAACGAACACCGTGCTGCCAGCGACATTGTGGCCCTGAACGCGGGTGCCGCAATTTACGTTTCTGGTATCGCGGACCACCTGGCCGAGGGCGTTCATTTGGCAAAGCACCAGATTGAATCCGGTGCAGCCTGGGGGAAACTTGAACAACTGACCCAACTTAGCCGTGACTTTGCATAATCAACCACCTATGGCGACTACCTGCATGTCCGACATCCTGAACACCATACTGAACACCAAGCACGAAGAAATTGCCCACGCTCAAACCCACACGCCATTAAGTCTGTTGCGCGCCCAAGCAGAAGCAATGCCCCCTGCACGGGATTTTATCGGTGCTGTGCGCAGCCGTATTGCACAGCAGGTACCCGCAATTATCGCGGAGATTAAACGCGCCAGCCCGTCCAAAGGGTTATTACGGGCAGATTTCCAACCCGCCGACATCGCACGAACTTATGCTCGAAACGGGGCGGCCTGCCTGTCTGTGCTGACCGACCACAATTACTTTCAGGGTGAGGATGCCCACCTCATCGCAGCACGCGCCGCCTGCGATTTACCGGTGCTACGTAAAGATTTCGTGATTGATGCCTACCAAATTTATCAAGCACGTCAACTGGGTGCGGACTGCATCCTGCTCATTGTGGCTGCTTTACCCCTGAGCGCACTGCGCGATCTGGAGGCGGTGGCGCATGCACTGGGTATGGCCGTGTTGGTGGAATCCCACAACGAGGCCGAACTGGAGCTGGCTCTGCAACTCAGCACCCCGCTCATCGGCATCAACAACCGCAATTTACGCACGTTTGAAACCCGCCTGGACACCACTTTGGGTTTGCTGCACCAAATTGATGACACACGCCTGGTCATGACCGAAAGCGGCATCCATGCGCGTGCCGATGTCACCTTGATGCTGTCTCATCAGGTATTTGGTTTTCTGGTGGGCGAAGCCTTTATGCGTGCGTCTGATCCGGGTGCAGAACTGAAAACACTGTTTTTCCCTGACTCAGCATTTTCCTGAATTCACACAAATATCGATTCTTCCACCCATCACAATTATTTCGGCTTACGCGCCACCACGTCAATCAAGGCTGACATACCGTGATGATGAGCACCTTCACTGATCTGGCTGTCGTGTTCGCGCAGTTGAATAATGTCCAAACCATCCAGCATGTTGCGCACGATGGTTTCGGTGTACAGATTTTCCAATACATTCGGGCCGCCCGTACGGTATTCCAGTTGGCGTGAGGTGTAGCCTTGCAACAACAGCACACCACCGGGATTGAGTGCCAATTTCATCGCGGAAAATAGGCGCTCCCGATCTGCCGCGCCAGTAAACTGAATAAAAATGGGAATTATATAGATGACTCCCTTTGAATCTTTTTTGCGCGGCGAACACGCTTCTTCGCTGGCTTCGATTTCGGCTTTGGCTTGTAAGCCAAAACGCGGTCTGCAATCGCGTCGAGAACTGGCGGAGTTTCAGTTTTCATGCGATCAATTCCTTGTAGGTAATGCCACGGCCAACAGTGGCTTCGATCAGACTATTCAACCGATCAAGCGTTTTGCGTCTCACGTTGCCCTGGTTGAGCCGGAATGTGAATTCGTTCACGTACCGTTGTGTGTGCTTCTGGCTGAACTGGTGAAAGGTTCCGTAGAATCCACGCTTGAGAACCGACCAAACGCTCTCAATACCGTTGGTGTGCGCCATTCCGTTCACGAACTCCTTTGCGCTGTGGTTTACGGTCAGATGGTTGAAGGAAGGAATATTCAAAGGAAGTCCGATGGCGGGAAGGCTTTGATAGGAAGCGTGTTCATCGGTGCAGACCGTGGAGCCAGCCTGAACGTGGGTGAAAATGTGATTTACCATTTCGTCAGCAGTGGTTCCGTTCAGCACAACCGCATGTACAGTGCCATCGCGTTCACGCATTCCGAGTACACCAGTCTTGCCAACTGCACCGCGTCCGGCGTTGAGCTTCTTGTGTTCGTGTTTGTTCGCTTCCTTGCCTCCAAGGTAGGTTTCGTCAACCTCAACAATACCGCTCAAGATCGTCGGGTCGTTACCGCAAGCCTCACGGAGGCGTTGCAGCATGAACCATGCTGTCTTCTGCGTAACACCTATTTCCTTCGACAATTGAAGGCTGCTGATACCCTTCCTGCTCGTTACAAGCAGGTACATGGCATAGAGCCACTTGTGTAAAGGAACGTGGCTGCGCTCGAAGATCGTGCCAGTGCGCACGGTGAAGTCCTCTTTGCATTGATTGCAGCGGTAGTAGCCTCCCTTGCGAACGGTGATGCGCTCGCTCAAGCCGCACACAGGGCATCGGCAACCGTCCGGCCAAAGACGGGATTCAAGATAAATTCGAGCCGATTCAGCATCTGGAAAAAGTTTAAACAGTTGAAAAGTGCTAATCGCGGTGTTCATTATTCTTCTCCTGAAAAATGTCGCCAGCCTCGCGCATCAAGCGCGCCAGCATCTTGCCCGCAGCGTCACGTCCATGTAGTTCGATCAATGCCTGCGCGACTTCCTGCCCGTTTGTTGGAAGCCCCTCAAATCCACCTTCAGGGTGAGGCAGGAAGCGCACTACAAGCCCGCTGGGCCCGTGCCTGGCATCTTGGCCTTGCACAGTCCAGCGGCCCCTCCAGCCACGATTGGGATGATTGCTCATTCTTCGATTTCGATAATTTCAGAATCAAGACCTTCCGCGCTGATCCTGTATTCAACGGTGGCACCAGATACGGAATCGAAGGAACGGATTTCGATGGTGGCCGGATTCCCTTCGGAGAGTTGAAACTCAGCATCAGCAGCCCACGCTTGAAGCATTTCGCGGGTGAAATGGTCGCCGCCTTTTTTGTGATTGGCTGCGAGAAATTCCTTGATTTCGTTCAGGCCAGCTTCGTTGACGCTGTATTGAGTAACTTTCATTTTGATTCTCCAGCCCCTGATCCCGAGGCGCGGTATCAACGTTTTGTTGATGGTTCCCATTATACAGATTCAACTGAGGGAGTCAAGTATTATTTTAACTATTTAATCGCATCAAAACATGATATTATGAAATTCAATAAAAATAGTTTAATTTTAATTCAAGGTAGTCATGTATATAAATCCCATAAAAATTGCCACGATGGCATCAAAATGCTGTTTACCCCAGTCCCAGGTGAGCATATCCGCGCATTCGAAGTGCAATGTCACCCCACGTTCCGCCGCCAGATGTCTGGCCTTGGTTTGTGCCACACTGGAAGCATCCACAGACCACACAGCAAGGTCTTGTTGAGCCAACCATACCCCGTTACGCCCTTCCCCATCAGCGACAGCCAGTACCGTCATGCCAGGTTGAAGATGGTGCACCTGTTCGCGCAAAAATTGATTGGGTTCCGTCCCAAACACATATTCGGGTACATCGTAACGTTGATTCCACATTGTCGTCTTCTCGCACAACTACGGTTAAAATAAAAAGGTATCCAAAAGATCCGGGGAAATTTGGGGTAACTGCCAATGTTCAGCATATGCAACGTGACTTAAATAAAGACCCGCAGCTGAAGCAGTGGGACCGGCCTGATGCCGGTTACGGCTAAGCAATAACTCAGTCATCCACGCTGGAGAACGCTTGCCCTGCCCGACCCAAATCAAACTGCCCACCACATTGCGTACCATGTGGTGCAAAAAAGCATTCGCGCTTAACTCAAACAAAATAAAATCTCGCTTGCGGCTGATGCGGAGGGTGTGTAATTGGCGCACCGGCGAATGCGCCTGGCACTCTGCCGCACGAAATGCACTGAAATCATGCTCGCCCAGCAACAGTTCTGCGGCCTGCTGCATCCGCTCATCATCCAAAGTGGCATGATACCAACCCACAAGACCACTGTGAAGTCCGGGTCGGACCATGTGATTGAGCAAAACGTACCGATAACTGCGGGAAAGCGCGCTAAAGCGCGCATGAAACTGCGTCGACACAGGCAAAGCCCACAATACAGCCACGCCATCCGGCAAATGGCTATTAACACCACGCACCCAGGCTGTCATGGGACGCTGGACATCGGTATCAAAATGAACCACCTGTCCTGTGGCATGAACACCCGCATCTGTGCGGCCTGCTGCAACGGTGGCGACTGGTTTACCCGCAACTTTGGACAATGCCATTTCAAGCGCATCCTGTATGCTGCATGCCTGTACCTGGTGCTGCCAGCCACAAAAATCCCGCCCGAAGTATTCAATCCCTAATACGATACGATGCACGCCAATCGCTTCCTCATGTTTTTTCTGCGGAATCAAGAATGAATACCCCATTGCCAACCCAGCGCCCCCACTACACAAACAATATCTTTCCAACTGAATACATAGCGTTCAAGGACCAAGGGTGCTAACATTTCTGCAGCAAAGGGTTGGATTTCGGATAGCTGCTGAATCCGTTGCGTAAAAGATGCCTTTTCTTGTAAAAGCTTTTCGGCGTAATGCAAAGTCAACCCAATACGCAAGGCGATACGTTGTGGATTGATGCCCATGTATTTGAGCGGGGTCAACAATGTTAACATCCCGGACAACAATGCCTCACGCGACAAACGGGCCATCAAGCCGGCTAACACGGCCAACATTAACATCCAGCGCCACACGGCCACACTCGCGCCCAACACACCTGCGAGATGAAGCCCCGACACGCCCTGCCAAAGCGGCACGTCCAAACTGCTCAATACCTGAGCCAACCACATTATTCCAAGTAGCCACCGGCTGCGACGCAAATAACGCAACCACTCATGCCAACCTGCACGCATTAATATGACAGCAAAAAACAGCGTGTCCCATCCGAGCTGGTGAGGGTTCGCCACAGTTAAATTCACTATAAAAAACAGCCACAGCAAAATGGCTGTGGCCGGATGACAGCTCAGTTGCCGTCTATTTTGACTTGTTAATAGCTGTCTAAACACAGGTTAAATTGTTCATCTTGGGACTCGTTAATGCATCACTGTAACAGTGATGCATTAACGCTGCGCTTAGCTTGGCGCAGCGTCTAATTTTTGCAACATGGTCTGCGCGATGTCTCGCTGCTCCGGATTCCCTTCAGCAATCACTTCCTGAAGAATTTCGCGTGCATTATCCATATCACCCATTTCTTGATACACCTGAACCAACTCCAGCTTTGTCTGACTCTCCTGCTCTTCCTCACTCAAAGCAGGAACAATGTTCGAATCCTTGCTCAAATCAGGAACAACATTCAAAGGCTGTATTGCATGTTCAGCACCACCGCTTGGCGCAGGAGAGGATTCTGATTCAAAATTCAAATCAATGCCAGAAAAATCCAGCATTGGCGGTTGATCAAAGACGGGTTTCGCCCCCAGGTCAGCCATATCGTGGCTGTCGCTGCTCCCATCCAATTCGAATTCCATGTCACCTTCATGCGAATCATCCGCTGACATCACGATCTCTTCCACCACCGCCTCAACTGGTTCATGCGCCGGCTCGACCACCAATAACGCATGCGCTGCACTGTCCTCTTGCGGCTCATCACCCGTATTGACCGGCTCCCAGTTCATGCTGTATTCATTTTGACCTGGCGCTTCAAGTGGTGGTTGATGAGAGAATATGTCCGTTTCCTCTTGGGCATCTGTCGTGGTTGCACTATCTGTTTTATCCAGGCTGAAATCGAAGTTTAGTGTATCCGAAAAATCGAGCTCTTGTATCAGGTCCTTGTCATCGTCGATATTGGATTCAGATTCATCCGGTAAAGACGGCGGCGTATCGACCGCCACAATGTCATCAACAGGTAGATGATGCGTCGCATCATTTTCTTCAACCTGCACTGCTTCAGCCGGTTCGGTTTCAACCTGTATTTCATCAACGGGTTCGATTTCATCAACAGGTTCGGAAATGCCTTCTGCGGGGCTAGCCAGCACATGATTTTCATCGTAATACATAGGGTTATGTGGATCAATGCCACGCCCCATTTCTGCCACCTGCGCCCACATGGATGATGGGACTTCGGATAACTTGCTATACAAATCCGTTGCCAGCGTCTCAAAATCAGGAACCGCATGCCGTCGTGCATAAATTTCCAGCAATTTGACCTTAATTTCATAACGTGCCGGATATTTCAGCATGGCCTCTTTTAAAATTTCTTCTGCCTGCCCATCTCGACCATAGGCCATATAGACCTCTGCCTCAGCGACAGGATCGACATCATGCGTATCCAATATCCCAAGTCCGGCTTGACTAAAATTGGTCGAAAAGGTATTGGATTTTGTGTTGACTGACTCCCCTCTTTGCGTATCGTATGTGGTTTTAGGATTCGTGTTAGCGCCAGCATACATGCTGTCCTCGAACCCACCTAAACCCAGACGCCGTTTGTGTCTACGCACCACCAAACCCAATAAGCCGAGCAACGCCAATCCCCCAATAGCCTCCACGGCGATGATGGGATTAATGACTGCATACCATTTTTGAACACTGGCTACAGGCGCGGGCAAGGGATGTGGCGGTGGCGGTGTAGTCGGTAGTTTCTCAGAAACTTTAGGTGTCACATTTTTGACGATTTGATTCTGTGGCTTAATCTTTACCTCAGCTGAGGGTGGTTGCATATTGGCCAGTTGCTGACTTTTTAGCGCCAACAATTGTTTTAAATCACTGACACTTTTCTCCAGCATGGCCGTTCTTGTTTTTTCTTCTTCCAATGCTTTTCTGCTGGATGCCGTATCGTCCTGATTCATCCGTTTTTGCTCGGCAAGCGTTGGCTGTGTGTTAGCCGTGCCGGGCTGCATCGCTTTCAACAAACCGGAATGAGACAATTTAAGCACATCCGTACCGGCAGCCGGTGCAGGGGTTTTCTGTTGCACCGCAGCAATCACATTACCACTGGTTTCATTTGCACCTGATTTTTTAACCGTCGAATGCTCAATCTCGCCTGCCAACTTCTGACGATAATTATGCCAATCTTCAGCCTGCAAATGAATTTCTCGTGCCGCAGAGGCCTCGCTTATCGAAGTAAGGGTATCTTTATCAGGTATACGCAATACCTGCCCTACTTTCATGCGATTCATATTGCCATCAAAAGCCCGGGTATTTTCACGATACAAGCCGACCAACATTTGATCCAGATGCACCCCTGAAGGCTGATTTTGGATGGCAATAGAACTTAAAGTCTCGCCACGCCGAACCTTGACCATTTTCACCGTTTCGGCAACGGCATTCGGAACAGGTTGTGTTGCCAGTGCGTTTGTATGGGCATTGATTGCCTGCTGCGGCGCAGAACGACTTTCCGGTTTGGGAATAGCATTGCCCGTGGTGATGGTTTGGGCATTGGGGCTCACTGGCTGTTGCACCGCAACGGGTGCCTCGCTGACCGATGCAGGTGCCACGACCAGGTTCGGTGGTGATGGCATGTCCACCGGGTCCAACAACAACGTGTATTCACGCAACAATTGCCCATTCCGCCAATCCAGCTCAATAATCATATCGAGAAAGGGATCCGTAATTGGTTTTTCACTGCTGAGATGCACAAACATCGACCCATCAGATTTTGAATGAATACTAAAATGAACGGATTCGAGTGCGGAAGTCATTTCCAGATTGGCTTTATTAAATGCGTCAGCTGAGCCCATACGGGCATGCAATGATTTCAGTTCAGCGCTGTCGGGCACAATCAGTTCAACATCGGCGCTTAAAGGTTGTCCAAGTTTAGAATTCACCCATATCTTACCCAACCCCGCCCCGAAAGCCGATGTGTAACACATCAACCATAAGGCGGCAGATACGCCTGAAACGATTCTCTTTACTTGCATTGTCACAACCCCTTTAATTTCGATTTTTTTCTCGCATCAAAATAGACGAGAATCCACCTCATTACTTCCAGTATTTCCAAATCTACTCAGGATAGATTTTTTGTTTCTGTTCAACTTTTTTACGATGGTGGATAATCGACTTGAGCCAAACCAATAGCAGCACAACTGCACCGCCTGTAAACACATCACTTAAATTAATTTTTTTATACCACTTTGTCATGGATTGCGACTGTGAAACGGAAACCGCATCAGGAGAAACTTTCGCCGCCGCCACAAGACTCGCTGGTTTATTTTCATTCGTTGCCTGTTTTTTTAACGCCAGCAACTTTTGAATATCCCGGGAATTTTCTTCCAGCAATGCTTTGCGTATTTTTTCTTCTTTCAGGGCATTTTGCCGGGCAGCCATGTCATCCCTCACCATCCGTTTCTTCTCTATGGCTGTGGGTTGTGGCTGAATGAAACTTTTCCCCCGATGTGCTGCTGCCGGTAAAACTGCATGAGATAATTTGAGTTCATCCAAACTTTGACCTGGTGAAACAATTTTCCCTGGTATCATCGCCACAACATGCCCATGAACCTCGTTGGAAGATGAGCGTCGTGCAGCCGAATGTTTCGTCTCAACGGCCAACTTTTGCCGATACCTGTCCCAAGCTTCTGCCTGGATCCGCACTTCGTGCTCAGCCACATGTTCATTTATCGCTGCAAGGTCATCCCGACCAGGCATACGTAAAGTCCGCCCTGCTTGCATCCGGCTCATATTACCATCAAATGCCTGTATATTCTTCTGATACAAAGCCAACAACATCTGATCCAGATGAACACCTTTCGGCAGGTATTGAACAGCAATGCCACTTAGCGTCATGCCCCTCTGAATACAAATGGTATGGGTTGTAGATGCATTCGTCTCCAGCGTTGATTTCTGTGTCAAAGGCGTTGGGTTCTGCAGCATTGCATTCGTACCTGGTGCCCGTTGTCCCTGTACTGGTAATCGCGCTGTACCGGCGACAGTTCCATTGACGACTGAGTTCGATGCGTGCTGAATTCCCCTATTCAATCCGGCAGGATTCAACGACAAGCGATATGCTTGCCGGGTCATGCCCGTACCCCAATCCAGTTCTATCAACATATCAAGAACGGGTGTTGTGATCGGTTGATCCGAGCTCAAATGCACCACCATTGAACCATCCGCTTTCGAATGCAGCTGAAAGCGAACTGTTTTAAGTATGGGGGGAAAATTCAAATGAGCGCGATGAAATGCATCACGCTCACCCATCCTGGCGTGCAGGTGTTTCAGCTCGACAGCATTGGGTACCATCAGCTCAATGTCTGCACTTAAGGGTTGATCAAGTCCAGAATTAAGCTGAACTTTACCCAGTTCGGCACCCAACACCACCCCATTAAGCATTAACCCCATCGCAGCTGATATGGCAATTACAATTTTCTTTGTTTGCATTGTCTCAACCTTTATATTTATCAGGAACGAAGTAAAGATGTCCCCATTTGCACCTGCTTCTTCGAAAATCGGCTCACCACGATAACCACTCCCTGATCATCCATTTGGTGACACTTCGCCCCCATATACGTGCTGGCGATCAATTTTCGATCATCATCCCGCGCCCTGACAGATGATTTGGCTTAATCCGAACCCTGCATCAAAATTAACACCATACGCGCCGCACCCAATGACTTTAACGCTGTAAAATAATGCGCAACATACGCCGCAAAGGTTCCGCCGCCCCCCATAACAACTGATCACCCACAGTGAATGCCGACAAAAAATGACTGCCCATAGACAGTTTTCGCAAACGCCCGACGGGTACAGTCAGTGTGCCGGTTACCGCTGTGGGCGTCAATTGCTGCATACTGATTTCGCGTTCATTAGGCACCAATTTCACCCAATCATTGTGCCCGGCAATCATCTGTTCGATTTCACCCATCGGCAAATCTTGCTTGAGTTTAATGGTCAAAGCTTGACTGTGACATCGCATGGCGCCAACACGTACGCATAAACCATCAACCGGAATTTGTCCGGGCGCATAACCTAAAATTTTGTTGGTTTCAGCGCTGGCTTTCCATTCTTCCTTACTCTGCCCATTACCCAAATCTTTATCTATCCATGGAATCAGACTGCCGGCCAAAGGCACGCCAAACTGCTGTGCCGGGAAATGCGCATCGCGCATAATCATCGCCACGCCCCGATCAATATCCAGTATGCTGGCAGCAGGATTATCCAGTTGCGCGGCTACACCCTGATGAATGTGACCCATCTGGTTTAATAATTCGCGCATGTTTTGCGCGCCAGCCCCTGAGGCAGCCTGATAGGTCATGGCGGTCACCCATTCCACTTTGTCCGCTTGAAACAGACCACCCAAAGCCATCAACATTAAGGAAACGGTGCAATTCCCACCAATAAAATCTGTTTTACCCTGTGCCAGCGCTTCATCAATCACCTGCGAATTGACTGGATCAAGCACAATGACGCTTTCTGGCGCCATCCGCAACGTTGAAGCGGCATCAATCCAATAACCTTTCCAACCTGCCGCCCGCAATGGGCCGTAGATTTTTTCAGTGTAATCGCCACCTTGCGCGGACAAAATAACATCCATATTTTTAAGTGCTTCCAGATCAAAGGCATCCTGCAACACGGGCACAGGTTTCCCCACATCCGGTGCCAAACCGCCCACCTGCGAGGTAGAAAAAAAGACTGGATTACAACCATCAAAGTCGCGTTCCTCACGCATACGCTGCAGCAGCACTGAACCCACCATGCCACGCCAACCCACCACGCCCACTTGCATCATCAAATGATCCAATCCTGTTTATTCGTCCTGTCCATTACAATGCAGCAACCACTGCATCGCCCATTGCCGCACACCCTACGCGCTGATGCCCCTGCGTATAGATATCCTGAGTCCGCAAACCTTGCGTGATGACGGTACTGACTGCCCGTTCAATACGGTCCGCTGCTTCATCCTGCCCAAAGGTATAGCGCATCATCATCGCTGCCGACAAGATGGTTGCCAAAGGATTCGCGCTGTCTTGTCCGGCAATGTCAGGCGCTGAGCCATGAATAGGTTCATACATCCCTTTACTCGCCGCATCCAGTGAGGCAGAGCCCAACATGCCAATAGAGCCGGTTAACATCGAGGCTTCATCCGACAAAATGTCACCAAAGATATTGCCTGTCAGGATCACATCAAATTGCTTTGGATTACGCACCAACTGCATGGCAGCATTATCAACATACATGTGCGATAACACCACTTCGGGGTAGTTGCGCGCGGTTTCGATGACCACTTCGCGCCACAATTCGCTGGTTTCCAGCACATTGGCCTTTTCCACCGAACACAGTTTTTTACTGCGCTTCATGGCGATCTGGAAACCGGTATGGGCGACGCGCCGCACTTCCGACTCCGCATAACGCATGGTGTTATACCCTTCGCGTTCGCCATCGGCATTGATATGAATACCTCGCGGTTGGCCGAAATACAAATCGCCAGTCAATTCACGCACGATCATCAAATCCAGACCCGACACCACTTCCGGACGCAAAGTCGAGGCGCCTGCCAATTCCGGATAAACCCGCACCGGGCGTAAATTAGCAAATAAATTCAATTCTTTACGAATTCGCAACAAACCCTGCTCTGGACGCAGCGGTCGTGCCAGGGCGTCATAACGCGGACCACCTACCGCACCCAGCAACACCGCATCGGCTGCGCGCGCCAACGCCAACGTGTTTTCCGGCAAAGGGTCGCCAACTTCATCGTAACCCGCGCCCCCTATCGCCGCATACTCCATTTCTATCGGCAAACCATCCAGCGCCAAAACCCGTAACACCTTCACCGCCTGCTCAACCACTTCAGGGCCAATGCCATCGCCCGGCAACACTGCAATCTTCATCAAGAATTACTCCATCTGATCAACTAAACAACCAAGGTGCATCAATTTTCCTTTGTGCTTCATAAGCACGAATCTCTCCGAGGTGCTGCAAGGTCAAGCCAATGTCATCCCAGCCATTTAACAGGCACAACTTGCGGTGCGCATCCACATCAAAGGTTAAAATTTCACCTGCAGGCGTCACAATTCCCTGTTTCACTAAATCCACATGCAGCTGATAATCAGGGTGAGCGGAGGTTTCCTGGAACAGGTGCTCAACCTGCTCTGCGGGTAACACGATAGGTAGCAAACCATTTTTGAAGCAATTATTATAAAAAATATCGGCAAAACCGGGCGCAATCAACACCCTTAAACCATAATCGGCAATCGCCCAGGGCGCATGTTCCCGACTTGATCCGCAACCAAAATTTTCCCGTGCCAGCAAAATCTGCGCGCCCTGATAACGCGGCTGATTCAGCACAAAATCAGGATTTAAGGGGCGTTGACTGCAATCCTGACCCGGCTCTCCCTGATCCAGATAGCGCCACGCATCGAACAAATTCACACCGAAACCACTGCGCAAAATAGATTTCAAAAACTGTTTGGGGATAATGGCATCCGTGTCCACATTGGCACGATCCAAAGGCACCACCAAACCGGTTAATTCTGTCAGTGCGCGCATGATTGAACCCATTTCCATTTGGCTTGCCCAGCCTGGCGCACTTCCACGCCAACCTCTACCATTATGTTGTGAAACACAAAATTAATCATTTGCTTAATCCCGAATAGTCATGAGAACGAAAACTCGTCATTCCCGCGCAGGAATGACGGGGCCAATGGCTTATTTGAATGAATCATTGGCCACCTCTAAAAATCACGTACATCCACAAAATGTCCTGCCAATGCAGCAGCCGCCGCCATCGCGGGGCTCACCAGATGTGTTCGCCCACCAGCACCTTGCCGCCCCTCGAAATTACGGTTTGAGGTGGCCGCGCACCGTTCGCCAGGTTCCAGACGGTCGGCATTCATCGCCAAACACATCGAGCAACCTGGTTCGCGCCACTCAAAACCTGCCGCCAAAAATAATTTATCCAGGCCCTCCGCTTCAGCCTGCCGTTTAATCAAACCCGAACCCGGCACCACCATGGCCAATTTAACGGAAGCCGCCTTATGCCGTCCCTTCAGCACGGCTGCAGCCGCACGCAGATCCTCAATTCGAGAATTGGTACATGAACCGATGAACACTTTATCCACAGCAATTGTCGTGATTGGCGTATGGGCGGCCAGTCCCATATAATTTAACGCGCGCTGTCCATCCGATCGTTTCACTGCGTCAGACATGTCATCAGGGTCAGGCACTGCACCGGTCACCCCCACCACCATTTCAGGCGAAGTACCCCATGTGACCTGAGGAACAATATCACTCCCATTCACGGTTACCTCACAATCAAATTGCGCATCTTCATCTGAAACCAAAGTCCGCCACCATGCCTCTGCCTGCTCCCACACTGACCCCGTCGGTGCTGCAGGCCGGCCTCGTACATAATCCAGGGTGGCTTGATCCACGGCCACCATACCCGCACGCGCGCCGGCTTCAATGGCCATATTGCAGAGTGTCATGCGGCCTTCCAGGGACAATGCGCTGACTGCTGGCCCCGCAAATTCAATCGCATAGCCAGTCCCGCCTGCGGTGCCCATCTGACCGATAATGGCCAGCGCCAAATCCTTGGCCGTTACGCCAATGCCCAACCGGCCTGTCACCCACACGCGCATGCTGCGCGACTTCCGCGCCACCAAACATTGGGTGGCCAAAACATGTTCAACCTCAGAGGTGCCTATGCCAAATGCCAGGGCACCAAACGCACCATGCGTGCTGGTATGAGAATCGCCGCACACCACTGTCATGCCCGGCAAAGTCAACCCCTGTTCAGGACCGATCACATGAACGATGCCTTGACGCACATCATTCATCCCATATTCCACAATTCCAAATTCTGCGCAATTGCGGTCCAGTGTCTCCACTTGAAGCCGTGATATCGCATCGGTAATTCCTTGCTCACGGTTAAGCGTGGGCACATTGTGATCCGGCACTGCGACCGCACTGGTTGCACGCCACACCTTGCGTCCCGCCAGACGCAAGCCTTCAAACGCTTGCGGGCTGGTCACCTCATGCACCAAATGACGATCGATATACAGCAATGCAGAGCCATCCGGTTCGCTGTGTACCAGATGCGATTGCCAAAGTTTATCGTACAAGGTTTGTCCGCTCATCAATTCTCTCATCCTATCCAACCATTTAGCTAATAATTATACACAAATTTCTCATCTTCCGGCCAACCTGACTTCACCAATCAAACACATCCATTGCATACGCACCATCTGACGAGTGGTGAAACAACAAAAACATTCTTTTATTGCATATCATCATCTTAACAAAATGCGGTCAATTGCCGTTTTCAGGATCATAGGCAAATAGCCAAAACCACGCTAGAATTCACTATTTCAAATCAATTTATAAGGATCAGGACATGGCTGGACACTTTCCATTCAGTGGCAATACTCAACGCGGTAATGTATTTGCCTTTTATGATCGCTATGGTTTAAATGAAGCTTTACAGGAAACCTATTACAAATGGTGGTATGACTGGGCAAAAAAATTCGTGCTGGCCGACGCCGACCTGAGTGCGAGCAAAGGTCTTGAATTTTCCCATTATCCTTATGGCCAACATTCACATCACGATTTCCATTTACACCAAGGCACCTGGACGACCAGCCTGATTGATCTGGGCGCTTTCATCAAAGGTACATTATTACCCAAATTGAACCATGACCAGCTACATGAACTGGAAGATGCCCATCACCATATGTTGCATGAACTGGAAACCGAAGCCAAAAGTGCACCTCGGGAACCCCATCCTGACCTGGGCTATTTCCGCCACACTTAAGTCCAAATGATTCATTTACGAGCCCCAAGGATCCATTTTTGTTTGAATCTGCTTGCCGCGCAGCCTTTACACGCTTCGCGGCAGTTACCCCTTCCCCAAAAACCGAATTGCTGTATGCGAGTCACTTTGAGTTATTGATCGCTGTGATGCTGTCTGCACAAGCCACAGACAAAAGTGTTAATCTGGCTACGCGCGAATTATTTCGTCTCGCGCCCACCCCCGAAGCCATGCTGACCCTGGGTTTGAATGGTATAGAATCTCACATACAGCGGATTGGTTTATTCAAGACCAAAGCGCGTCATGTCCTGGCGACCTGCCAACAACTGATCAGCCTGCATCACAGTACGGTGCCTTCCCAACGCTCCGCACTCGAAGCGTTGCCAGGTGTGGGGCGGAAAACGGCCAATGTCGTGCTCAACACCGCTTTTAACCAACCGGTCATGGCGGTTGACACCCATATTTTTCGCGTCGCCAATCGAACAGGTATGGGACCAGGAAAAAACGTCAACCAGGTCGAGCAAGCGCTGATGAAAACCATCCCAAATGAATACCTGCAACATGCTCATCACTGGCTGATTCTGCATGGCCGCTACACTTGCACGGCACGCAAACCGCGATGTGAAGCCTGTTTAATCGCCGATTTATGTCAATGGCCGGACAAGGTCATTCCAGTAAAATAAACACATGTTCCCGGAAACGGCGGTTGACCGCTCATCAGACAAGGTAATATTATGCGATTAAACAATCTCTCCATGATTTCACTGTTCATCCGATTGCCAAATACACGATGCGTTGAATTGCCGTTTCCAGGATGATTGCTACCGGTTTAGCCACAGGGAAAACAGCAGATCCTGCCCTCGCCGCGCAAGCGGTGACGCAGGCCATGACGCGTTTGAATATTTCCCATGCCACCAGTGTATTATTGTTTTTAAGCGATGCGTTCGCCCATGATCCGCGCCCTGCCTTACTGGCTGCATCACGTCAAAGTCAATGCATGCAAGTCACTGGTTGCAGTGCCACTGGCATTTTCACCGAGGAAACGTGGGTGCTGGATGCACCTGCTGCTGCCGCAATGGTGTTTTCCGATCCACAAAAATTAGTTCCTTCGCATGCCAGCAACGATTTGTTATTGACCTTGGCCGCGCCCAGCGCCATCCAAAAGCTGGGGATGAGTATATCCAGTCAACGCTTTGGCGGCATTTCAGGCGATGCCACCGGATATGGGCCCCACAAGGTTTGGCAAAATGGAAAAATCTGCGCAGCAGGATACAGTGAAATGCGCATAGAAGCTTGTACAGGAAGAATGGGTGTTTCACGTGGGATCAGGGCACTCACGCCTCCCGCCGCGATTACTGACATTCACGGCTATGAACTGAGCACCCTCAATGGGAAACCCGCTTTGCATACCCTGCTACGCGAACTGCCACTGGAGGCCCGTGAATTTGACCACATCCCCTTGCACCGCATCATGGCCGCAGAAATTCAGGGAGAACCCGAGAATGCCATCGCAGAAGGTCGCTACCGGTTGATCCCCGTCATCGCCACCCATTCCGAAACGGCTTCTGTCACGCTTGCCTCTCAGCTCCCCCTGGGATCACGCCTGTTTTGGGCATTGCGTCAACCCCTGGCCGCTGAATCAAGCATGCGCTCCGCCATTAACCAGGCCGGCAGCCAATTGGCGTGCCCCCCCGATTTTGGCATTATAGTGAGTTCTTCCAGTCGGGGGCCCGGCTTTTACAATGGGGATGACCGTGACCTGCGCATTATGAAACAATGTCATCCCAATATGCCTTTTATCGGGTTCTATGGCAACGGAGAAATTACCTGCATTGACAATGTCCACCAACTGCTCGATTACAGCTGCGTTTTTGGTTTATTCCATTACAACATATCACCGGATTGAACCTGCTCAGCACATGTTGTGCAACCTGCTGTTACAAGCAAAAATTCATGGCTTCCAAAGAAAACGATACACAAACCCCGGCGCAGCCAACACCAAAAACATGCAAGCTGTGACGGCATAAAACTCCCAATCCTGATGATGAACGGGTTCAATTTTCTGCTCCAGCAGGTAAGCGATGACGCCCACCAGGGCATAATACACCATCAATTCCACCAAACGCCAACCAAAGGCTTTGCTGGGTGCTTTCAAAGCGAATACGCTAAACAGGCGTTCGTTGGCAAAGGGTAAATTCGCTGCCAACAATGCCAAAATCAGGACGGCCGCCACTGCACTATTCATAAAGATTGCTCCACGGCATATAAACACATCGCCATTAACGGTTGAGGCATGATACCCAATGCCAACACGGCCAACCCATTTACACTCATCAATATTTTGAAATCAAATGAGGGTGTAATCGGATGGGTGTCTTCTGCTTTATCAAAATACATCAAGCGTACGACACGCAAATAGTAGAATGCGCCAATCAGCGAAAACACCACTGCAACAACGGCCAAACCGGTATGACCTGTGCTCACCAATGACTGTAACACAGCCAGTTTGGCGTAAAAACCAATTGTCGGGGGTACGCCCGCCAAGGAAAACATGACCAGCAACATCAGAAAAGCATACCAGGGATTACGTTGATTCAAGCCCTTCAAATCATCCAGATTTTCCGCCTCAAACCCGTGCCGGGACAACAGCATGATCATACCAAACGCAGCCAAACCCGTGATCACATAAGACACCACATAAAACAGGGCGGCACTGTAGCCAGCGACATTCGCTGACAAAATACCCAACAACAGAAATCCCATGTGAGCGATGGTTGAATAGGCCAACATACGTTTTAAATTGGTCTGAGCAATCGCGGTGACATTACCGATTGCCAAAGACAGTACCGCCATAATGGCCAGCATTTGTTGCCAATCTGCAGAAAACGCCTGTAAACCTTGCGCTAACAAGCGGATGGCGAAAGCAAAGGCGGCCAATTTGGTGGCAGTGCCCACAAACAAAGTCACTGCAGTCGGTGCACCTTGATAAACATCAGGTATCCACATGTGAAAAGGTGCCACACCCAGCTTAAACGCAACACCTGCGACAATAAAGACCAGGCCCAACACCAGCACAGCGGGGTTCGCGACGCCCATTTGTAATAACAGTCCAATATGGTTAATGTCTAAACTGCCCGTTGCGCCATACACCATCGACATACCATACAGCAGCATGCCTGATGCCAATGCCCCTAAAATAAAGTATTTCATTGCAGCTTCAACGGCCAGCGCAGATTCACGTTGCATGGCAACTAACGCATACAAAGACAAACTCAGCAATTCCAGTCCCATGTATAGGGTGATGAAATTTCCACCGGAAATCATGACCATCATACCCAGCGTTGCGAACAACACCAGCACAAAAAATTCCCCCCGGAACAACCCGCGAATATGCAGGTATTCGCGGGAATAGACCAGCACCACGGCAACGGTAATGTACAGGAATAATTTTAGCGTATCGGACAACAGGTCATCAATAAACATCCCATGCATGGTGTAGGTCGTTATCCCAGTGGCTGTAGAGAAAGTCAGCCACCCACAAATTGCCAGCGTTAGCAGGCTCAGCAGATAAGTCAAAAACCGGCGTTGGTCGGAAATAAACAGGTCTGTAATCAATATGGCGCAAGTGGCTGCCAACAGAAAAATCTCCGGCAACATCGGCATCAGATCACTCATTCCAAAATTCATGCGTATCCCTTTATGGTTAAGCTTTATGGTTAAGGCAACTTGCTTTGCGCAACATGCGCAAGCAGATTGCTGACTGAACTGTGTATCACTTCTGTTAAGGGTCTGGGGTACACACCCATCGCCAGCACCAGTAAAGCCAGAACACCCAGGATCACAAACTCCCGGGGTACCACATCCTTCATCTGTGCCACTTCCTTGCGCGTCACAGCACCGAATATCACCCGCTTGTACATCCACAATGTATAGGCCGCACCCCAAATGAGCGTACTGGCAGCAAGAAAGGCATACCAGAAATTCACTTGCATGGTCCCCATAATCACCATGAATTCTCCTACGAAGCCGCTGGTTCCTGGCAAACCGGAATTAGCCATCGAAAACAGCATTAAAAGACCGGCAAATACAGGCATATTTTTGGCCAGACCACCATAATCGGAAATCTGACGTGAATGCAGTCGGTCATACATCACGCCAACACCCAGAAACATGGCCGCAGACACGAAACCGTGAGAAATCATCTGGACCAAGGCGCCTTCCATTCCAATGGAATTAAACATGAAAATACCCAGCGTCACAAAGCCCATGTGTGAAATAGATGAATAGGCGATCAATTTTTTCATGTCGCCCTGCACTAACGCCACAAGGCCGATATAAACCACAGCAATCAATGACAAGGTAACGATAAAGCCCGTCAGGTAGTGGCTGGCATCGGGTGTGATGGGCAAATTAAACCGCAGAAATCCATAGGCGCCAATTTTAAGGGTAATCGCCGCCAGAATGACCGAACCGCCTGTGGGAGCTTCTACGTGCGCATCAGGCAACCACGTATGCACTGGCCACATGGGCACTTTCACGGCAAACGCCATGAAAAAAGCCATAAACAACATAATTTGTACAGGCATTGTTAAGGGTAACGCCTGAAAAGCAAGAATTTCAAAACTGCCATTGGCATGGAAGTACAAATAAATAAATGCCACCAGCATCAATAACGAACCCATCAGGGTATAAAGAAAAAACTTGATGGCCGCGTAAACGCGCCGAGGCCCGCCCCAGATACCAATGACCAGAAACAAGGGGATCAACATGGCTTCAAAGAAGACATAAAACAACATCGCATCCAGCGCAGCGAACACACCGTTGATCAAACCCGACATAATCAGGAATGCTGCCATGTATTGCGACACTTTATTTTGTATCACACGCCAACCAGCCAACACCACAAGTACGGTCATAAAACTGTTAAGCAATATCAATGGCATGGAAATACCATCCACACCCAGATGATAATTGATGTTGAACGACGGAATCCAACTTGAAAATTCCGAAAATTGCATATTGGCCGTCTGGGTATCGAACCAACGCCACAAAGGCCAAGTCACCGCAAAACTGACCGATGCACCCACTAAAGCCAAAATACGTGCCAACGGCGCGTTGCGGTCAGAGCCCGTGGCCAACACCAAAACACCTGAAATAATTGGCAACCAGATCACCAAACTTAATATGGGGTATCCCGCTAACATAACTTCCCTATTCATTGATATTCACATCGAGACCATTGCACGACCAGCACACTGACTCAAGTTTTATTAAAAAACAGCTTAAAATCACTGTGTACTGGTTGTGCATACCCCTGTTTCTTACCATTTTTACACTTCATCGAATCTACACTCACGACATGGCACAAAATCATTCGATCATACACAAACCCAATTCAGGGAAACCTCATCGCATCTTGTAAACGCGATATACGACCCTGTGTCAGTCCAGTTTCATCCATACACAAACCACGTGACCAACGCAAAGGCACCGAAAATCATCGCAAAGGCATAATGATAAATGTAGCCGGATTGCCAGCGACGTATCTGTGTGGAGATCCATCCCACCAAATTAGCTGTGCCGTTAACAAAAAACCCATCAATCAGACGCACATCACCGATTTGCCATAATTGTCGCCCCAAGGCACGCGCTCCACCGGAAAAGAACCAATCGTTAAATTCATCAAAACCATACTTGTTTTCCAGCACACGGTAAATAATGTGGAATCGCTTTTGCAGCATTGCCGGAATATCCGGCCGCTTCATATAGAAAACCCATGACAAAACCACACCCGCCAGGGCAAGGAACAGAGGTAAGGAAGTCAAGCTGTGGATGGCCATGTTGCCGGCGCCATGAAACTCCTCGCCCAATATTGTCATTGCGGGGTGCAGGGTGGAATTGATCAAAATAGCGCCATTAAAATAAGACCCAAACAACATGGGTTGAATGGTGAAATAACCGATCAGCATTGAAGGTATCGCCAGTAAAATCAGCGGGATTGTCACCACCCACGGCGATTCATGCGGTACATGCGTACGCGCATCATGTTCATGCTCCTCTTGAGGCTCTGCCTCAATGTGAGCGGCGTGATGGTGAGCATCAGCATGTGCACCGACCCCATGCAGAAAACGTTCCTTACCATGGAACACCAGGAAATACAGCCTGAACGAATAAAATGCCGTGACGAAGACACCTGCAACCACTGAATAGTAGGCAAATGCTGCGCCCGGCATGCCTTGCTCCATTGAAATATGCACTGCGTCAATAATACTGTCTTTAGAATAGAACCCTGAGAAGAAAGGCGTCCCGATGAGTGCTAGCGTACCCACTAAAAAGGTCAACCAGGTAATCGGCATGTATTTCCGCAAGCCCCCCATATGACGAATATCCTGCTCATGATGCATCCCGATAATGACCGAGCCTGCGGCAAGAAACAACAACGCTTTAAAAAATGCATGCGTCATCAAATGGAATACGGCCACTGGATAAGCCGAGGCGCCCAGGGCAACCGTCATATAACCCAGCTGGGAAAGCGTTGAATAGGCAATGACACGCTTGATGTCATTTTGTATGATGCCGAGAAATCCCATAAACAGGGCTGTGATTGCACCGATCACCAGCACAAATGACAATGTGTGTTGCGACATCTCAAACAATGGTGACATACGCGCCACCATAAAAATGCCCGCCGTCACCATGGTCGCAGCATGAATCAAGGCTGAAATGGGCGTGGGGCCTTCCATCGAATCAGGTAGCCAGACATGCAAGGGGACTTGTGCAGATTTTCCCATGGCGCCAATAAACAGCAGTAGCGTAATGGCGGTCATCAGTGCAATCGAGTTTCCAGACCACAAGGAAATGGTCTGATTGGCCAGCGCAGGCGCTTGGGCAAACACGGCGGCATAATCCAGTGTGCCAAAATGAGCCAGCACCATGGCAATACCCAGCACAAAACCAAAATCACCGACACGGTTGACCATAAACGCCTTCAGATTGGCATAAATTGCCGTGGGGCGGGTATACCAAAAACCAATCAGCAAATACGAAACCAGGCCAACTGCCTCCCAACCAAAAAATAATTGCAAAAAATTATTGGACATCACCAGCATCAGCATGGAGAACGTAAACAGGGAAATATAACTAAAAAAACGTTGATAACCTGGGTCATCGCGCATATAACCAATGGTATAGATATGTACCATCAGCGACACGAAGGTCACCACCAGCATCATCATGGCCGTTAATGAATCAATCAGAAATCCGAGTTGTAAATGTACGTCTCCCACGGTCATCCACGTATATAGCGCGCCATTGTAAACGTGCCCGGCTTGAACATCACGAAAAATAAGCCATGACGCCCAACAGGATACTGTCACACCTAAAATAGTCACTAAATGCGACAAAGTACGGCCAATCGCCCAACCAAACAAACCTGCTACCAGGGCACCCACTAAAGGGGCGAGGGGGACCAACAAATAAAGATTTTGCATAATTGTCCTATTATGACGCGACCATTTTAATGTTCATGGCTGATAGAGAGATTAACCCTGCAATTGATCCAAATCATCCACATGAATGGTGTTCAACTTGCGGAATAACACCACCAGGATCGCCAAACCAATCGCAGACTCCGCTGCTGCCACAGTCAAGATAAAAAACACGAAAATTTGTCCGCTCGCATCGCCCAAATAATGCGAAAAAGCAATAAAATTCAGGTTGACCGCCAGCAGCATCAATTCAATCGCCATCAACAGAATAATTAAATTTTTTCGGTTAAGAAAAATCCCCAACACACTGATCGAAAACAGTATCGCGCCCAGAATCAAATAATGTGACAATGACAACATCTTCTATTCTCCACTTATCTTGGTCGACGAAGCGCGTTCAGACGGCATATTGATCACGCGTAACCGTTGATCTCGCTTCACCTTCACCTGTTTGGACGGATCTTGATGTTTCGTGTGCTTGCGCCGCCGCATCGTCAACGCAATAGCCGCCACAATAGCCACCAGCAGCACCACGGCCGCCAACTCAAACGGATACACATATTCGGTGTACAACAAAAGGCCCAATTCACGGGTGTTGCTGTAGTTGGCCGCATGCGCCACAGGCGCAGGAACAATACTCAAACCAAATGAACGACTGCCCAGCACCACCGCCATTTCTATTGCCAGCATCGTGGCGACAAAACCTGCGAGGGGTAAATAGCTCCAGAATCCTTCACGCAGTCGATCCAGGTTAATGTCCAGCATCATCACAACAAACAGGAACAACACCATCACTGCCCCCACATACACCATGACCAGGGCAATCGCTAAAAACTCCGCTTCCAAAGTGAGCCACAGGCCAGCGGCGCTAAAAAAAGCCAACACCAAAAACAGTGCTGCCTGAATTGGGTTGCGGGTGGTGATCACCCGAAAGGCGGCAAACAGCAAAATGGCTGCAAAAAGATAAAATACGATTGTTAAAAAATTCATACGGTTTCACCCAGTGTTTAGCGGTATTTGGCATCGGCAGCTCGTGCTGCCGCAATTTCAGCTTCGTATTTGTCCCCAACGGCCAATAACATCTCTTTGGTATAAAACAGATCACCGCGCTGTTCACCGTGGTAATCAAAGATGTGCGTTTCTACGATTGAATCAACCGGGCACGATTCTTCACAGAACCCACAAAAAATACATTTGGTTAAATCAATGTCATAGCGCGTAGTACGGCGCGAACCATCCTCACGTTGCTCCGATTCAATCGTAATCGCCATCGCTGGGCACACCGCCTCACACAATTTACACGCAATGCAACGTTCTTCGCCGTTAGGATAACGCCGCAAAGCATGCAAACCGCGAAAACGGACCGACTGAGGTGTTTTCTCATCAGGGTATTGCACCGTAATCTTGTGCGCAAAGAAGTGTCGCCCGGTAAGCAGCATGCCCCGTAATAATTCTGTCAGCAGTAAACTGGAAAAAAATTGTTTCATCGCTTTCATTTAAAACCTCTCCAACGCCACATCGCAACCGCCATGCTGTATCAATGAATCAAGAACGCAAACGGAGTTTGCATGACTGCGCCAACCAGCAACAACCAAACCAGCGTAACAGGAATAAACACTTTCCAACCCAAACGCATAATCTGATCATAACGATAACGAGGGAACGTCGCACGAAACCAAAGAAACAAGAACAGGACAAAACCAATTTTACCCAATAGCCAAAAAATACCGGGTAGCCATGTGAATGGCGCAACATCAAATATAGGATCCCAACCACCTAAAAACAGCAGCGATGTCAGCATCGCAATTAAAATCATATTGGCATATTCAGCCAGAAAAAATATGGCAAACGCCATGCCTGAATATTCAACGTGAAAACCGGCAACGATTTCCGATTCACCTTCGGCCACATCAAACGGTGCGCGGTTGGTTTCAGCCAGCCCGGAAATCAAATATACGATGAACATGGGAAACAGCGGTAACCAATACCATCGGAATACGCCGCCCAACTGTGCGTTAACGATATGGACCAAATTCAAGCTGTGTGCCGCCATCAGGACGCCCACCAACGCAAATCCCATGGCAATTTCATAAGAAACAATCTGCGCCGCCGACCGCAAACTGCCTAGAAAAGCGTATTTTGAATTGGACGCCCAACCGGCAATTACCACCCCATAGACCCCCATGGAAGTGATCGCCAAAATATACAACAAACCCGCATCCACATTCGCTAACACCAGTTCAGGTGAAAACGGAATGACTGCCCATGCCGCCAAAGCTGGCGCAATTGTTAACACTGGTGCCAAAACAAACAAAAATTTGTTGGCACCTGATGGAACAATGATTTCTTTCATTAACAACTTGACTGCATCGGCAATGGGTTGCAGCAAACCTTTATAACCCACGCGATTTGGCCCGATACGCACTTGCATGTAACCGATTACTTTGCGCTCAGCATAGGTCAAATAGGCCACGGCCACCATCAACGGTGCCACAATCACCACCACTTTGATCAGTACCCAAATTGCAGGCCAGGCCACACCCAACAACCCTTGAAAGTAGCTCATCAGACTTGCTCCACGCTAATTTCACCCATCATTGCTCCTAACATGGTGCTGATTGATAGAGCAGCAGGAATCCGCACACAATTCGGTGCAACACGCTCATCTGCCACAACTATTACCTCAGCCGAATGATTTCCCTGCCGTACACGGGCTTGCGCCCCTGAATCCATACCCCACTGTTTCAGCAGGCTGGGATGGACCGATGCCACCTCCAACTCCGATGCACGTACTTGCTGCAGCACCTCAGCATGCCGCACTATCGCATCCGTGCGGTACAAAGGCACATCGCCCAACCGTGTCAAGACGTTACCCACTGCGACGTCATTCACAGCTATCTCCGACAAGGCGTTATTTAATATCCCGTCAGCAAGTTTTTCTTCTGGCAATACCGCTTTGCGTATGGCTTCCACATCATCATAATCGAAGCCGGACAATCCCAACAGCGTACCCAACACACGCAAGATTTTCCATGCCGGCCTTGCCTCACCCAAGGGCGCAACCGTTCCATTAAAAGATTGCACCCGCCCTTCTGTGTTGACAAAAGTGCCCGCTGTTTCGCTAAACGGTGCGATCGGCAACAACACATCCACACCATCCAAATGAGCAGGTTTGTAGGCGGTCATCATCACCACCATGTCAGCCTGTTGCAGCGCAGCCAGGGCGAGCGCCGGGTTGTTGCAGTCATTTTCCGGCTCAATGCCCAATAACAAATAAGCTTTTCGCGGCACCGACCAGAAACCCGCATGCGCTTCACCGGTATTCAGCGGAACGGCTTGCGCAACGTATGCGCCCACACTGTTCGCCGCCTCACCCAACACGCCTAACCTGCCACCAGACAGTTCAGCAATCGCCTGCGCCAGCACATGCAAATCGCCATATTGCTCATGGTGCAGCGCCAGATTTCCCAACAACACAGCTTTACGCTCGCCATGCATGAAGTCTTTCGCTATCCCCTGCGCCAATTCATCTGGCACCACCTTGCTCAATACCTGACCCAGGTCAGGAGGCAAAGCTTGTCCGGACAATTCCGCCACAGCCACCAACACCTGGGCCAAACAATTCACCATCGCCTGCGGTGGCACAATGGCCTTGTGCGCAAGATTCATCAACAGATCGTCATCGACAGGATTAATCACACTAAACCGGGCACCGTGCCTGACTGCGACACGTAACCGGTGTGCCATCAGCGGGTGATCCTGCCGCAGGCGGCTCCCAATGAGCAACACACTGTCCAGCGTATTGAGTTCAGACACCGGCATCCCTAACCACGGCGCGCCCAGCCTGTTGCCATCACGGCTAAAATCAGCCTGTCGGGGACGCGCATCCATATGCGATGAGCCCAAGGTACGCACCAGCTTTTGCAGCAAAAACAATTCTTCCAAAGTTTGATTCGGGTTAGCCAGGGCGGCGACGCTGTCCGCACCATGGTCGCGTTGAATGTCTTTCAATCCATTTGCCACGTATTCCAAGGCAGTTTGCCAACCCACACTTTGCCAAATTCCACCCTGTTTTAACATGGGTTGTGTCAAACGCTCAGGTGAGTTCAATCCCTCGTAGGAAAAACGATCCTTATCCGACAGCCAGCATTCGTTAACTGCTTCATTTTCCAAAGGCAAAACCCGCATCACGCGATTGCTTTTGACATGAACAGCCAGATTGCTGCCCAGGCTGTCATGCGGGCTGACAGAACGCCGACGTGACAATTCCCATGTCCGGGCTGTATAGCGGAAAGGCTTGCTTGTTAAAGCGCCCACAGGGCACAGATCAATAATATTGCCCGATAACTCGGAGTCAATGGTGCTGTCAATGTACGGCATAATCTGGGAATGCTCGCCACGGCCAGTCTGCCCCATTTCCTTGACACCAGCAATTTCTTGACCAAACCGGACGCAACGGGTGCAATGAATGCAACGGGTCATGTCTGTCGCGACCAGGGGGCCCAAATATTTTTCCGTGACCACGCGCTTTACTTCCTGGTAACGGGATGCCACTCCACCATAACCCACAGCCAAATCCTGTAATGAGCACTCACCTCCCTGATCGCAGATCGGGCAATCCAGGGGATGATTAATCAGCAAGAACTCCATCACCCCTTTTTGGGCTTTGATCGCATAATCCGAGCGAGTAAACACCTTCATGCCATCGGTGATCGGTGTTGCACATGCCGGCAACGGCTTGGCCGCTTTTTCAACCTGCACCAGGCACATGCGACAATTCGCAGCGATTGATAATTTTTTGTGGTAGCAAAAGTGTGGAATATAAATTCCCACCTGTGCTGCCGCATCCATAATAGTGCCACCGGCTGGCGTTGTCACTTTTTGACCGTCAATTTCGATTTCCAGCATTTTTTTCACCTACACCATACATTTGCCGTGTTCGATATGATATTCGAACTCGTGCCGGTAATGTTTCAACATTGCTTGTACCGGTGCCGCAGCGGCATCGCCCAAAGCGCAAATCGTGCGGCCACCAATGTTATGTGCCACATCGTCCAACAGTGCCAAATCTTCCATACGGCCTTGACCGTGCTCAATGCGATGTATCACGCGATACAACCAGCCTGTACCTTCGCGACAAGGCGTACATTGGCCGCACGATTCTTCATAATAAAAATACGACAACCGCTCTAGCGCCTTCACCATACAGACCGTCTCATCCATGATAATGACTGAACCAGCACCCAGCGCTGAACCGGCTTTAGCGATGGAATCATAGTCCATAGTACAATTCATCATTGTTTCTGCTGGCACCACCGGGGTTGAGGACCCCCCCGGAATGCACGCTTTAAATTGGCGTCCGCCACGCATCCCGCCAGCCATTTCCAGCAACTCGGCGAAGGGGGTACCCATACCCACCTCGTAATTACCGGGGCGATTCACATGCCCCGACACGGAAAATATTTTGGTTCCACCACTATTGGGTTTGCCCAGCTCGAGAAATTTTTGCCCGCCTTCGCGAATAATATAAGGGATGCTGGCAAAAGTTTCCGTGTTGTTAATGGTTGTGGGTTTGCCATATAAACCAAAGCTCGCTGGAAATGGTGGTTTAAAGCGGGGCTGGCCCTTTTTCCCTTCCAGGGATTCCAATAATGCGGTTTCCTCGCCACAAATGTAGGCGCCATAACCGTGATGGTTAAACAAATCAAAACTAAAATCCGTCCCGCAAATCCGCTCACCCAAATAGCCGCCCGCACGCGCTTCGGCCAAAGCCAGCTCCATACGTTCATAGGCCTGCCAGATTTCGCCATGGATATAGTTATAAGCCCGACGAACGCCCATCGTGTAAGCAGCAATCGCCATGCCTTCAATCAGCGCATGTGGATTCAGCATCAAGATGTCGCGGTCTTTAAAAGTGCCGGGTTCACCCTCGTCGGAATTACACACCAAATATTTCTCGCCCTGGTAATGGCGTGGCATGAAACTCCATTTTAGACCCGTCGGGAAACCTGCTCCACCGCGACCGCGCAGGGCCGATTTTTTAACTTCTGCGATGATATGTTCTGCTGATATTTTTTCAGTCAACACTTTGCGCAATGCCGCATAACCGCCGTTCGCCACATAGGTTTCCAGCTTCCATGATTCAGGAAGATGCGCCGTATTGAAAATAACCTCACCGCCTACTCTTACCATTTCATGACCCTCAGCCGATTCGTCATTTTTAAATTTGGCATCATTTTACTTCACCGCATGATTTTAATTCATCCAGTAATGCATCAATTTTATCTGGTGTGAGCTCACCTTCCATACGGTGATTATTGACCAGGCACAGCGGGGCATCGCCACAAGCGCCCATGCATTCACCTTCTTTCAGGGTAAACTGACCGTCAGCCGTGGTTTCGCCAAAGCCGCACCCCAAACGGTGCTGGAGATGTTCGGCAATTTCTGGCGCGCCCATCAACATACAAGAAATATTGGTACAGAGCGTGACTTTGTGTTTTCCTACCGGCTGCGTGTCATACATATTGTAGAAGCTGGCCACCTCATACACCGCAATCGCCGGCATGTTCAAATAAACTGCAATTTCATCCATGACCCCGGTGGATAACCAACCCTGTTCCACTTGTGCGATGCGTAAGGCCGACATCACGGCAGATTGCCGCTGATCAGCCGGATATTTTGCAATTTCATGATCGATTTGCGCCCAACGATTCTGGGGATAACATTCAAGCACCTTTATCTTTTCATGAGACCTTTATACAATGAACACAATCACATTATGTAAAAAATCTCTTTACAGAACAAACACCTCTAAAATATTAACGATCAATCTCACCAAACACAATATCTTGTGTGCCAATAATGGCTACCACGTCTGCGATCATGTGACCGCGAGCCATTTCATCCAGCGCAGCCAAATGAGCATACCCCGGCGCACGGATTTTCATACGATAAGGCTTGTTCGCCCCATCCGAAATCATATAAATGCCAAACTCACCCTTGGGATGTTCTACCGCCGCATAAACCTCACCCTCCGGCACATGCATGCCTTCAGTAAACAGTTTAAAGTGATGGATCATGGCTTCCATGTTTTGCTTCATGTCTAACCGGGAAGGGGGTGCCACTTTGGTATTGTCCGACATCACTGGGCCAGGGTGGTGCCGCAACCACGTGATACATTGCTTGATAATACGGTTGGATTGCCGCATTTCTTCCATGCGCACCAAATAGCGATCGTAACAATCGCCCGTTACACCCACGGGAATATCAAACTCCATGCGGTCATAAACCTCATAGGGCTGTTTTTTGCGCAAATCCCAAGCCACACCGGAACCGCGCAGCATTGGGCCTGAAAAACCCAACGCCAAAGCCCGCTCTGGACTGACCACGCCTATCCCCACAGTACGCTGTTTCCAAATTCGGTTATCTGTCAGCAATGTTTCATATTCGTCCACGTACGTGTCAAAACGCCGGGTGAAATCTTCAATAAAATCCAGCAGCGAACCCTGGCGATTTGCGTTCATTTCTCGCACAGCAGCTGCATCGTGAATTTTGGAGGCCTGGTACTGGGGCATGGTGTCCGGCAAATCACGGTAAACACCACCTGGACGGTAATATGCAGCATGGAGCCGAGCACCGGACACGGCCTCATAACAATCCATCAAATCCTCACGCTCACGAAACGCATAGAGGAATACTGTCATGGCACCAACGTCCAAAGCATGAGCGCCCAGCCAAAGCAAATGATTCAGGATGCGGGTGATTTCGTCAAACATGACCCGAATATACTGCGCCCGTTCCGGGACAGCCAAATTAAGCAGCTTTTCTACTGCCATGACATAAGCATGTTCGTTGCTCATCATGGACACATAATCAAGACGATCCATATAAGGCAGATTCTGCAAAAAAGTTTTACTTTCTGCCAGTTTCTCTGTGCCGCGATGCAGCAAGCCAATATGCGGGTCGGCACGCTCAACCACTTCGCCATCCAGCTCCAGCACCAAGCGCAAAACACCATGCGCTGCGGGGTGCTGTGGGCCAAAATTCATGGTGTAATTACGAATTTCTGCCATGGCTCATGCCTCTCCATAGTTTGGTTCGCGCACAATACGCGGCGTAATTTCACGTGGCGCAATGCTGACCGGTTGATAAATCACTCTGCGTGTTGCCTCGTCATAACGCATTTCCACCTCACCTGAAACCGGAAAATCTTTACGGAATGGATGGCCCACAAAACCATAATCCGTCAAAATACGGCGCAAATCAGGGTGTCCTTCAAAAACAATCCCAAACAAATCAAATGCTTCACGTTCATACCAATTGGCAGATGGCCAAACAGAAACCACACTGGAAACAAGCGGAAAATCATCGTGATCGACAAATGTGCGCACGCGTACCCGCCTATTTTTCGAAATTGAAAGCAGGTGATAGACCACAGCAAAACGTCCAGCCTGCCATTCACCTTCGCGATAGTGGGCGTAATCCACACCACACAGATCAATTAATTGCTCGAAACGCAAAGCGGGGTGATCACGCAGCGTGGTCATGACCACCAGCAGATCCTTCGCATGGATTTCTACCGTCACTTCATCCAGCACTTCAACTTGACGCAGCGCTTTCGAACCCAGTGCAGTCAGCAACGACACCGATAAACTTTCCAATGATGCATTCATAGCCACACGCCCCAAAAATTATCGTGCAATGGTATTGGTACGTTTAATCCGGTTTTGCAACTGGATAATGCCGTATAACAACGCCTCTGCCGTCGGTGGGCACCCCGGCACATAAATATCCACCGGCACAATTCGATCGCAGCCCCGTACCACGGAATAGGAGTAATGGTAGTAACCGCCACCGTTGGCACATGACCCCATCGAAATCACCCAGCGCGGTTCTGCCATCTGATCATAAACTTTGCGCAACGCCGGTGCCATTTTGTTACATAAAGTACCCGCCACAATCATCACATCTGATTGACGCGGACTGCCACGGAATACCACACCAAATCGGTCCAGATCATATCGCGCAGCCCCGGCTTGCATCATTTCCACAGCGCAGCACGCCAAACCAAAAGTCATGGGCCACAATGAACCTGTACGCATCCAGTTAATCAGTTTGTCAGCGGAGGCGGTGACAAACCCCTGCTCTAAAACGCCTTCTATTCCCATTCTAGCGCTCCTTTTTTCCACTCATAGACAAAGCCAACCACCAGAATACCTAAAAACAGTACCATCGCAAGATAGCCAAACAAGCCTATTTCTGGCAAAACGACCGCCCAGGGAAACAAAAATGCAATTTCCAAATCGAATAGAATGAATAATATCGCCACGAGATAGTAGCGCACATCGAATTTCATCCGCGCATCTTCAAATGCATTAAATCCGCATTCGTAAGGTGATAATTTGTCCGCGTCCGGACGATTGGGCGCCAACAACCAACCCATCAAGATGGGAATGATCCCCACCAGCAACCCGACCAGAACAAATACCAGTACAGGAAAATAATTATCCAGCATGACAAACCTCCTCTGTTACAGCCATTGTTCAGACGCAAGTTTGCGGTCTGCAGTGCTCAATGAGCTCGCCACCCAACAAATTTTAAAACTTGTTGCACCGCTCCGTACGAAGGATATGGTGTCATCGGTGTCGCACATAAAACATCTGCAAAAACAGCTCCCTACAGAACTCTGGGCTCATTTGTTCAGAACGACCCTTACCACATCATGATTAATGCAATTGCGCCTTAAATCTGTTTCGCTTTAAAACAATTCTGGTGCCGACGGCGAGACTCGAACTCGCACAGCTTACGCCACTACCCCCTCAAGATAGCGTGTCTACCAATTTCACCACGTCGGCCTGTTTGACAGGACGGAAAGATACACCGTCCCGATGCAACAACTCCTGATTACTTGGGAATTTCCCCAGCTTTTGACTGGCCGTTGCTTGAAGCCGACTTACTTCCCCCCGCAGGCGGTGCGTTCACAGGGACGGAGACGACGGGTTTAACTGTTGGCAATGCCTTGGGTAAAGGAACCTGCATTTGCAACGGCATTTGCGTCTGCATCACACCCACGGCCGCATGTTGCCGACTCGAAAGATATGTCAACAAAAGACTGGTGATAAAAAAAATCGTCGCCAAAACGGCTGTTGTCCTACTCAAAAAGTTGGCTGAACCTGAAGCACCGAACAAACTGCCCGAAGCCCCACTCCCAAATGAAGCACCCATGTCAGCGCCTTTACCTTGCTGTAGCAATACCATCACTACCAAAGCCGTCGCCACCATCAGGTGCACTATCAAAACCAGCGTTTCCAAATTTTAACCCTTTCAGCCACCCTGTTCAAGAACAGGCTGCCTCACAAATCGCAACAAACTCTGCGGACACCAGAGAAGCCCCGCCCACCAAACCACCATCTATATCCGGCATCGCGAACAATTCCGCCGCATTATCGGCTTTCACACTACCCCCATACACAATACTCAATTGCTCGGCCAACCCAGCATGATGCTGAGATAACCTTTGCCGAATATAAGCATGTACTGACTGCGCCTGCCCGGGACTGGCAGTTTTTCCAGTGCCGATTGCCCACACGGGCTCGTACGCCACCACAGCTTGCCAAAAACCGTCAATGCCGGATACTTCCAGCACCGCGTCAATTTGCCGCGCAATCACAGATTCTGTCACACCCGACTCACGCTCATGCAGTGTTTCCCCCACACACAAAACCGGTATCAACCCAGCCACTTTGGCCGCCTTAAACTTGGCAGCCACCACAAAATCCGTTTCCCCATACATGCCACGCCGCTCGGAATGCCCAATTAACACATAACGGCACCCGAAATCCTGCAACATACTGGCTGAAATCTCGCCGGTGTAAGCACCTGACTTGTGTTCACTCACATTTTGCGCACCCCATGCAATAGATGAGCCACTCAGGGAGGATTGCACTTGCGCCAAGTAGGGCGCGGGCACACACACCAACACTTCCAGACGAGCACATTGCGCACCGAGCTTCACATCCAGATTTTCACGCAGTTGCGCAAGCAAAACCTGGTTAGATTGCAGGCTACCATGCATTTTCCAATTACCCGCGACCAGTTTTTGCCGCATGTCCCACCTCGATAATCAAACGCGCTATAGTACACACTTTTCGGTCGTTTGGTCAATTGTTGTGCGAGATTTGATGCTTGCCGGGACAGGCACGCAGCAATCAAGTCAGCTCGACCCCATAAATCGTCACAATTTTGTCATATCTTTAAGATAAAATTTGCAGCGTAATATTAATATTTTTTCGCGTGGTGATATTCCGCCTGATTTGAAATCACACCTGACCTTATACTCACCACATCAACCATGGAGATTAAATGATGATCAATCTAACCACCTCACGCACCTTACTTACAGCCCTGGCTTTAAGTTCCACCCTAATGTCTGCCGCCCACGCGGCTGAAATAACAGGCGCAGGCTCCACCTTTGCTTACCCTATTTATTCCAAATGGGCCGAGGCTTATAAAGCCAGCTCAGGGCTCAATCTGAACTACCAGTCCATAGGGTCTGGTGGCGGCATCGCTCAAATCAAGGCAAAAACTGTAGATTTCGGTGCTTCCGACATGCCTTTGACACCCGAAGTTCTGGAAAAAGATGGCCTGGTACAATTCCCAACCGTTATCGGTTGCGATGTTCCAGTCGTAAATGTCCCGGGTATTGAGGCTGGCAAATTACATCTTGACGGCAAAACTCTGGCCGATATTTATCTGGGAAAAGTGCAGACCTGGAACAATCCAGAAATCGTCGCATTAAATAAAAACCTGAGATTACCTTCTTCTCGCATTACTGTGGTGCATCGTTCCGATGGCTCCGGCACCACTTTCATTTTCGCCAATTATCTTTCCAAAGTCAGCCCGGAATGGAAAACAAAAGTGGGTGCGGATACGTCAGTAGCATGGCCAGCTGGGGTAGGCGGCAAGGGCAATGAAGGTGTAGCTGCCTTCGTACAGCGCATCAAAGGCTCGATTGGCTATGTCGAATATGCGTATGCGATGCAGAATAAAATGGTTTACGCCCTGATGCAAAACAAAGATGGTCAGTTTGTTACCCCGTTTACCAAAAACATTCAAGCCGCCGCAGCTAGCGCTGACTGGTCCCACGTTACCAACTTCTATGAAATACTGACCGATGAGCCGGGCAAATTAAGCTGGCCCATCACCGGCGCAACATTCATCCTTATGCACAAAGTGGAAAATGACCCCGAACACGCCAAAGCAGTATTGAAATTTTTCGATTGGGCTTATACCAATGGCGGCCAGATAGCGGCAAGCCTGGATTACGTCACCTTGCCTGATTCAGTCATCAAACTGATTGAAACAAGTTGGACACAAAACATTCGTGACAACAGCGGTAAAGCAATCTGGTAAAATCATGCCAGGATAAATGGGTGATTGTGCAAGCGCATATCACCCATTTGGCAGCTGACGCAAGCGACCACTTCAAAGCCTTAACTATAAATTAAGTATTTTGTTATAGCCAGGCTGTTATTTTTACAAATTCTTTTTGTTTGTCACGCTATAATTACACCTAATTTCGTTAATGGAAATATCAATGCTCAACCAGTCCTCGGCGAATAAAAGCATCAGCCAGCATTTTGCAATTCAGGACACCGTGTTTATCTACTTTGCCCGTTTTTTTGCGTTTGTGGTGTTGGTTTTATTATTAGGTATCCTCCTGTCATTAATCATTGGAAGCTGGCCCAGCCTGCACAAATTTGGCTTTGGCTTTATCATCGGTAAACAATGGGATCCGGTCACTGAACAATTTGGCGGATTGGTGCCTATTATCGGCACGCTCGTCACTTCTTTCATTGCTTTACTGATCGGTGTACCCATCAGTTTTGGTATCGCATTATTTCTGACCGAGCTCTCACCCAACTGGCTTAAACGCCCTCTGGGTATCGCGATTGAGCTACTTGCCGGTATTCCCAGTATCATTTATGGCATGTGGGGACTGTTTGTTTTCGCACCATTTTTTGGTGACCACGTCGAACCCTGGCTCATTGATCATTTAGGCAACTTACCCGTGCTCGGTTTTCTTTTTCAGGGCGCCCCCATGGGCATAGGTGTATTAACTGCCAGCTTAATTTTGGCCATCATGGTGATTCCTTACATTGCCTCCGTGATGCGCGATGTATTCGAAATTGTCCCGCCCATGCTCAAAGAATCTGCCTATGGCTTGGGATCGACCACTTGGGAAGTTGCACGTTTTATCGTACTGCCTTATACCCGAATTGGTGTCGTGGGTGGCATCATGCTGGGTTTGGGCAGGGCCTTCGGTGAAACCATGGCCGTTACCTTCGTTATCGGCAACTCACATGACCTCAGCTCTTCACTCTTGATGCCCGGCAACACCATTTCTTCGGCTTTGGCCAATGAATTTACTGAGGCCGTGGGTAAAATGTATCTGTCTTCTTTAATTGAACTGGGGCTCATCCTGTTCTTCATTACCTTTGTGGTATTGGCCATCTCAAAACTCCTGTTACTGCAAATGCGCAAACAGGAAGGCACGAAAACCTAGGATTATTCATGCTTTCACACTACGCCCAGCGCAAGCTGATAAACCGGTTTAACCTGATGATTTCTGCCGCAGCCATGCTGATTGGCTTGCTGGCCTTGGGCTGGATTTTATGGGTTTTGCTGGATTTTGGATTCAAGGATCTAAGCCTGAAACTGTTTACCGAAACCACCCCTGCGCCGGGAAGCGATGGGGGCTTGCTTAATGCCATTATCGGCAGTCTGGGCATGACAATACTGGCCACACTACTGGGCACACCGATAGGCATCATGGCCGGTACCTATCTGTCTGAATTTGGACAACAGGGTTGGCTGGCGCCGGTCACGCGCTTCATCAACGACATTTTGCTGTCGGCACCCTCGATTATTATTGGTTTGTTTATCTACGAAATCTACGTCACCAGCGTGCACCATTTTTCTGGTTGGGCTGGCGTATTCGCCCTAGCATTATTGGTCATTCCTGTGGTCGTACGCACCACAGAGGACATGCTGAAACTCATTCCGGACACCATGCGTGAAGCCGCAGCTGCTTTGGGCGCGCCACGATGGATGATTGTCACCTTAATCACCTGGCGTGCCGCCAAGGCGGGGATGCTGACGGGAGTGCTGCTGGCGGTAGCCCGCATCAGCGGAGAAACAGCACCGCTCCTGTTTACCGCATTAAATAATCAATTTCTTAGCACCAACATGAATGCGCCCATGGCCAATTTACCGGTTGTCATCTTCCAAATGGCGATGAGTCCTTATGATGACTGGCAATCCCTGGCATGGTCTGGCGCCTTGTTAATCACGATTGCCGTCCTGGTATTGAACATTCTTGCCCGTTCCCTGTTTAAACAAAAATAACCCGATTAAAAAGCACTGCTTCATTTTCGCGAGTAACTTATGGCACACCACATCAAATTCAGTCTGCGCAATGTTGATTTTTACTATGGCAAAGACCATGCGCTCAAGGACATTAATCTGGATATCCCCAGCAACCAGGTGACGGCCTTTATCGGCCCTTCCGGTTGCGGCAAATCCACCCTGTTGCGCACCTTGAATCGCATGTATGACCTTTATCCGGGGCAACGTGCTGAAGGTAAAATTTTGCTGGATGATGTCGACATACTCGACAAAAAAACCGATTTAAACCATCTTCGTGCCCGGGTTGGTATGGTTTTTCAAAAGCCAACCCCCTTCCCCATGTCAATTTTCGATAATATTGCTTTTGGGATCAAACTGTATCAACGACTGTCGCGTTCAGAGTTGTCTGACCGTGTTGAATGGGCCCTTAAAAAAGCGGCGCTGTGGAATGAAGTGAAGGACAAACTGGGACAAAGTGGATACAGCTTGTCAGGTGGGCAACAACAACGCCTTTGCATCGCTCGTGGCATTGCCGTCAAACCCGAAGTGCTTTTACTCGATGAACCGGCCTCCGCGTTAGACCCGATCTCTACAGCACGCATCGAAGAACTGATCCATGAACTCAAAACAGAATATACCATCGCCATCGTGACCCACAGCATGCAGCAGGCGGCTCGTGTATCAGACTATACTGCCTATATGTATCTGGGTGAAATGATGGAGTTTGGCCGCACCGATGTGATTTTTACCAACCCCAGTAAAAAAGAAACCGAAGACTATATTACGGGGAAATTCGGCTAAGGCGCCAAAAAATAATAGGGAGTGCTCGCGGGTTGCCGCGTATTCGGGCATCTGCAGCGTTGCAAGCCTTGCATCCATCCCGAATATGCAACAATATATGTGACAATTATCTATTAACGAGACCAAGTATTGAACAAGAGGTGCTTTAACCTTTTGCCGCGGCCCTGACGGCCTTCACCACATACTCCGCATACGCTGCAGATTGTGCTGCCTCTGCACATTCTACCATTACCCGCACCAGGGGTTCTGTGCCAGAAGCGCGTAATACCACCCTGCCACGGTCTCCCATGCCAGCCTCCACCTCAACAACTGCTTGCTGTATCGATGCAGACTTTAAATCCACCTGTTTGTCTACCTGCACATTGATCATGGTTTGCGGGTACATGTACAGATCCGTCGTATAATCAGCCAGCGACATGCCGGTTTCCCGCAGCGCATGCAACACCTGTAACGCCGCGATAATGCCATCACCGGTGGTGTGCTTTTCCAGACACAGAAGATGTCCTGATGCCTCGCCCCCCAACTGCCATTCATGTTGACCCAACAATTCCAGCACATAACGGTCGCCGACACTTGCGCGCACAAAAGGGATTGCCAATCGCCCTAACGCATGTTGCAAGCCCAAATTACTCATCAAGGTACCTACCACTCCGCCCTTTAGTTTTCCAGTCTCCTTACGATAGCGAGCAATCACATACAACAATTGATCGCCGTTATATATACGACCGTTTGCATCAGCCATCATGACACGATCACCATCGCCATCCAATGCAATGCCGAAATCAGCCTTATGCTGCAATACCGCTGCGCTCAGGTGGGCCGTATCGGTTGCCCCACAATGGTCATTGATATTGGTGCCATTGGGCTGATGATTGATGGGGATGACTTCCGCACCCAACTCATGTAACACGGAGGGTGCAATATGGTAAGTCGCACCATTCGCGCAATCGACAACGATCCTGACACCCCGTAAATCCCGTTCGAATGGAAAAGTACTTTTGCAAAATTCAATATACCGGGCAGGCGCATCATCGATGCGTTTCACCCGGCCTAATTCAGCCGACGAGAAAGTCACCAATTCCCGTTCTAATTCTGCTTCAATAGCACGCTCAATTTCGTCCGACAGTTTTTCACCCGTGGAAGAAAAAAATTTGATGCCATTATCTTCATAGGGATTATGTGAGGCTGAAATCACAATACCTGCCTGCAAACGCAATGCTTTGGTTAAATAGGCCACTGCAGGCGTCGGCATAGGGCCAACAAGACGCACATCAACGCCTGCCGCACACAACCCCGCCTGCAGTGCAGCCTCCAGCATATAGCCCGACAGACGGGTATCCTTACCAATCAGCACCACCGGATGCTCACCTGGCTTCAGGGTGCAACGCTCACGCACCAGCACCTTTCCTGCTGCATAACCCAGCAGCATGACAAAATCAGGGGTAATGGGGTAAACACCGACCCGACCACGAATACCATCCGTACCGAAATATTTTCTGCCCATCAACATTCCTCTAAAGCTTGCCAAACAGTCAAAGCATCACGACAGGCCGTCACATCATGCACGCGCAGCACGCGCGCACCGCGCTGACAGGCGTACAGGTTGGCGGCAATACCTGCCGCCTCACGCTCCGTCACTGCTCGTCCAGTCAACTGGCCCAACATACTTTTACGCGACACGCCCACCAGCACCGGGGCGCCCAAATGATGTAACATCCCTAAATGCTTAATCAACAATAAATTATTCGCCAGGGATTTACCAAAACCAATGCCCGGATCAAGCAGTATCGAATCCTGTCTTACGCCTGCGCCGATGGCCAACGCCAGGCGTTGCTGCAGAAAGTCACGCACTTCGGTCACCACATCGCCATACTCAAGTTGCTGCTGCATCGACTCGGGGTTACCGCGCATATGCATCAAACACACCGCCACGCCATTTTTTGCCACCAGCTCCAACGCGCCGGGTGCACCAAGCGCCTGCACGTCATTCACCATGTCAACCCCTGCAACAATGGCTTCATGCATGACGCGCGGATTACGTGTATCGACAGAAATGACACAAGATGTACCTTGCAAACCAGCGATGACCGGCAATACACGTGCAATTTCTTCTTCATCACTCACCGGGGCAGCGCCGGGACGCGTGGATTCGCCCCCCACATCAATCATGTCCGCACCAGCGTCAATTAAACCATACGCATAATCAATAGCCGCTTGTGCGGAAGACCGTTTGCCCCCATCAGAAAAAGAATCCGGTGTGACATTCACAATCCCCATAACACGGGGAACAGACAAATCCAGAGATTTATGACGACAAATCAAACGCATATTAAAGAGACTGCCCGACCAGAAAGCGACAAGCCAGCAACAGCTGGCTTGTTAAACAGGGAAACGGAGATACCGCCACACCTATACGCCAGCGGCAGGTGTCGCTGTCGGTGCAGCATTAGGTGGCGTGGTGCCACTTGACGAAACCGAAGGTGTGCCAATATTCACTGGTTTGGGAAGACGGGGTGGCAAACCGGACATGATGTCTTTGATTTGATCCGCATCAATGGTTTCCCATTCCAGTAAAGCATGGGTCATGGCTTCTACTTTGTCGCGATTGTCTTCCAGCAATTTACGCGCCAATGCGTATTGTTCATCAATAATGCGACGAATTTCGACATCCACTCGTTGCATGGTGGCTTCGGACACGCTTTTATGGGTGGTCACGCTACGTCCCAAAAATACCTCGCCCTCATTTTCGCCATAGACCATTGGACCCAAAGCGGGTGACATTCCCCACTGCGTCACCATGCGGCGCGCCATCTCGGTGGCACGTTCAAAATCATTCGATGCCCCAGTCGTCATGTGGTTCATGAATATTTCTTCAGCAATTCGCCCACCGAACAACACCGAAATATTTTGCAGCAACTGAGCACGATCCATGCTGTAACGGTCTTCCGTAGGCAATTGCATGGTTAACCCCAACGCGCGCCCACGCGGAATAATGGTGACCTTGTGTACCGGATCGGTTTTGTCCAGCAGATAAGCCACCACGGCATGCCCGGATTCGTGATACGCCGTATTGCGACGCTCCTCCTCTGGCATCACCATGCCCTTGCGCTCACTGCCCATCATAATCTTGTCTTTAGCGCGTTCAAAGTCATCCATGTCGACCAGGCGCTTATTGCCTCGCGCCGCAAACAGTGCCGCCTCATTCACCAAATTGGCGAGATCCGCGCCTGAAAAACCTGGCGTTCCTCTGGCCAAAATATCCGCACGCACATCCGTTCCCATAGGGATTTTACGCATGTGGACCAGCAAAATTTGCTCGCGACCGCGTATATCGGGCAAGGAAACAACCACTTGACGATCAAAACGACCAGGGCGCAATAAAGCGGGATCGAGCACATCAGGCCGATTTGTGGCTGCAATCACGATCACGCCGGCAGAACCTTCAAAACCATCCATCTCAACGAGCAATTGATTCAACGTTTGCTCACGCTCGTCATTACCACCCCCCATGCCAGCGCCACGCTGCCGACCTACCGCATCAATTTCGTCAATAAAAATAATACAGGGCGCATGCTTTTTAGCCTGCTCAAACATATCGCGCACCCGCGCCGCGCCCACACCGACGAACATTTCGACAAAATCAGAACCGGAAATACTGAAAAAAGGCACTTTGGCTTCGCCGGCAATGGCCTTGGCCAACAGGGTTTTACCGGTCCCAGGACTACCTACCATCAATACACCGCGCGGTACGCGTCCACCCAGTTTTTGAAATTTTGCTGGTTCACGTAAAAAATCGACCAGTTCAGCCACTTCTTCTTTGGCTTCATCGCAACCCGCCACATCCGCAAAGGTAATTTGATTGGTCGATTCATCGAGCATACGTGCTTTACTTTTACCAAACGAAAAAGCACCCCCTTTACCGCCTCCCTGCATCTGGCGCATGAAAAACACCCACACGCCGATCAGCAACAACATGGGAAACCATGAAATGAAAATATTCATCAGGAAAGAAGGCTCTTCCTCAGGACGTGCTTGAACTGCCACACCACCTTTGAGCAAATCCGACACCATCCAGGGGTCAGCCGGCGCATAGGTGCTGAAATGGTGCCCATCGGTTCGCACCCCTTTAATCACATGGTTCTCAATCACCACTTTGGCAATTTGGCCTTGCTTGACCTGATCGAGGAACTGGGAGTAATCCATTTGCACCTGAGGCGTCTCGTGGGTGTTAAACTGATTAAATACTGTCATCAGTACCAACGCGACCACCAACCAAATGGCTATATTTTTAAACATGTTATTCATCTATCCAGCTCCTGATGAGCGTCCACAAAAACCGTGTGGCGTGTCGTTTATTTTAAACAGAATGCTTCTCGAAATCTTTGCAACCATGACAGCAATTACACACATTCATTCTTCTACCCGAACCGGGGCACATTCAATCCTTCACCAAGGATTTTAGTCCCTTACCCAGCAAATAGACCTCATTGCTACGGTCACGCGAGGCTTTCGGCTTGCGGCTCAACACCTGATTGAAACTAAAGCGCATGTCGGTAAGATAGTCTGAAAATCCCTCGCCCTGAAACACCTTCACCAAAAAATTTCCTTCGGGTCTCAGCCAGACACGGGCAAACTCCAGCGCCAACTCACACAAATACAAGCTACGCGCCTGATCAACACTACTCACACCGCTCATATTGGGTGCCATATCACAGATTACAAGATCAAGTCGACGGTTTTTTAAAGCCAATTCCATTTCATCCAGGGTAACCTGTTCCGTGAAATCGCCTTGAATAAAATGCACCCCGGGAATCGGATCCATCGGTAACAGATCCAAAGCAATCACTTGCGCACCCTGACGACTGGCAAATTGAGACCAGCCGCCTGGTGTAGAACCCAAATCGGCGAGCATACAACCGGGTCGTATCAAGCCATCCTTTTGACTGATCTCTTCCAGCTTGAATGCGGCACGTGAGCGATATCCCTGTGCTTTGGCGAGTTTCACATAAGGATCGTTGAGATGCTCACGCATCCATGCTTTGCTGGTTTTAGCTGGCTTCATTCTTTCGCGAGCAGCACCAGTCCGAGCAGACTTTCAATCAGATAAATAATACTTGCAATACCATGCCAACGCGCAAACCGGTCGCTGAATGCGCTTTGCATCACTGCCTTGGGCCAGGCTTGCACTTTGAGCGCTTCGATGATCGGTTGAATACCGAAATAACCGGCCAAAGTCATCAGAAGCATGATCAAAGCAGCCCAAAACCAGACTTGTTTGAGCGCTCCGCCACCAAATCGGACCAATCGGTGAATCAGTAAATAAAACCCGCAGGCCATCCCCAGCAAAGCAATCACGGTAAACATTCCGCCCGCCAGATTACCGGCAAGTTGCTTGTCTTTCAGATGCCAAAACAACACGGGTGCAGCAATATAGCCAATCGCCCACAGACCGCCTACCCAAGCGGTAACAGCAATTCTGGCAAAAAATTCTGCAAAACGGGATGAACTCATTTATAAGTAGCGCACATCCAGCACTTCATACTGGCGCACGCCTCCGGGTGCCATCACATCTGCTGTGTCACCGACATACTTGCCAATCAAGGCGCGTGCGATAGGTGAACTGATAGAAATCTTGGATTGTTTAATATTGGCTTCATCATCACCCACAATTTGGTACGTGACCGCGTCGCCGCTTTCCACATCTTCAAGCTCTACCGTCGCACCAAAAACAATCCGCCCTTCCGCATCAATGCTTGCAGGGTCAATAATTTGGGCCGTGGACAATTTGGCTTCCAGTTCAGCAATACGGCCTTCAATAAAACCCTGCTTCTCTTTCGCTGCATCATACTCAGCATTTTCGGACAAATCGCCTTGGGCACGCGCTTCAGCAATGGCAGTAATCACAGATGGGCGCTCAACCGTTTTTAAACGGTGCAGCTCTTCCCGCAGCTGTTGTGCGCCGAAAACAGTTAAAGGTACTTTGGTTATCGCGTTCATTTCATACTTTCCAGGGCGCGCACACGCCCATGCAATTGCTGTAAATCGTACACAGTCAGTTCACTCATCGCACGCATACCGATGCATGCCGCCCGCGCACCTTCCAGTGTGGTGTAATATGTCACACGTTGTGCCAGGGCCACACGACGAATTTCTACCGAATCGCGGGCAGCACGCTTGTCATCCACCACATTGACGATGAAATTAATTTCATTGTTTTTAATCATATCGACGACATGCGGACGGCCTTCAGCGACTTTGTTCACCACCCTTACCGCCAAACCCGCCGTTTGCAACGCCGCTGCCGTACCACGGGTTGCCACCAACACAAACCCCAAAGCCAACAATTCTGCACCAATTTCAACAATTTTATCCTTGTCGGCATTGCGCACACTCAAAAAAGCCTGTCCGCCTTTGGGTAATTTAACGCCCGCTGCCAACTGCGATTTGACAAAGGCCTCAGCAAAAGTTTCGCCTATGCCCATTACCTCACCCGTTGATTTCATTTCCGGGCCCAATAAGGTGTCCACACCCTGAAATTTGGCAAATGGAAATACGGCTTCTTTCACCGAATAATAAGGCGGGATAATTTCATCCACCACACCCTGTTCCACCAAAGACGTACCCGCCATACATCGAGCAGCCACTTTCGCCAACTGCACGCCCGTGGCTTTGGACACAAAAGGCACAGTACGCGAAGCGCGCGGATTCACCTCTAACACATAGACAGTTTCATTTTGGATCGCAAACTGCACATTCATCAAGCCGATCACATTGAGTGCACGAGCCATTGCGATCGTTTGCCGGCGAATTTCATCCTGCAGTGCGCGGGAGAGGTTATAGGGAGGCAAAGAACAGGCTGAATCACCCGAATGCACACCAGCCTGCTCAATGTGTTCCATGATACCACCGATGACAACCATTTCGCCATCGGACACGGCATCCACATCGACCTCTACCGCATTACTCAAAAAACGATCCAGTAACACAGGGGAATCATTCGATACTTTGACTGCTTCACGCATATAACGCTGTAAATCTTCTTCAGCACGCACAATTTCCATTGCCCGTCCACCCAACACATAGGATGGCCGCACCACCAGGGGGTAACCAATTTCTGATGCCAAAACAATAGCTTGCTCTGCCGAACGCGCGGTACGGTTAGGTGGCTGCAACAACCCCAGTGCGTGTAACATTTTTTGAAAACGTTCACGGTCTTCCGCACAATCAATCATATCAGGCGTTGTACCAATAATCGGTGCGCCGCAAGATTGTAAATCACGAGCCAGTTTTAGTGGCGTTTGTCCACCATACTGGACAATCACGCCCACTGGTTTCTCAATTCGTACAATTTCCAGCACATCTTCCAAAGTCAACGGCTCAAAATACAGGCGGTCCGAAATATCATAATCGGTGGACACTGTTTCAGGATTGCAGTTGACCATGATGGTTTCAAAACCATCTTCGCGCAACGCAAGTGCAGCATGGACGCAGCAATAGTCAAACTCTATCCCCTGCCCAATGCGATTCGGTCCACCGCCAAGCACCATAATTTTACGGCGACTGGTCGGTTGGGCCTCGCATTCTTCTTCGTAGGTGGAATACATATACGCCGTGTGCGAAGCAAACTCTGCCGCACAGGTATCCACCCGCTTGTACACTGGGTGAATGTGCTGCGCCCAACGTCGTTGACGCACAGCATCTTTATCCACGCCCAGCAAACTCGCCAAACGCCGGTCAGAAAATCCATCCCGTTTTAAACTGCGTAATTCCGCAACATCCAGGCTGTCCAGCTGACGACCGGTCAAATTCGATTCGGTGTCAACCAAAGCGCGAATTTGTGCCAAAAACCATGGATCGATGTGCGAAAATACCTGCACTTCTTCCAAACTCATCCCTACTCTAAACGCGTCAGCCACATACCAAAGCCGCTCCGGTCCAGGATTGCCAATTTCCGCTTCTATCACGTCACGATCTTGACTCAGCGTATCCAAACCGTATACACCGGTTTCCAGGCCCCTGATGGCTTTTTGTAACGATTCGCGGAAAGTACGGCCTATCGCCATCACCTCACCCACTGATTTCATTTGCGTCGTCAAACGATCATTGGCTTGCGGAAATTTTTCAAAGGCAAAACGGGGTATCTTGGTGACGACATAATCGATACTGGGCTCGAACGAAGCAGGCGTCACGCCGCCAGTAATATCATTGGTCAATTCATCCAGCGTATAACCCACTGCCAATTTGGCGGCAATTTTAGCGATGGGGAAGCCGGTAGCCTTGGAGGCCAATGCCGATGAACGCGACACACGCGGATTCATTTCAATCACCACCATGCGTCCATCACGCGGGTTGATACCAAACTGCACGTTGGAGCCGCCTGTTTCCACGCCGATCTCTCGCAGCACGGCAATCGAAGCGTCACGCATGTGCTGATATTCACGGTCAGTCAACGTCAATGCGGGCGCTACCGTAATTGAATCGCCAGTGTGCACCCCCATTGGGTCAAAATTTTCAATTGAACAGACAATAATGCAGTTGTCCTTGCGGTCACGCACCACTTCCATCTCAAATTCTTTCCAGCCGATGAGCGATTCCTCAATCAACAGTTCATGCGTGGGCGAAGCTTCAAGACCGCGCTCGCAAATTTCAACGAATTCTTCGCGATTGTAAGCAATGCCGCCACCGGTTCCGCCCATGGTAAATGAAGGCCGAATGATGGTTGGAAAGCCCATCACTGCCTGTACCTGCAAGGCCTCTTCCATGCTGTGCGCAATCAGGGAACGGGGTGAATGCAAACCAATACGTGCCATGGCCTGCTTAAATTTTTCCCGGTCTTCCGCCATATCGATGGCATCACGCGACGCACCGATCATTTCCACGCCATAACGTTCCAAAACACCATGTTTGGCCAAATCCAGCGCGCAATTCAGCGCAGTCTGCCCGCCCATGGTCGGCAACAACGCATCAGGACGCTCTTTCGCGATAATTTTTTCTACCACTGACCAGGTAATGGGCTCAATGTAAGTCACATCGGCCATGTCAGGGTCGGTCATGATTGTCGCCGGATTGGAATTGACCAAAATCACGCGATAACCTTCCTCACGCAGTGCTTTGCATGCCTGCACGCCGGAATAATCAAATTCGCACGCCTGGCCGATAACAATCGGTCCCGCACCAATAATCAGGATACTGTGTAAGTCTGTACGCTTGGACATAGGATTGTGTGAGTTGCCGCCTTTAATTGACAAATTTTTGCCCAACACTCGTTAGGGCTTGTTAATATTTAGGCCGCTTTATGACGAAAGGTACGCATCATTTGCACAAAGCGATCAAACAAACCGGCTACATCATGTGGTCCAGGACTGGCTTCAGGGTGCCCCTGAAAACCGAATGCAGGCACATCGGTACGCTCAATCCCTTGCAAAGAGCCATCAAACAGCGACACATGCGTTGCGCGCAAGATGTCAGGAAGTTCTTTTGAATCAACAGAAAAACCATGATTCTGACTGGTGATCATCACTCGCCCGCTGTCCAGATCTTTGGCCGGATGGTTAGCACCGTGATGACCAAATTTCATTTTGACGGTTTTTGCACCGGAAGCCAATGCCAGTAACTGATGTCCCAAACAAATACCAAAAACCGGAATACCACTGGCCAATAACTGAGTAATCGCCGTAATGGCATAATCACACGCTTCCGGATCGCCAGGGCCATTAGACAAAAAGATGCCATCCGGATGCAGAGCGAGCACAGCTTCTGCACTGGCCTGAGCAGGCAAGACCGTCACGCGACAGCCGCGCCCGGCCAGCATGCGCAATATATTGCGCTTTACACCATAGTCAAATGCGACCACATGCCAAGGCTGATCGGCAGGCGTTGCAAAACCGCCCTCAAGCTGCCACTCGCCTTCGGTCCATTCATAAAGGGCTGTCACAGAGACCTCTTTGGCCAGATCCATGCCGACCAAGCCAGAGAATGATTGCGCCTGCCGCAAGGCATCCGCCTCATCAATTTCACCTGCCATGATACAGCCAGCTTGTGCACCGCGCTCACGCAACAACCGCGTCAAACGCCGCGTATCAATCTCCGCAATCGCCACCACATGATGTTGTATTAAATAACTTTCCAAATCGCCAGAAGAACGATAGTTGCTTGACAATAATGGTAAATCCCGCACCACCAAACCTGCCGCATACAAGGCAGCAGATTCACAATCTTCCGTATTGACGCCAGTATTACCAATATGCGGACAAGTCAAAGTCACAATCTGTCGTGCATACGAGGGATCAGTCAAAATCTCCTGATAGCCAGTCATGGCGGTATTAAACACCACCTCACCCACTGCAACACCCGGTGCACCAATGGCCGAGCCACGGAACACCGAACCATCAGCCAACACAAGAACAGCGGGACGTCGTTGCGACAAGGATTACCTCAGCCAGGAAATTGGAGACACAAAGAAACGGGCAAGGTTCACACCACGCCCGCATCCTTTAAAAAGTTGTGTCATTTTAGCCCAAACTGCTTTAATTGTCCATCACCACCTTTGTCCATTCTTTACGAAACGCCACGTCATCATAAAAAGGCAACCGCGCCACAACGGGTGCCCAGTAAAATCAGTCGGCTCACCGCCGGGCAAAGCTGCGCCAGCGGCATAAATAAACACGCCGATCATTTCATCGCATCCTTTTGGCAAACGGATTGAACAGGCCACAGACGGTTGATGATGCCGTGTCAACTCGCCTCATTCGAGGTAAAATAGCCGAAATAAGTTTTTAAGCAAATGATCACGGGGATTTCCATCATGCAAGCACGCGTCAAATGGGTAGAAAACAGGGCATTTTTAGGGCAGACCGGCAGCGGTCATGCGGTACTCATGGACGGCGCGCCCGAAAGCGGCGGCAACAATCTCGGCCCTCGCCCCATGGAGATGTTGTTGTTGGGCGCGGGGGGCTGCACAACATTCGATGTGGTGAGCATACTCCAAAAATCGCGCGCCAAAATCACGGATTGCGTCGTGGAAATTAGCGCAGAACGGGCAGAAACCGATCCCAAGGTATTCACCCACATCCATATGCATTTCATCGTCACCGGCCATGCACTTAAACCAGAACTGGTTGAGCGCGCCATTCGTCTTTCAGCGGAAAAATATTGCTCTGCCACCATTATGCTGGGGCGTACCGCTACGGTGAGCCATGATTTTGTAGTGGTAGAAATGCAGACCGAAACCGCTTAGCCCGTAAAACCCGGGATAAGTTTATTGCCGGGGATGTCGCAAATTAGAGGGCAAAGTTGTCGCATTAAAATTGGTGCGCCATGGATTAATGTCCAATCCACCGCGACGGGTATATCGCGCATACACAGACAACTTCGTCGGTCGGCAAGCGTGTTGAATGTCGATAAAAATTTGCTCTGCGCATTGCTCATGAAAGGCATTGTGCGTGCGGAAACCCACTAAATAGCGCAATAAACTGGCTTGATCAATGGGTGCGCCGAGATAATAGATTTGTACACTCGCCCAATCGGGCTGCCCTGTCACGGGACAATTTGATTTGAGCAAGCGGGATACCAGCGTTTGCTCGATCTGCGGGGCGCTCGCATCGACCTGCAATATTTCTTTGCCAACTTGTCCCACTTCGACATCAATGTCCAGGCGATCCAGCAACAGACCTGCCATTTCAGTCAAACTTTGCCCGGCCACTTCCTCTGGCGTTTGCAAATGCACATCTACCCTTGCGCCTGCCACCCGGGACAAATCGGCTGCAATCCGGTTTTTCACAGCATTCATGTCCTGCATCGCTATCTGACTGTAACCGTTCAGATACAATTTCAGGGATTTCGATTCAATGAGTGCAGGAGAGTCTGCCGGAAAGATGATTTTTGCTAACGCAACCTGTGGTTTGCCGCGCATATTCAACCAGGATAGCTCATAGGCATTCCAAATGTCTGCGCCCAAAAAGGGCAAAGACCCCAAGATACCCAGCTCTGCCCGCATGGGTGCGCGGGGTACCGCATACAGCACCCCTGCGTCATGTGCACCGTCATATTCTGTCGGCTTGCCCAACAAACTGGTTTCGAGATGGGTATCAGGCATTGGGGACAGTCACCGCATAGGGTAAATTCCACAGACTCAGCAACTCACCGTCAACCGCTTTAAGACTTAACGGATAGCCAAGGGCGCTACTCACCTGAATCACCGCCAACGCATCCCACCCCCCCGTTGGGGCTGGTTGCGCATTCACGATCATGCCTGTGGCCTGACCGGGAACATCAGGGCTAAAAATTTCATCGCCGGGGGTCATCGGCATTTGACTGTGGACGCCATACATCCGACGTTTCAATTTCCCCAAATAATGCATACGGGCAACAATTTCCTGGCCGGTATAACAGCCTTTTTTGAAATCAACCCCTTGTATCAAATCAAAATTAACCATTTGCGGTACAAACTGCTCTTGTGTGACCGACACGATGGATGGAATACCGGCCTGAATCTCCAGCCACTGCCATTGCGCGGCATCAATCAGATCAGCCTCTTGCGCCAGGGTAGCCAGCACATTTTCTGCCATGTCCTTACGCACCACCAGCTGAAAACGCTCCTGATCAAGCCGCAACACGTCAAGAAACTCGTTCTCCGCTGAACGCATCGCTGCAGACGGCACGGAAACGGATAAACGCGCAATCAATGCCTCAGCCCCTGATCCCGCCAAGCCAATCCGCACCCATTGTTCACGCACATCACTCAAGCTGACTTGAGCTCGCAGCACATACATGGTTAAACGTTTCTGTATACTTTCCTGCAAATGGGCTGGCAATTGAATGAACCACTCACCGGCACGCCGCCACATCAGAAAATTGGCCAACAAACGCCCTTTTGGCGTACACATCCCATTGTACTGCACTTCAGAATTCGCTAATTTTCGTACGTCATTGGTTAATTGACCTTGCAAAAACAATTCAACATCATTACCCCTGACCCCAATTAAACCAAGATCAGACAAATCAGCATACACCACGCCTTCGTTCAAGCCCTTAGTCCACACCATTATTCCATCCCTAATCATATTTCAAGCCACAGAGCCTGCTGAGTCGCAAACA
>CABS01000196.1_pt1 | contig 69493 bp, 77 predicted proteins | sample 344768 | NCBI WGS metagenome assembly CABS01 (sample SAMEA3138346, study PRJNA38045) | mine drainage metagenome | isolation source: Carnoules arsenic-contaminated mine drainage | place: France:Carnoules | collected 21-May-07 | reverse complement strand
CGAATGGCAACTTCGGATTCGAGGACGGAGAAGCGGTTGTGGGTGTAGTCCGGCAGGCCACCCGTGCCATTGGGCACGGTGTAGTTGGTGAAGCTGTCCGGGCCGGCCGTCGGGCTGGCCAGGGTGATGGTGCCGGGCGCGTTGTACTTCGGGTCGGTCTGCAGGGTTTTGGTGACGATGGCGAACAGCACGCTGCGCACGTCAGCGGTGTAGTTGCCCTTCACCACGTCGGGCCAGGTGAGGTAGTTGGTCACGCCGCCGGAGTTGGTTTCATCCACGCCGAACAGGGCTTGCAGGCTGACCACGCCGGCGGCCACGGGGTTGATGGAGGTGAGCGTGTCGTTCTGCGCGTTGATCACGGCGCGCATCAGCATGGGGTAACTGCCGGTTGCCGTGCCCGCAGTGCCATAGGTGCCGACGTAATACACCACGGTTTGCTCGACGGTGGTGGCCGCAGGGCCGAGGTCGGTGAGGCGCGAGCCGATCAGGTTGCTGTTGACCAGCCCCGAGGTTGGCCAGACACCGGCCGCCTGCATCTGTGTTTGAAAGCCCGTGTAGCCACTGCCAGGAAAGAGCTGGGTGCTTTTGCTGGCGATTGTCGGCGGGTTGCTGGGGTTGACATTGGCAATGGGTACCCGAAAACACACGAGTTTGCCGTTCAAAGGCATGCGCAGCAGTGCGCCGTCGCCGGCGTTGATGCCGGTGACTGTCTGTAGCGGCAAAACAGTCGAGCTGATGGCGCCATTCGCGCCGGGCGCGGTGGTCGTCGACGCTTGCTGAACCACATAGGTGCTCGGGTTGCCGCTGCTCGGCAACTGCAGGGCGCTGGTGGTGCCGGTGAAAAACAGCATGTCGGTGAACTGCGCGTTGCTGCCATAGCCGTTTGGGTCGGGCGTCGTGCTGGGGTAGGTGGGGCTGCCCACGGCCGTGCTGGTGGGCAAGGGCAGCGGTTGCGACGCCGCAGACACGGGGTATTGGAAGAACGCCGGGTTGGTCAGACTGCTGTTGTAGGCCAGGGTCACGCTGCAACGCGACTGCACCCCGCCGAGCATGAACCCGGAGTTGCTCAGGTCCTGGGTGATGAGGTCGAGCGCGGCGCGGGACTGGTTGTCGCGCTGGCTGACATCGGACATCTGCACGTTTTCCTTGGTCAGCGCGATTTGCACCAGCAGCACCGAGAGCGAGAAGATGATGGCCGCGACCAGCGCCACCATCAGCTCGACGAGGGTCAGGCCGCGCTGGCGGGGCAGGGTGAGGCGTGCAGGCGTGGCGTGCATGTCAGAACCCCACCTGGTAGTTGTAGGTCTGGGTGCGCTGGGTGTATTTCTGGGTGCTCAGGTCGCCGGATGTTGTGCTCCAGGCGATGAGCAATGTGATACCGCACAGCGTGGTGGTCGGCGTGGGTGCGGTGCAAGGGGCGCCTTCAGCTCCCGCGACGGGGGTGATGGTGACGCTGGCGTTGGGCAGCATGGTTTGCTGGGTGAAGAAGATATTGGCCAGCCAAGGCTGCAAGGCTGATGGCGCTGTGGTGTAAGTCGACGGCGTGTAGGTCTGCGCTGTGGTGGTACCGAGTTGCCCCACCAGGCCCGGATTGGCCTGCAGCAGCGCCCAGAACTGGTTGCCGAGGGCGGCGGTGTCGGTGGCCGCTTCGTTGGCCGTGACGGCTGGTACCGCCATGGTGTAGATGGACGCGATACTGAGCATGCCGAGGCTGAAAATGACGATGGCCACCAACACGCTGATGAGCGACAGCCCGGCCTGACGGCCAGCCCGCGCGCGGATTGACGAAGTCGAGAAGGGCAGGCTCATGACGCGGTGTTGCTGTTGAGGATGACGCTGCCCGAACTGAGCACCTGCATCATCCAGGTTTGACCATTGGCGGTGCTCACAGTGATGGTGGGCGAGATGGGGGGGCCGCCGACGCCGTCCGTGATGAAGCCTTGAGAATTAAAGACAAGGTCCCCGGTGGTTGGCGCGTTCGCCGTAGTGGTGCAGGTGACGCCTGGGTATTGCGTCGCTGCATTGGTCATGGAGTGTTCAGCGTTCGGGTTTGGGTTTCCCCCCACAGTGGTGGTCCACATGCAGTTACCCGGGCCCAGCTTCATGACCACAGGCTGCTGCGTCGTCACCGCCAGATTGCGCGCCCAAGCCACATCTTGTGGAAACTTGTTGACTAAAACTGAGGTCTTGCTGGACTGGATCATGCTCACCAAATCGGGCACGCCCAGCGCGCCGAGCATGGCCGCCACCGCGATGGTGACCATCAGCTCAATGAGGGTGAAGCCACGTGGGTGGTGGGCTGCGTGGCGCATCTCAGCAGTTTCCGGACTGGTCGCGCACCCAGCAGGTGTTGGGGTTGGGCTTGGACCAACCGGCGGGCACGTTAGTGGTGGCTTTGTTGCCGTCCTGGTCGATGGTGTAGGTCATTGCCCCGCCCGTGGTGAGGTCGGGCGAGGTGGCGGTTGCGGTCAAGGTGAACTGTGTCGGCGTGGCCGCAGCAACCGCGCAGGTGAAATTGAAGTATTTGCCCGTGGGCAGGTTCACGTTCGCGCAGGGCCAAGGGTCAGGGTTGCTCGCAGTGGTGGCGTCCGTGTAGGTTCTGTTGTCTTGGTAGTACTGCTGCATAGCCACGCTCAGGCCCGACAGCCCGGAGAACGCCTCCGCCAGCTTGCTGCGCGTGACGTAGCTGTTGTAGGCCGGCAGGGCGATGGCCGAGAGGATGGCGACGATCGCCACGACGATCATCAGTTCAATAAGGGTGAAGCCACGAGAGGTTTTCATGCCAACGATGCTCCTTGGGTACATTCTGACTTGTGTTGACGGGATCACCCTAAAAAAATGGATGAACGGTAGGTTTTAGCCGACGAACGGTATGCGCAGAAAAATTCAAGAGATCCCCAAGCTCAATGCCATTGATCGTCAGATGCTGACGGTTTTGCAGGACGATGCGCGGATCACGGCCCTCGATCTGTCCAAACTGGTTGGGATTTCACCCACAACCGTCCCGGAGCGCATTCGGCGCATGGTCCGTGACGGCTACATTCTGGGGTTTGAGGCGCGGCTGAATCCGGCCAAGCTCGGAGCAGGATTTCTCGTGCTCGTCCAGGTCTGCTTGGACCCAACGCAGCCTGGCGGTTATGAACATTTCAGGGTTGCGGTACGGCAGCACCCCGAAGTCATGGAATGCCACTTGGTAGCTGGAGAGTTCGACGTTTTTCTCAAGATACGGACGGCAGACGTGGCAAGCTACCGGGCTTTTCTCGCCCGAGTCGCGCCGACACTCCCGGGATTGCGATCCATCCGCAGCCATGTCGTGCTGGAGCCCGACCGAGAGTCGCCACGCGTGTCCATTGCGGCTGTTTAGACATCACTGATCAAATCGAGCTGTTCGACCTGCCCAGCACCAACCCTCAACTCATACATGGGTGCCCCCGGCTTGCAAGGCTTTCGCGCATGACGGTTTGAAGGGGTCGATTGCAGCCATACATCCGGCCTTTGCTGCGGCATGGTGCCGCTGGCCCTGATGGAATTCGCGGATCGGTATCTCATCAATCCATCGGGCTTGAATGCCCGTTGAGTTCGCCAGATTTGACCAATCCCGGTCTGACCTATCTTGCCATCACTGCTTGATCGCCTGAAGCAATCGGTGGGGAAACTCCTCAAAGCGTTGGCGGAAACCTGTGCTGCGGGTGGCGTCAAGGGCGCTCGTCAGAGCTGCGCAGCAACCCCTTGACGCTGCACATGCATACGCTTGTGTAGGGAGGTGGACCACACCCCGCTGGGGGCCACCTCCCTGCAGACCCCGCGCGACCATCGTGGTGCGCCATGCTGCTCATCCTTGCTGCGGTGTGGGCACGAAGCCAGCCTGATAGCTGCGCTTGTGCGCCAGCAGCGCCCAGATCGTGCGCGCGTTCTTGTTAGCTAGCGCCACGGCGGCAACGTTGGCATGGCACCTGGCGAGCAACTTCTGCAGCCAACTCCCCACAGGAGCCTTACGCTGCCTGGCAAAAATCACCGAGCGCGCACCATGAATGAGCAGGGTGCGCAGGTAACTGTCGCCCCGCTTGCTCATGCCCAGCAGCACGTTCTTGCCGCCACTGGAATGCTGGCGGGGAACCAGGCCCAGCCAGGCAGCGAGTTGCCGCCCCGAGCTGAAGGCGCGGGCGTCACCGATGCTCGCCACCAGGGCGCTGGCGGTGATGGGGCCGATGCCGGGGATGGCCTGTAGCCTGCGGCAGTCGTCTTGCTCTTGCGCCCAGCGCTCGATCTGCGCCTCCAGGTCATGGACCTGGGCGTCCACCACCTTGAAGTGCTCCAGCAGCCTGCCGATGAGCTCGATGAACATCCCGGGCAGCTTCTGGCGCGCCTCATCCACCAGCAGCGGCACGCGCTGGCGAATGTGGGCGATTCCCTGCGGCAAAACCAGCCCGTACTCGGCCAGCAACCCGCGGATGCGATTGGCGTGTGCGGTGCGTTCTTCGACAAATCCCTGGCGCGCACGGTGCAAGGCCAGGATCGCCTGTTGCTCGGGCGTCTTCACCGGCACGAAACGCATGCTCGGGCGCGCCACGGCTTCGCCAATGGCTTGCGCATCGGCCGCGTCGTTCTTGTTGGTCTTCACATAGGGTTTGACGAACTGCGGCGCCATCAGCCGGACCTCATGCCCCAGCGCCCGCAACTGCCGCGCCCAGTGGTGGGCGCTGCCACAGGCTTCCATGCCGACCAGGCATGCCGGAAGGTTGGCGAAGTACGCCGTCACCTGATCGCGCCGAAGCTGCTTCTTCAGCACGGTCTTGCCCTGCGCATCCACACCGTGGACGACCAAGACGCTCTTTGCCAAATCCAGGCCAATCGTCGTAACCTTCATCGCGGGTGCTCCTCTCGTGTTCGTGGAACTTCAAAACCCCACACTTTGGCACATCGATGCCGTATCGGGTGGGGGCACCCATTCCATTAATCCCGAGGAGCGGCTCAATACAGACTCGAAGCAAGCGATGGGCGACTTCCAGGATCGCCGGGTTCGCGATGCAGCTTGATACTTCAATGGGCAGGAGCAATAGCTCAGCGAGCCATGGGGTTTTCCCGCCGAAGTGGCAACGCGCAGCCTTGTGTGTACGTCTGCACTCTGGGTGCAAGCTGGACTTGAAGCCCCTCGCAGGTTGGCGCCTGACCCCCATTGACCGCCTAGGCGACCGGCTTGAACATCCGACACATCAATGCCTTTGAGGCGCCAACAAGAAAAGATCGAGCTTGTGGATTTATGCACACTTCGTTCCGCTTTCAAGATGGATCCACCTAACGCATTGTCATGCTCAGCTCCACAATCTCGAGAGGAACAGCACACGGAGACGTTCATGGCCCTTCTCAACTGGTTTCGCGACAACCTGCACTGCCAATCTGCGACGGATAGCCTCCTGGCTGACACTGTCGTGCTTTCGTTGTTTGCGGCCAAACAGGAAGCAAACCAGGACGGGTTGAATTGCTTCGGAGTCATTCAAAGCCCTCAGGAATGGAAAGGCAGACTGACGTGTATGCGCGCAGGGACATTCATGAAAAGTATGACCCTGATGCGCTTAGTCACGAGCTTGTTTATACGCTTGGCAGCAACAGAGGTATCCCCGTGAGGCTGATCGACTGGTGCCATCGCACGATCCGTACTTTTATCCTCACATTGACCACTGAGATTCAATTTCACAGACGGTCGCACAATGCTTCCGTGGCCTCTGCACCCATTATAAATAAAATCGCCCTAAGAAAAATCCACCGAGGGTTGCGGACAGTTCACATAAACGGCCTCACCGAATCCCCGCGATTGGATACTCCAATTATCCTTAGGTACGCTTCCAAAAAGGATGCTTGGTTCCCTGGAGCCATTAATAAAGAATACCAAAACGGAGCACTTACCGTTCATCTTAATATTCATCTAGCTATTGGCTCGATTGTGGTATTGCGGAGTAGCCCAAGTGCGGGAAAAACCCAGATACGTCAAGGTGCGTACAAGGTTAGTGCCGTCGAGAACAGGCTGGGTCATGGCAGCGATGAAAGAAATTTCATTCTACGCCTAGATATGATTTAAAATGAAAAACGAATTAAAATATTTCGCGCGAAACAATGGATCGAAGGCGCGAAATAGCATACGGCTTGCCATGTTAATGTTCAAGGTGCACCAAAAATATGGTGATTCATGGCTTTCTTCCGAAGCAACACGGGAGATAAAAAAGGCCGATTATGATTTGAGGCAGGCAAGCATAGCTGGCTTAATTATTAATTCAAATTCCGGAAGAGGACACATAAAGCGCTAGTGTCGTGAGTTAGATCTTAATTCGTGAGCTGGTTCTCGGTATGTTTTGTCTAAGCTGTTGAATTCATGGGTTATTTCCAATAATGTTCTGATATTGTTTCTTCACCCTGTTGAACGATAGCCCCATCTTCCACCACAAACGCGATATGTCTTGCAACCATTTGCAAACGCTCACGAAGATTTCTTTCTGCTGTGATATTTTCTGAGACGTTCACCATTTGCGCATCACCTGATCACCACTGGGAGCCTCCAACCATGCACAAAAAGACCATCACCAGCGTCACCACCTTCTCCAGCTTTGTCCTGGTCGCCCTGCTGAGCGGCTGCGCCAGCAAGCCTCCTTTGGTTCCCGCTGCCGCCATGGCACCTGCGCCGGCTGTCGCGTCGTCCAACGGCAACAGCGGCCAAAGCGCGGTGGCCGCCGTGCAGGCCCCAGTCGTCAACACCCTGGCACCGGGCCCGAACGTCCCCAAGAGCGTGTACTTCGGCTTCAACCGCTACGCACTCAAGGCCGAATACAAGCCTGTGGTGGAGGCGAACGCCCAGTTTCTCCAAAGCCATCCCAACGCGCATGCGCAACTGCAAGGCAATTGCGACCCGCGCGGCAGCCAGGAATACAATCTGGCGCTGGGCCAGGCGCGCGCCAATGCGGTGATGAAAGCCATGGAGCTCTTGGGCGCCAACCCCAACCAGATGGAAGCCATCAGCTATGGCTCCGAGAAAGCCAGCCATGCTCGTGCCGACTTCACGCACGACCGGCGGGTGGACATCGCTTACCGGCAATGAGGTGGCCTTGGCGCCTTGGGATGATCGGCCAACGGACAGGGTGGCGCTGACGCGCACGACGCTGGGCCTTGCTGGTCGTCCTGAATCTGCTGGGCACGACACGCCGGTCGGTCTTCCCGTGCTGACGCTGCTCGATTTCACGCTATTGGCCTGGATGCTCTGGCCCTGGTTCTCGGGGATGTTCCGCAGCGAGCAGCATGACACCGGTTGGGGCGGATTCCCCAGATGAATGCCACAAGGAGATGACCATGGGACTACTCGATGCCGCCATGTCGGCTTTATCCGGCAATGCCACCGGCAATGCCGACCCCTTGATGAGCGAGGCCATGAACCTCATCCAGAATCAGCCTGGGGGCCTTTCGGGTCTGATGCAACAGTTCCACAGTGGCGGCCTGGGCGATGTGGTGCAGTCCTGGATTGGCAGCGGTGCCAATCAGCCCGTCTCAGGTCCGCAGATCCAGCAGGTCTTGGGCAACGACGCCGTGCAGCAGATTGCTGCCAAGGTTGGCATCGACCCGACGCAGGCCGCCTCGGGCTTGGCGCAGATGCTGCCGCAACTGGTGGATCACCTCACGCCTGGCGGTCAGATCCCGGAGGGCAATGAGCTGGCCCAAGGTCTGGGCGTGCTCAAGGGTCTGCTCGGCTGAATCCATCCATGTTCCCGGACAACACACCATGAGCATTCTGAGCGATTTCAAGGCATTTGCCGTCAAGGGCAATGTGGTCGATCTGGCGGTGGCCGTGATCATTGGGGGGGCGTTTGGCAAGATCGTCACCAGTCTGGTGAGCGACATCATCATGCCGGTGGTCGGTGCCCTCATCGGCAAGATGGATTTCTCGAATTTCTTCATCCCCCTCGGCACCGTCCCAGCGGGCACGGCGATGACGCTGGAGGCTGTGAGAAAGGCCAACGTGCCGGTGCTGGCCTATGGCGACTTCATCACCATCCTCATCAATTTCCTGATCCTGGCCTTCATCATCTTCCTGATGGTGAGGATGATCAGCAAGCTCAAACACGCCGAGCCGCCGGCTCCACCTCCCGCCGATCCGGAAGAGATCTTGCTATTGCGCGAGATTCGTGACGCACTCAAGCGTTAGAGGTTTTCTGACGACCTTGCATCCGCCTACGGGCGGATTTTTGATTCCCGAAGCCGAATAAAAAAACCCGCCAGGAGGCGGGCTTGAGGGTACTGTCTGCGATCTATTGTCCTGTCCCGCTGATACGTGAGCAAAGTCGATGAAGCTTCGCGAGGATCGAGTCGGCAGTGGCGGTCCAGCGGAATGGCTGGGAGTTGGTGTTGTGGTGCGAGACGAACTGATCAATGCGCTGGACGAGTTGCTTGACGCTGGTGAACGAGCCGCGACGGATGGCCTTGTCAGTGATCAGAGCCAAGAAGCGTTCGACCTGGTTCAGCCAGGAGCTGTAGGTCGGGATGAAGTGCATGTGCCAGCGTGGCCGACTCGCCAACCAAGCCTTGACTTTCGGATGGCTGTGCGTGGCGTAGTTGTCGACGATGCAATGAACGTCCAGCTCAATGGGCACGGCCTTGTCGATCTCGCGCAGGAACGACAGGAACTCCTGATGACGATGACGCGGTTTGCAAGTCGCCAGCACCGCGCCGTTGAGCACGTTCAGCGCCGCGAACAGCGTGGTCGTGCCATGACGCTTGTCGTCGTGCGTGACGCCCTCGACGTAGCCGAACCCCATGGGCAGCATCGGCTGCGTGCGCTCCAGCGCCTGGCACTGGCTCTTCTCATCCACGCACAACACCAGCGCATTCTCGGGCGGGCTCAGGTCCAGGCCCACCACGTCGCGCAGCTTCTCCACGAAGAACGGATCGTTGGACAGCTTGAAGCCCTCGGTGCGATGCGGTTGCAACCCGAAGAGCTGGAAGTAGCGCTGCACACTGCTCTTGGAGATGCCGGTCTCGGCGGCCACCGAGCGCACGCTCCAGTGCGTCGAGCCGTTGGCCGGCTTGGTGTGCAGCGTCGTCTTGATCAGGCCGGCCACGCGCGCATCGTCGATGCGGCGAGGAGGGCCGGGCCGCACGTCGTCGTAAAGCCCGGTGACGCGGCGCTCAATGAAACGGCTCCGCCATTTGCCCACCGTGGCCTTGCTCAAGCCCAATCGCTCGGCGATCGCGCTGTTGGCCTCGCCCTCAGCGCTGCTCAAAACGATGCGCGCTCGCGCACCCAACGACGCTGGCAGCGACCGACTGCGCGCAAACGACGTGAGCAGCGCCCGCTCGTCGTCCGTCATCACCAACTCCGCCTTCGGCCTGCCTCTGTTCATCGCTGTATCTCCGTCCAAAAGATACCGCGATGGCATGCATTATTTATGCCACTTACTAACGGGACAGGACACTAGCCCGCTGCGTCAATGAGATGGCACCGGGCGGATTCGGCGCGATGGATCGTCGTACTTCCACTTCACGGGTTTGGGATTCTTGTTGTGCGCGCGGATGTAGCGCATCAATTTGCGATCCAGATTCTTCACGGAGGTGAAGATGCCACGACGGATCACGTCGCGCTGGATGCGGGAGAACCAGTTCTCCACCTGGTTCAGCCACGACGAATACGTGGGCGTGTCGTGAATGCGCACATGGCGATGCTCAGTCAGGAACTCCGCGACCCGCTCGGTCTTGTGACTGCTGACGTTGTCGCAGATCACATGAATTTCCTGGTGCGTAGGTTGGCTGGCCACGATGCCGGTGAGGAAGGCGACGAACTGCTCGCTGGTGTGGCGCGGCGCGGTCTTGCCCAGAACTTCGCCGGTGGCTGTGTTCAGCGCCGCAAACAGACTCAGCGTGCCGTTGCGCTTGTATTCGAACGCATGGCTCTCGGCGCGCCCGCGCGACAGCGGCAGTATGCGGTCCTTGCGATCAAGCGCCTGAATCGCGGTCTTCTCGTCCACGCAGAACACCGCCGCGTGCGCTGGTGGGTTCAAGTACAGCCCAATGACATCGGCGGCCTTGGTCTCGAACGCCGGGTCGTTGGAGATCATGTGGCGTTCAAGCCTGTGCGGACGAATGTTGTGCTTGCGCCAGATGCGCTGCACGGTCGACACCGACACGTCCCCGAGTTCGGCGGCCAACTTGTAGCTGCTCCAGTGCGTCGAGCCGTCCGACGGCTTGTGTCTGAGCGTGCGATTGAGAACCCGCGCTTCGAGCTTGGCCACCGGTTGCTTCGGCGCCCGCCCGGGATGCCTCGCGTACATACCGGCCAGCCTCTCGCTCAAAAAGCGGCTCGACCAGCGCGAGAGAAATCGCGAATCACATGCGAGCCTGCGCATGATCGTCTCACGCGACTCGCCGTCTTCAAGCATGAGGATCAACTTCGACCTGCGCACATCGGCCGCGCGCATCGTCCGACTGCGCACGATCGCCTCCAGTTGATCTCGCTCTGCCGCACTCAGATTCATCTTGCCCATGCCCCCATTTCACCATCAAAGGGGTGCTTTTTCAATGACGCAGTGGACTAGGTGTGAAGTTCGCACAATATGTTCACCACATAGTCTGTGGCGTCACCAGCACTGGAGCGCACTTGTTTGACCTCGAACAGGCTCGGTGTCTTGCGCATGAATTGATTCAGGCGCTCGATCTCAAAACGAGCACCCAGGGGAAGAGCCTCGCAGGTTGCCACGGCGATGTAACCATGACGATCATCGCCCACCAGCATGCCGTCCCGGACGACACCACTGCTTACTCATAAGTCAGAAATATAGGCGGCACTTGGATGTTTGAAGAACGAGCGCAGGAGCTTGGGGTTGTTGCCGATTTCGACGAGTTGCGCGGTCACGCGCTGCTCCAGCTTCTCGCCTTTTTGCAACGGCCTGCGCGCATTGCCCGTGCGCTTGGCGTAGCTCCAGACCCGTTCATCCGGATTCAGCTCGGGCGCGTAGCCCGGCAGAACGTGCAGGCTCAGCCGACCTTGGGTGGAAGCGACATAGGCTTTCACCACCTTCGTCTTGTGCGCGGGCAAACCGTCCACCACCAGACGCAGCGGCTTTTTGCGCCGCTGCATCAGCTTCTGGAGCAGTTCCACGAACAACTCGCCGTTGAGCGCCCCCTTGTAGGTGGCAAACCAGAAGGCGCCACGGGGAGAGAGCGCCGAAGCCGCGCTGATGCTCTGGCGTTGTCCGGGCACCTTCACGACCGGTGTCTGTCCGACTGGCGCCCAGGTCTTGCCTTGAACGCCGTCGGCGCGAAAGCCCGATTCGTCCCAAAAGGCAATCTCCGCGCCGTCGCGTCGGGCTTGCTCGGCAAGCGCCGGATAGGTGTCGCGCTGCCAGCGCTCAATCGCTTCCGGGTCGCGCTGATAAGCGCGTTGCAAGGGCTTTTGCGCTGTCAGCCCGAGCCGCGCCAGCAGTGCTCCAACCGAAGCGAGGCTCAGCACCACACCGAATTTCATCTCCAGCAATTCGCGCACAATCTGCCGTGTCCACAGGCCGAAGTCGAACCCGTATTGCATCGGGTTCTTGCCGTTGATCCAGCGGAACACCTGCCGCTCCTGCGCGGGCGTGAGTTTGCGCGGACGCCCGCTTGCCTTGCGCGCCGCCAGCGCACGCATGCCCTTGCCGCGTCCGCTTGCCGCCTTCAACCAGCGATAAATCACGCAGCGGTGAAAGCCGTAGCTCGCGATGACCATGCTCGGCTTCTCGCCTTCGCGCACGCGTTCCACTGCCATCTTGCGGATTTCTTCCAGGGTGCGATGGTCCAGTTTGCGTCCGTCTCGTTTCATGGAAACTTCGATCAGCATGGCAACGGAATGTTCCCTGAATGTTGTCTAAATTACTGACTTATGAGTAAAAGGCCGTTGGCTGATCATGCAAGAAACGTCAATCTGAAAATCATCGATTCCGCAGCAAGCTCGTGCGCGAAGACCTGGACTCCACCAAGGGGGATGCCCAGATGGCGTTCTTGCTGGCGCAAGCCCCATGCGCTGGCCACCAACCTCTGTTCGGCCAACCTCGTCGAACTCAACGTCACCGCGCGCAACAAACTCAAGAGAGCCCAGCGCCACCCTTCGATCATCGCCGCGCGCCGGGTCCAAGCGGGCCTGTGGTGATGTCGCCATACGTAGGGAAAGCTCAATCATCAAAACTTCCGTACCGTGACATTTTCCACGGTGGTCGGCTCCTTGCTTCCTTAGACTGGGCAGCAGCAGGTTTTCTGCTGGCCTTCAAGCCGTCGCTCCACATGACTCATTTGGACTCCATCCCCGAAGACATTGCCGAACAGGCCAGTGACGGCGACCCTGTTGCCCAGGAGTGGATGGCCGACTCCTTGCGCAACGCCTCACGGCTGGAAGATGCCGCGCACTGGTACGAGAAGGCCGCTGAACAAGGCTCGCCATCGGCCCAATACAACATGGGTTGGCTGTACTTTCACGGCAATGGCGTCAAGCGGGATTACGCATGCGCTTGCGCCTGGTGGAAGCGCGCAGCCGAACAGGGCTTGGCTAAAGCGTTGGGAGCGATCGGTTTGTTGTTCGAAAACGGCCACGGCTTTCCACAGAACCATGCCGAGGCCGCACGCTGGTACCAGGCTGCATGTGAGCATGCTGATGCTCCCAGCCATTGGTTTCTCGGTCGTCTGTATGCCAATGGGCTTGGCGTACCCCAAGACCGGGCCAAAGCTCTCCATCACTTCCGCAGTGCGGCTGAGCGCTCGCACCTGTCAGCGCAATACAGCCTGGCCATGGCCTTGCTCGAGTCGGGCGATCGGGCCGAAACGTCTGAAGGAGGGCGGTGGCTCAAGAGGGCAGCCGAACGCCAGCATCTTGCGGCCCAGCACGCCCTGGGGATGGCTTACCTCGAAGGCCACCTGTTCGAGCACGATGCGCAACTCGCAGCACACTGGTTGAACAAAGCCGCCGCATCCGGCCATGTGGACGCCCAGTTTGCGCTTGGCGTTCTGTATGCCAAAGGTCAAGGCGTCTTGCAAGACATCAACAAGGCCTCCCAGTGGTGGGCTCAGGCTAGTGCGCGAGGGCATCAACGCGCGCAAGCGAATCTCGTTGTCTTGAGCAAGGCTCATGCACCATTGCCGCCCGGCATCACCGTGCACGAGATCGATCACGATGACGTGTCGGACTTTGCCGATACTCAACCAGTTGCTCAAGACAATCATTGCAAGTCCCGCGCTACCCCCTGATCACGGATCACGGAACTCTGATGAAACTCGCAGGAATCACCGTGATGCCGATGGAACACGTCAGTCCCGTGGCTTGGTGCACCGCCTGCTTGATGCGCACGGCCAGGGTGTGAGCGTCGCCCGGCAGGTCGGTGAGATCGATGTAGATCTCGTCGATGCCGCGGTCTTCGATCTGCGGGGCGATCTGGGCCACCGCCGCTTTGAACAAGGCCGAGTGATGGCGGTAGGCCTCGAAGTTGGCCGGCAGCAGGATGGCGTCCGGGGCGAGTTGGGCGGCTTGCATCATGCCCATGCCGGAGAACACGCCAAAGGCTCGGGCTTCGTAGGTGGAGGTGGTCACCACACCCCGGCCGACGTACTGGCGCAGCCGGGCAAAGCGGTGGGTGCCGTCAGGCTGGAGGGTGGGATGCCAGTCATGACGGCCCCCCACCACCACGGGCAGGCCACGCAGTTCGGGATAGCGCAGCAACTCCACCGAGGCGAAGAAGGCGTCCATGTCCAGGTGGGCGATGCGGCGGGGATTCATGCTGTGGACGGCAAGGGGTCGAGGACGTCCGGGTTGTCGAGCCAAGCGATCCGATTGTCGCCCTCCAGGATCGCCGGCATGCGCGAAGGCAGGGGCTGCATCCAGGCGTTGGCTGCCGTTTCGCTCCAGGCATTGATCAGCCGATTGCCGATGGTGGGATCTTTGGCACGGGACGGCATGAGCCCCCAGCGCAACGCGACGATGGATGCGATCCATGCGTGATGGGTGCGGGGGACGCTGCGGCCATGCGCGACCGGCACTGCAGGGAATTGTTGCATGAAACGCGAGAGGCGGCCGTTCCGGTCTACGACGTGCGGGGAAGCGTTGGCGGTGGTCAAGGCGGGGTGAGAGCCCCTGATCTGATCTTGCCAAATGGCGGGGTCGCCGATAGGCTGAGAGCAAACCATCCCATCCACCAACACAACAGCGAGCCCATGCCCATCTACGCCGAATTGCAAACCCAGATTGCCGCCCTCACCGTGCAGGCCGAGGCCGCCCGTCACACCGAACTGGACCACGTGGTGATCGAGATCAAACAGAAGATGGCCGAGTACGGCATCACGATGGCGGACTTGGGCGGTCAGCGCACCAGCCTGCGCAAGGGCAGACCTGCGCCCGTGAAGTACCGTCACCCGGCAACTGGCCAAACCTGGACGGGACGCGGCAAGCGTCCGCGCTGGCTGGCTGCAGAGATGGCGGCAGGCAAGGAGATCACGGCGTTTTCCATCGCCTGAGCTGGCACGCTGAACTTGATGCCTTGCGTTTTCGCCCCGCTCCCGGCGTAGGCTTCCCCTCTGTTGACGCATACCCAGCGCCAGAGAAACGCGACACAACAGTTCCTTGTGTCAGGTTTTTGTGCTCAGCACACCACCAAGAAAAAGCCCGCCTTGCGGCGGGCGAAAGTCCCGGAGATGAGAAGTACAAACAACCGTGAAACAGCTTGAGATAAGCATTTCTTGTGCCAGGGGCTGCCGTCATCAGGTGCGTGAGGTGAAAAACGTCTCGGAATAGGACCACTGATTTTGAAACAGCCCCTAATGGCGGCGTCATTCGCCACGGCTGAACTCATCCGCCTGCAGGACAAGTTTCTCCACCACCTCCGCCCTTGTGCAACATCGGCGAATGCTGAGTTCGGTGAGCCGGTCCGCGACCTGCCTGGTCACGAACAACAGCACTTCCACACGTCTGTCCTGTTTAGCCTCGGCACGCTTGCGCATCTGATAGCGCCGGGCTCGCTCTGCATCGGTGGTTTCCAGTCGGATCTCGCCCTTGGGCGGCCTTCCAGACTTGCGTAGCGGTGGAACATCCTTCGGCGCAGGCATCGTTCACTGCGGCGCCGGTGGACCGCTTGCCTGTAACTGCTGCAAGGCCATGGCGCGGATGGCGTCAGCCTGCGCCATCGCGATGACATGCCCGTGCGCGGCAGCCTTGTTGAGCCACATCATCGCCAGGTTTTCATCTCTCTCGACACCCAGCCCTTTCATGTAGCACTGGGACAGCCAGTGCATCGCTTCCGGGTACTCCTGTCGTGCCGATTCCTGAAAGAACGCCACAGCCGATTCCGCCTTGCCTTCTTGCAGCAAAACCACGCCCAAATCATTCTGGGCATCCGCCGCACCTTCGTCGGCTACAACGACCAACTCAGCAAAGTCCGGCTCTGGGCATGGACCGAACATCTCCAGAATCTGCGCCAAGTCAATGTGCTGGCGTTGAGCCCTACCCGGGCCACACTGCACAACACGCAACGTTCCATCTTCACACCAGCGCTGCAAGGTTCGTTTGCTGCGCCCCAGCAGAATGGATGCCGTCTGGATGCCACACGATGATGGTTGGTCAGTTGGTGGCTTGTTCATCATAAGGATCTCTTTCTCAGGGTCACGACAGCATCATCATAGACGGCAAGCATGTCGCGCGAGTATCGCGTCATGTCGCCGTTTTTACGCGACATGACAGAACCGTGTCGGCTTATCACCCCGACATGGCTCCATCACGCAAAGCCCGAAAGCAAGCTTCTGTGAACTATTGCACGCATTCGCACATGGCACGGCGCTTGCTCGATTTTACCTGCCCCTTCAGGGGGGATTGACGCCAACCCTGCTGCAGCCAAGCGTCTATACCGGTGTTTTTCATGGCGCCGAAGCCGCAGCACACAACCCACTCACCTAGGAGTTATTGATGAAAAAGCAACTGCAACAGGGTTTCACCCTGATCGAATTGATGATCGTGGTGGCCATCATCGGCATCTTGGCTGCCATCGCTATTCCGGCGTATCAGAATTACCTGATTCGTGCCCAAGTCTCGGAAGGTCCATCGCTGTTGGATACCGTCCAAACCGCTTTTTCTGAGTATTACGCAAATACTGGGTCTGCGGCGGCTGCAACAGGTGGTGGCGTCGGTACAGGCATCCCCGCAATTGGTCTTACCAACGCCATCTCTGGTAAGTACGTGAGTGCTGTTGCAATGGCAACGGGCCAAGTCACAATTACATATGGCAATAGTGCCAATAATGCAATTAAGGGTGGAACCGTTATTTGGACCCCCTATGCTGACGCAAACGGCGATATTTCTTGGCTTTGCAATGACGGCACGACAACCACGGCAACGCTCGCAGCAAATACCGCGCTTAAGCCAGTTACAGGCGGTGCTGCGGCTAAAACTGGGTCCATCACCAATGCAAGCTATCTGCCGAATATCTGCAATTAAATATTAGACTTATCTCTGAGACCTCAACCCGCCGCAAGGCGGGTTTTTTATAACAAAAACCGGCTATGCGTCAATCCCGAGGGTTCACGTTGATCGAATTGATGATCGTCGTGGCCATCATGGGTATCTTGGCAGCCATCGCGATGGCGAATGACGGGGATTACATCATCCTCGCGCAATTTTCCGAGGGCACGAGCCTTTTGAGTGAGCTGGTGAATGCCGTCGATGGGAAGTATGCAAACACTGGCAGTTTCCCGAGCACAAACGCTGCTGCTGGGATCACCAACCCCATTTCTGGCCACTACGTCACAAGCATTGCTCTGAGCGCGCCGGGACAGATCACTGTGGTGTATGGAAACGATGCCAACGTGAACATCCGTGGGGGCACCGTCATTTGGACGGCTTACACCTCGTCCAATGGAGCCATCAGTTGGCAGTGCAACAAGCACCCCATGCCGGCTGGCTTGACGGCGGCGACGCCGCCAATCGCGGGCTCGATCATTGACAGCAGCTATCTGCCGACAATTTGCCACTCCTTGACCGCCGCTGGCGACTGCTCATAGGCCCGCTTGATTGGCTTTTGCGGTGTGAAGCCCCAGCGCGCCAGGTACTTGCCCACCGAGCGTACGTGCAGCGTGATGCCGCACTCGCGCTCGATCAGTTGCAGGACCGCAGCACGACTCCACAGGCAGAAGTCCATCTTCAACTGCTCCGGGCGTTTGTCGCAGATGGTGCGCTGGATGACCTGCTCTTGCTCCACCGACAGGGCACGGTCCTCGCCGCTGCGCCGACCGCGTGTACGCGGCGCCAGGCTGGCCAGCCCGGAAGTCTCAAAGCGTGCAATCGTTTTGCTGACCGCCGTGTAGCTCAGCCCCACGCCCTGGGCAATCTGCGTGCGCGTTCGCCCTCGCTTGTACGCCCGGATGACTTGCCGACGCCGCTCATGCTGCTCGGCCGGACTGAGTTTTCTTGCATCGTCTTTTTCCATGCCTCTATGACATGCAAAAAACAGGAAAGTTCATTCTATTTGTGGGCCGAATCTATAACGAGACAAGCCAGTCGGCCATGCGTTCGATGTCGGCCGTGAAACTCTGGAACGTCTGCACTGGATCGTCGCTCAGCTCCGGTGGCACGGCCGCGACTTGAATGCGTGAGCCGATATCAATACCGGCGGCTTTTGCGTTGACGATCAGCAGTCCGATCGCCTTACCCTTCTTGGACATGGCAAACCTCCTGTTGACGGTGAACCAGACAGGGGAGCGGTAGAAATCACTTTCCTAAACGGGGTCGCACGAAGCGCCACCACAGATGGGTCCGCAGATTCCCCAGGGACCAGGTTTTTTGACGGGGACGAAGGCCTCCAAAAAGCTGACGGCCACGGTCTGGCGCCGATCAGTGTAGGCATTCCCGTGTTTCTTGCCATCGGGACGTGGCATCACCGCGAAGGACGTTTTTTGACAGCACCAGCAGCGCTGCTGTCTCGGCCAGAGCCCGGTTCTTGCGCAGCAGGTCGCGATCGAGTTCCTTGATGCGCTTCGCAGAGGCGCGCGTGGCCTGTGGACTGGCTCGTGCGTCCTCGGGGTCGGCCAGCGCGGTTGTGCAACTGGCTCGCCACTTGTTCAGCTCGGCCGGGTACAAGCCATGCTCGCGGCACCAGGCGCTCTTGGCCGCCTCGTTCATGGCCGCCGTGGTGATCACGGCTTCAAGACGGGCGCCTGCAGTCCAGGCCCCCGAGTTCGACGTTCTGAGCAGATTTCAGCGGTGGTCGGCGGTTGATAGATGTGTTGAATCAATGGGTTGAATGTCAGGGCGGCGCTACGCGCCACTCGTCGAGTCGTACCGCAACGAGGCTGGCCAGCCTCGTCAGCGCACGATCTGCACACTCGGGCGCCTGCAAGCCGGTGGGGATGTCGACCGCCTGGTCGCGGGTCTGCAGCGTGTGCGCGGATTGCCGGTGACGGTAGGATCCTCCGCGTTGGACGGATTGCGGTTTCTTGACAGCCGTCAGGCTGGAGAGGTCTGGGCGCTGGGGCAACTGTGGAAACAGTTGCGGCTCGATGATCTGGCGCTGGTGTGGCGCCGCTCGCAGACCGAGGTCGACGTGCTGGGTTGCCTGCGCGCGATGGTGTGGAACCGGCTCAGCCGATGCACAGAGCAAGCTCGGCGTGCTGCGCTGGCTGCAGACCGTGGCGTTGCCCGGGGAGTTCGCGTTGGGCGAGCCAGCGCAGCACCAGCACCTACTGCGTGCCATGGACGTGCTCGATGCGCCCAGCCAGGCGCTGGGCGAACGCCTGTCGAGGCGGCTGCGACCGTTGGTCGATGAGGATCTGTCGGTCGTGTTCTACGACCTCACGACCGTGGGGATCTCAGGGGAGAGCGAGGTGGCCGGCGACGTGCGTGCGCATGGCATGGCCAAGTCGGGCAGGATCGAGCGCCAGTTCAGGCTCTGGCTGGTGCAGACCGCCGACGGGCTGCCGATTGCCCACGAGGTGCACCCCGGCAACACGGCCGAGGCCAGGACGCTGCTGCCGATGATCCACGGGCTGCTTGCACGTTATCCCCTCAAGCGGGTCGTGCTGCTTGCCGACCGGGGGCTGCTGAGCCTGGACAACCTGAAGGAGCTCGACGCGCTGCAGAAGGAAAACTGCGGGACGAAGGTCGCGACGTCGACGTGCAGTACACATCCTGGCGGTTCCGGCCGCGCGCTACGGGGAGTTCGCCGAGGATCTGCGCCGACGCGCATCCAGCCAGGACGCGCGTCGCGAACCGGGGCTGCGCAACTGCCGTGGCAGCAGCAGCGCCTGGTCGTGGCCCATGATCCCGAGGTCGCCGAGCGGCGCAGACGCCAGCGCGAGCAGACGCTGGCCGAGCTCGTGGCGTTGGGGCCGCAGTGCAGCGGCACGCTCGACGCCCAGGACGCCGGCCAGCGCAGGCGCGGCCGTCCGCTGTCGGACTCGGGTGCCAAGGCGCGCTGCTTCCACGCGGTCCAAGAGGCCAACATGGCCCATGTCGTCAAAGTCGACCTGCAGGGGGACCTGTTCCGACATCGACATCGGCCCCGTCTACCACCGCCTGCCCAAGCGCATCCGCGCGCACGCGCTGATCGGCTTCATCGCGCTGATCCTGCACCGGGTCATGCGCATGCGGCTGCGCGCGGCCAAGCGCGAAGGCTCCCCCACGCGGTGGCTGGAGCAATTGCGCCGCATGCATCAACAGATCGTCCAGGCCGCCGGCGGCGAAACCGTCTGCGGCCTGACCGAAATCACCCCCGACCCCAAGGCCCTGTTCGCCGACCTGAATCTGCCTATGCCCACCCCGGCGCCGATCTGCAACCCCCCGTCCTGTCGTCTGCGTTTGAAATCGCGATCCCAATGAAATCGCGTACTTGCGTGCCGGAAGTGTCGAACTCGGGAGGCCCACCCTCGGACGGGCCTGGACTGCGTATCCTCGCGCCAGCGCTCCAGGGTTCCCGCTTCAACGCCAACTCCCCGCGCCACAACCTCCAGCGTTGCGCTCTCCGGCGGCAGCAACCTCGCAACCGCTCTGTCCTTGAATGCCTGTCCGTATCGAGCCATGTCCGTCCTTCATCGCCGCCCCCCTGGGGTTGTGCTATGGAGGCGACAACTATTCTGACGCGGGGGGAACCAGGCCCCATCCCCGGCGTTGAGGAAATGGGCGCTGATCAACACGGGTGTTTTTGTTGCGGCTTGCAACCAGGCGTTGCGGCCGGATCGCAACGCTTGATACCCAGGCCTCACATTCAGTTCAGCGAAAAGAAAGTCCGGGCTGCAGCCGTGCAGAAAACGCGCTCGTTCGTGTGATACGTCTCCAAACCTATGGTGGCGCCATATTGCGACACAACGCCGGCTTGGTACGCCGTAAACGCTTGCTGTGCTTGGGTGGCCATGGATTGCATCGTGGCGTTTTGTGCGCTTGTCAGGCCTTGGGTCGTAAATGTTCCCGATGTGCCCCCGGAGATGTCAAGGTCGAGCGTGGCGTAGCGGAGATTCGGATCGCTCGGCACCTTCGAATTCAACACCGCTGTCATCGCTCCAGCCCCTTGGTTCCAAAACACCTCAGGGTCATTAAAGCCACCGCACATCATCAGTGGCATGCTGGGGGTGTAGTTGCGCAAATCATTGGCCTTGAGGTCCTGGCGCAGCAGGAATTGCGGGCTGGCTGGTAGTGTCGGAGCCGTGGTCGAAAAGTTCGGGGCTGACCCGTCGACAGGAGCCGCGCCGTCGGGATTGGCGTCGACATCATTGGCATAGGCTTCGCGAAAAGCCGTGCTGAAGAGGTAATTCGCAGGAGCAAATCCGGCTGCGCCCAACGGGGCGCCCTCGGGGAGCGCGTCGAGATTCGCATAGCCGGTCGGGGTCGATTGAAAAAGCGCAGTCGCAGGGATTTGTCCGCTCTGCACAGCCACTTGGTATCCCGCATTGCCGGGAAAGAGCGATACCGCATTGGCATACTGCGTGGTAAATATCTGGCTCGGATTGAGCGATCCCTGCTTCAGATGTGCGTACGAGTTCACCACCATCGGCAAGAAGAGCGTACCCCCGAAATTGGGATGCCCTAGAAAAATCTCGTCCCCCATAGCAAGCAAAGCATAGGGGCCAGACATGGGCGCTCCCGCTGTTGCTGGCCGTCCCTGCGCATCCAGTGCAGCCAGCGTGGCCATGGATACGTAGCCACCTTGGGAATAACCGGTGACATACAGCTTGCCACCATCGCTGACAGGAGCGTTGAGCAGGCTAAGCATCTGGCGCCCTGCCGTGAGCCCGTCGATCACGTCCTGGGATTGCTGAGAACCATTCAGATACGGCGTATACGGCAATGTGGAGATGTCATAGCCGGCATAGTTCGGGGCGATGACAATGTACCCCTGCGCCGCAAAAATCAAGGCAATCCGCGTGGATGTGTCGTAGGCCGGGTTCGCCGGGATTGTGATGGCCGATAGATCCTCGGCGCGTTGAGGTGCCGTTCCATGCGCATACAGCACGATCGGCCGTGGTCCGGAGCACTGAGGCGCTATGCCCGTTGGAACCATGAGGGCACCGGAGGCGTTGGTTGCCTCGCCTTGACCGCCAGCGGTGGCATAGATGAATTTCTCGACCTGCACACCACAAACCGGGTTACCAACAAGGGCTTGTGCTTGCGGGTCTGGATACCGCGTCGTAAGAAGGCTCTGCAATTGCGCGGTTGATAGCGTGCCCGTCGTGTCGACGGCGAGAGAAAGCAAAGTGTCGTTCGTCCCACTCATGGGCGTCGGACTGCTCCCCCCTCCACCGCAAGCTGCCAGCGCGAGTGATCCGGCCACGATCATCATTCCCAGTTTGATCCGCACGTTTGTCTCCTGTGTCAGTCTTCTAGATATCGCATTCACCGTCCTAAATGCCCGCGCAACACAAAATAGCACGGCCGTTCGATTGCGCAGATCCTATGCGGGCAAGTGCCGATCAGGTGTTACGACTGGTAAGTTCATCGTCTGCGGCAGAATGCGAACTTCCGGGGTTATTGGGGTTGGGGCAGACCTGCCCTTGCCGATAAATGGGCCGTGAGCTACCGCGCTATTGAGCTTTCCGTAAATGGCGACATCACCACAGGCCGGCCTGGACCCAGCACGCGGCGATGATCGACGGTCGGTGTTGCGCGCTCTTGAGCTTGTTGCGGGCGGTGACGTTGAGCTCGTCGAGGTTGGCCGGGCAGAAGTTGGCGAGGGCATGCCGCTTGAGCCAGGCCCACAGGTATTCCACGGGATTCAAGTCTGGCGAGTACGGCGGCAGGAATGCCATCTGGACAGCGCCCTCGGTGGAGTCCAAATACTCGCGCACGAGCTTGCTGCGATGGGCCTTCAGACCGTCCCAGATGATCAACAGCGGCCGCTTCAAGTGCGCACGCAGCGCCTTGAGGAACTCGACGTGCTGTTCCTTCTTGATCGAGCCTTCGTGCAGCCGGAACAGGCAGTTCGTGCGGCTGAGCCCGGCGATGACGGAGATGTGGGTCCAGTTGAAGTGGAACTGGATGATCGGCGTCTTGCCCTTGGGCGCCCAGGTGCGAACCCGCGTGGGCCGCTCGCTCAGGCCCGACTCGTCGATGAAGACGATCAGCCGCCCTTGGCGCCTGGCTTTTTTTTGAGCGCAGGCCAGGTCTTGCGCTTCCAGGTCTGCACGGCATCCTCGTCACGCTCGATGGCCCGGCGCTCGGGCTTTTGCACCGAGAACCCCAGGCCGCCCAGGATGCGCCAGATCTGCGTCTGGCCGAACTTGACGCCGTACAGGCGCCAGGTGAGCACGCCCACGCGCTTGAGCGTCCACAGTTCCGTGCCGAAGCCATGCTCCGTCGGGCGTTGCAGCAGCGCACGCCCCAAGTCCTGCAACTGGTCTTGATCCAGTCGCGCTGGACGGCCTCGCGTGGGCATCGCTCGCAATGCATCGATGCCGCCTTCATCGAGCACCGCCTTCCACGTGTACGCGGTCTGCCGCGCCACGCCCACGGCGTGTGCCGCTTGCGCAGGCGTCTTGCCCGCCAACAGCATCCGGCCGGCTCGCAAGCGCCGCCGCACCGATTCGTCCAATCGTTTTCTCGCCATGCTTCGCACCCAATTCTTGCCAAGTATCGGTACAACGCATGAACGGCTCAACGGTTGTCATGATTTATGGAAAGATCAATAGTACGTCAACACGCAAGTGTCGAAACATAATGCCGACCAAGTTTCTGATCTGCATCTTGACGAGTGCTCGGCTTCTCGCCTTCGCGCACGCGTTCCACTGCCATCTTGCGGATTTCTTCCAGGGTGCGATGGTCCAGTTTGCGTCCGTCTCGTTTCATGGAAACTTCGATCAGCATGGCAACGAAATGTTCCCTGAATGTTGTCTAAATTACTGACTTATGAGTAACTCTTCGAATTTTTCCTTTGTAGTGCTCCAGCACCGCCCCGCAGGCGGCATCAATATCCGGCCTCCTGGCGTCGTTATTGGGTAAGTCAAATTCGGTCGGATATTGGGTGCGTGGAATGGGACAGCAAGCCAGTCGCCGCGAGGATCGCCATCGCGATTGGTATAGGTTGCTCTTTGGCGAGCATCAGGCTCCTGACGGGTCAATTGAACGCCGCCTGCAGATCGGTCATAGAGGAGAATGTGATCATGTGCCTCAGAAACGACTTTTGCATCATTCCGTCGGGTCAAGGTCTTCTGCCACACAAAAGACGAAACAAAATTCTGCCGCCCGAACACCTCATCCATCAACACCTTGAGGTAGTGTGCCTCGTTGTCGTCGATGGTCACCCAGATCGAGCCATCCTCGGCCAGCAGATCGCGCAGCAGTACCAGGCGCGGGTACATCATCGACAGCCACTGGCTGTGTTCGAGCTTGTCGTCGTAGTGCTCGAACGCGCTCTGTGTGTTGTAGGGCGGGTCGATGAAGATGCACTTCACCTGGCCCGCATAGAACGGCACCAGCGCCTTCAGGGCGAGCAGGTTGTCGCCCTGGATCAGGAGGTTTTCGGAGGCGTCGCCAAAGGTCTGTTCTTGGTGGAGCAGGTGGTAAGGCACGTCGCGTGACGTTTCTTTGGCCTGGTTCTTGTTGACCCAATCGAGGAATGGCATGGGTGGTCTGTTATGTCGGCAGGGGCAATATGTTGACTATACCGGCGACCGCCTGTCGACCCTGTTAGCCCAACCCCGCCAGCTTCCACAACCAGTCGCACCACACCAGCATCATTTATGTGTGCTCTTCATGGTGCTTGGTGCGGTTGTAGGCTCAGCGCAGTGGGTCGCGTACGGAATGCGCAAGCTGCACCTCGATGACCTCGGGGAGAAGGCACAATTTTTTCAGGCTAAATGCAATTTAGGGTTGGGTGAGAAATTTTTTTATCCTCCAACCGTTTGACCAACAATTGTTGCCCTGGTTGGAATCGGCCTCTTGCCGCAACCGCACCTAAACGCTAGCTGGTTGGAACTGATCATCCTTCTGCAAAATGTCTACGTATAGAAGTTTTGCTGGCATTCACTGCGGTCTCTGCCTATGTTGCTGACTGTCCGCTTTCCGGCAGCAATTTTACAATGTTGACGTTCCGCAAACGACACGCAAGAGACGTTCGCCCTGCTCCATAGCAGACTGTCAGACCGCAATGACTGGGACGCAATCCCAACTATCCCCGCTCAAAGAATGCTGGGATATTATCCCAGGCCACCGAGCGGCAGGTACCTATTTTTCAGCCAATTCAAATCCTGCGTTGCCAGGTGCAACCACCGAGACAAATATGAATGGCACGGAACCAATGTTAAGAGCCCCATGCACCTGCCCAGGTTTTGCTATGGCGATGTCTCCCGTCACAAGATGCGTGGTCACGCCACTCCCAAGATAATACTCAGCCTCACCAGAGATGACGGTCCAAGTATCTTGACCATGTGGATGGACATGAGCGGCTATTTCTTGCTCAGGATGGGCATGCCAAACAACAATCGCTGAGTCCTCGGTTTCCAGAACCACTGATCGAATCGGTTCACTATCAGAGGGGCGAACATAGTCCGCCACTGAAAATATTCTTCCTTCTGCTTTCATACGTATCTCCAACATTGGTCTGATTGACGGGACATTGCATCGCACGGCGGACGATTGTCGCGAAAGCGAATTCCACCTCCGTCAACGCCGCTCAAGAGTTGCAAAAAAACATTAAATTGGTTGGTCATGCGACCGTCGGCACCTGGCCGGTAGTTAGCATTCGGCATTTTACAAGTCGAACGTCTGCTGTACAGCAGATAGCGGTAGTTCAATTTCAGATATGTGAAGTTCCGCAGATGGCACTTTGCTGCACATCGCCGCCGTCAGCTTTCTGCCGGATATTCTACACCCTCAACAGATCAACTTTTCTGTTTTTCAACCTTTATTATATCACTGTCCAACCATATATTGCACGTAACGGGGCATTACTTTTCTGGTGAAGCCAACCCCGTATTGCACAAAACAGCATAATTCATAAAAGTAGCGGCAGCCAAGTTTCCAACCCTATAATGCACATAGCCTTTTTTCATCGAGGACTGCGCTGCACCGCAAGCACTTCAGCACGCCTTACCACCCCCCAATTCCTGCTATCGAACGAATATTTCGGCAGCCCCGAACCATACGTCCAATACTGCCCAGGCCCGAGCTTCGTCACACCGGAATCCACCGGCAGCGTCAAGCCAGGCCAGTCCGTCGGATGCGCAATCGGCCGACTCAAAGCCAGCATCCGCCCGTCGATCGTCACCCCTGCCGCCGTCACGTCCACCACATCGCCCGGAACGCCCACGACTTCTTTCAGAAAAGGCGCGCCACCATTCGGACATGAGCCAGGAACCATGAACGGTTCCAGCTTCACAGGCGCACAAAAGGACATCAGATCGCCGCGCCGGATCACGGTGCCTGCAGCAACCGGGATCATGCGGTAGACCCCAACCGGCTCACTCAGCGTGAGGTTGACGCGCCAGCCTGTCGCCCAGGCCGAGCCGATCGCAGACGTCACAACCGCACCGGCGATCAAAGGCCAGCGCAAGCGGTTCCAGTGAGGGCGCCGATGAAGGTTGTTGAGCATGTCGTTCTCCAAAACAAGAAAAACCCGGCGCACATCCCTGCGGGCCAGGTTCCGATCAAAGCGCGAGGACGTTAGCCGCCGATGCCGACACCGCGGTCAGGGGCACGCTGCGCCTGCACCTGCGGTTTCGGCTGCTTGGGCGCCTGGACAAAAGCGTGCCGGCCTGAGCCCCGCGCTCCACCGCCACGTCGCGCTGCTTCGGCGTCAAGAGCAGCTTTTCAGCTTCGGGCTGCTTTGGCCAGACGATCGTGCGGGCGACATGGGTCAGCACCCAACTATCACGCTTGCGCTCGGCTTGCGCCTCAATCGTGTTCTGCGGGTATTTGTACGCCTTCGCACTCGGGCCTTCCGGGCGCATGTACACGACCGCACCAGGGCGCTCAGAGACTGGAATCTTGAGAGACGCCAGGCTCTCTTCGGCGTCGTGCGCGGCAACCCAGATCCCCGCTGGATCGAGCACATTCTTCTCGATCTTGCCCCGTGCGGTGTCGATCGCCGCTTTGATTGCCGCCTCCGATGCCTTGTCGGCAACGTCATCCGTCGCCTTGTTCCTGCCGGCGCCAGCGATCAGGATGGGTTTGTCGAGCTTGCCATTTTCTTGCATCATGATGAAACGCTCCAAAGAGTGGACACGGTTGGGTGACCCCGTGCGGCCATGCAGGACAACTGTCCTGCACAACGGCTTATGGCGAGGGGCCGCAAACCGTGAAACCCGGGGAACCTCGCGGCTGGCCGGGTTGTTTGTTCCGCCGCAGCAGGCTCAATCCCCGCCGCGCCCGGTCTCCACCGGCGCCGCAATCGCGCACCGCGCCGCGAACTCCGGGTCTTCGTAGTAAATGATCTTCTTGGCATAGATCGGCGCGTGCCCGGCGACGAACACCAGTTCATCCTCGGGCGGCAGGCGCATGCACTCGTCGGCCGTCAGCAACGGCCGCTGCACGATCTGCTCGTTGGTGTTGACGTTCTGCAGCACCACGGCCAGGCGGTTGCCCGAATACTGCCGCTGGGTGTGTTCCACCGTCGCGGTACCCGCCATCTTCGACAGCAGCTCCGCCGTCTCGATCTTGTTGGGCGCGTAGGCGATGCGGATATGGCAGTTGCTGATGATGGATTCGTCCTTGGTGTAGGCCGCATACAACTGGCTCAGGTCCTGCACGATCAGCAACGCTTTCATGCCATAGCCCGCAATGAACGCCAGCGCCTCCTGGAACACGTCTAGCTTGCCCAGCGACGGAAACTCGTCGATGGCCAGCAGCAGCCGGTGCGGATAGCGCGACTTGCCCCCGCCGGCGTCGAAATCCATGCTCTCAGTCAACCTGCGCACGGTCTGATTCAGGATCAGACGCAGCAAGGGCTTCAAGCGATCCTTGTCCGAAGGCGACACGACCAGGTACAGACTGGTCGGCTGCTGCATCAGGGACTCCAGCGTGAAGTCCGACACCCGCGTGTTCTCGGCCACGATGGGGTCGCGGTACAGCGACAGGAAGGACAGTGCGGTCGAATTCACCCCCGATGCTTCGTTGCCCGCCTTGTTCAGGAACGACTGCGCCGCCTGTGCCGCCGCACGCCAGCCATGCGCCGTGAACTCGTCAGCCAGGCCATCCGCCAGGACAGCGTGCGAGGTGTCCTTGATGACCATCATCACCGCGGCCGACCCCTCGATCTTCGGGCCGCCACCCCCGCCCCCATCGCCCCCGCCATCGTCAGCTAACTGCTCGGCAAGCTCCCGGATCGGGCCGCCGTCGGACAGGATGGCTTGCACCGTCGCCAGCGATTTGTCCCGGATGGGTTCATACAGCAGCACGAACAGGATCACGCCCGTCATCAGGTCGAAGCCCGTCTTCGCCCAATGGTCGTTCAGCCCCTTGCCGTCCGGGTCGACGATCATGGTGGCGATGTTCTGCACGTCCTTGATCAGATTGCCGTCCAGCCGGATTTCCGCAAGCGGGTTGAACCGGGCCGAGCCTGGGTTGGCCGGGTCGAACTGGATGCAGCGCTGCCCCAGCATCGTGCTGCGCCAGCCCGCGGTGAAGTGCCAGCATTCGCCCTTGATGTCGTTGACCAGTACCGAGTGCTTCCAGGACAACAGCGTCGGCAGGATGATGCCCACGCCTTTGCCCGAGCGCGTCGGCGCGAACGCCAGGATGTGCTCCGGCCCGGCGTGGCGCAGGTAATGATCCTCGAAGTTGCCGAAGAACACGCCGCCGGCATTCTTCTCGGTCGGCAGCAAGCCGGTTTCAGCAACCTCATCGGGCGAAGCCCAATGCGCCGAGCCGTGCAGGTCGTTCTTTTCACCCTCGGCCTTGCGCGTGCGCCGGAACATCAGCGCCACCGGCAGCACGAGCGACAGGAAGCCGCCCACACCCATGATCAGGTGCGCATGCTCGAAGACGGTCATCACTGCAGCGCCATAGGCTGGCGAGTTGTAGGTCCACGTCCACACCAGGATGTCGAACGGAAAGTACACAAACCGCCCCAGCATGGGCTTGCCCAGCGTGACGCTCCATTGCAGCGACCAGGCGGTGTACTCGGTCGCGGCCCAGGACGACAGCAGGACGATCATGACGAACAGGCCGAGGGCCGTCCAGACGAAGCGCGTCATGTCCTTCTGCGCGCGAGGGATGTGATACAGCGTGGGTTGGTGGGAGGTTGCAGCCATGTTCTTTGCCCCTGGGGGTTGATGGGTGATGAAGGGATATGCGCGAGCGCGGCAAATTCAACAACCAAGGCCAACCTGCCGTGCGGCCTTGCGTGGGCCGCGGCAACTTTCCAGGCGCCTTCTCCTGCGTGAGATTCCGAAAGAAGTTCCGATGGATGCTTATGGCGAGGGGCCGCAAATGGAAGAAGCCCGCACGTCTTACGACGGGCAGGCTTCAAGGAAGAGTGGCCCGTGACGTGGGCCAGTGGGTGCGACACCAGGCTGGGGTGCCCCAATACAACGGGTTGGAACCTGTTGCGCGCTGCCGCGGTGACGCCACCGATCCTTTGTTGGGCTTGTACTTCGGCCCGAAGATGGCCCACACTCAAGGGTCGCGACGCGGCGCAGGATGGGGAACGGCTTTCCTGGACTGGATGGGCTTTCCTCTGCGGTGGACGCGGGGGCGGGGGTGTTCGTGGTCGTTTTTATCGTGGGGTTCCCTCCCTGTGTGTAGAGGCAGGGCCGGAAAAGCAAAGCTGGGATAATGTTCGCATGAAGCTGCGATTCAACAAAGAGGTCAGGAAATCGATTGCCGAGAGCCTGTCAGGAATTTTGTGTGCGAGGCATAGCATGACTATCAGGAGCATGTATGCCAAGCAAGACGAAGTTGAAGAACGCGGCCATTGCGGCCAGGTCGGCGGCATTGCCGTCCATTCCCAAGGAACTGCTTGATCAGTTCGTGAGCGGCCCGATGACCGGCGCGGAGGTCAACGCCGCGTCGATGGCGTTCAAGAAGGCGCTGATCGAGCGAGCGCTGGGGGCGGAACTGGGCCACCATTTGGGCTACCCGAGTGGCGAGACCAAGCCTGAGGCGACGAGCAATCAGCGCAATGGCACGAGCGGCAAGACGGTCATGACCGAGGACGGGCCATTGCGTATCGATGTGCCGCGCGACCGTGACGGCAGTTTCGAGCCGCTGCTCATTGGCAAGCACGAGCGTCGTTTCACCGGGTTCGACGACAAGATCATCGCCATGTATGCGCGCGGGATGACGGTGCGCGAAGTCCAGGGTTTCCTGACCGACCAGTACGGCGTGGATGTGTCGCCCGAGTTCATCAGCAGCGTGACCGACGCCGTCATGGCCGAGGTTGGCGCCTGGCAATCGCGCCCGCTGGAGCCGATGTACCCGGTGGTGTTTTTCGACGCGCTGCGGGTCAAGATCCGCGAGGATGCCGTGGTGCGCAACAAGGCGATTTACCTGGCGTTGGGGGTGCTGCCCGACGGCACGCGCGACATCCTGGGGATGTGGATCCCCGGCGGCCACCCGAAGTGCTCCACTTATGGCCACCCAAACTGCTCCACCCTGGCCGCGGTGATCTGACGCATTGAGCAAGGTGCGTCGGGCGCTGTGAGGCCCGACAGGCAGGACGTTACTTTCTGCTCCCTGATTCCGAGGGAGCCCGAGGTTGAACGTCTTGAAGCCACATCTACAAACCACCATCTGGACGCTGCTCAAGGGCGGCGCCACGCAGCGCGAGATCGAGCGCATCACCGGCATCTCGCGCCACACCATCCGCTCGTATCAGCAGCGCTTTGCTGCCGCCGACCCAGCAAACTGCCCCGGGGTGGCCACCGACTTCCCCAGCCAAACTGCGCCACCCTGGCCACCGACCCTGGCGCCGGTTGCAACACCGGTGGCCACCTCCAGGTGCGAACCCCACCGCGCTTTCATCGACGCCCAGTTGCGCCTGGGCCGCAACGCCACCGCCATCTACCAGGATCTGGTGGACCTGCACGGTTTCGATGGCGCCTACAACTCCGTCAAACGCTTCGCGGCCCAGCTCCGGCACAAGCAGCCCGAGCAGTTCGACCGCCTCTCGTTTGCCCCGGGTGAAGAGATGCAGGTCGACTACGGCGAGGGCGCGCCCACCCGGGTGCCCGGCACCGAGCGCTGGCGCAAACCCCGCCTGTTCGTGGCCACGCTGCGTTACTCGCGGCGCAGCTTCCGCCGCGTAGTCTGGAAGTCCGGCCAGCAGGTCTGGGCCGAGCTGCACGAGCAGGCCTGGCGCTATTTCGGTGGGTCTGCCCGGTATGTCGTGCTGGACAACCTCAAGGAAGGCGTCTTGAAGCCCGACCTGTACGAGCCCGCTCTCAACCCGGTCTATGCCGCAACGCTCGCCCACTACGAGGTGGTGGCCGACCCGGCTCGGGTGCGAGACCCCAATCGCAAGGGGACGGTCGAACACGCCATCGGCCACACCCAGGCCACCGCCCTCAAGGGCCGGCGCTTCGAGAGTATCGAGGAGCAGAACGCCTTCCTGGAACACTGGGAAGTGAAGTGGGCAGCCTCTCGCATCCACGGTGCCGAGCGCCGTCAGGTGCAGGCCCTGTTCGAGGAGGAGCGCGCACACCTGCAGCCGCTGCCGATCACCGGCATGTCGTACTTCACCGAGGTGCAGCGCACGGTCTGCGATGACAGTTGTGTGCGCATCGAGCACAGCAGCTACGCCGCGCGCCCGGCACCCATGGGCTCCAAGGTGCTGGTGCGGATCTTCGAGCGGCGCATCGAGATCCGGGACTTGCGCACTCAGGCCTTGCTGCGCACCCACGCCCGGGTGGATCGACCCGGCACCGTGGTGCTGCCCATGGCAGAGCGCGTGTTCAACCCCTCGCGCGAGACCCGCTTCATTCTCAGTCAGGCCCGCTCCATCGGCCCTCAGGCGGCACGGCTGTGCGAGATGCTGTTTGCCATCGAAGGCCGGGTGGGCCAGCGCAAGCTCTGGGGCATCGTCAACCTGGCGCGGCGCTATCCACACCGGTTTATCGACGCGGCCTGCGAGGCGGCCATGGCGCAAGGTGTGCACAGCTACCGCCACGTCAAGGCGCTGACCGAACGGCTCGTGGTCGATGCCTTGGCCGCCCTGGAGGCCGACACCCCGACACCGTCGGTGTCGCCTTCAACGTTGACCCAGCAACACGCGCTCATTCGCAGCGCCGACGAGTACGGCGATCTCTTTGCCCACGCCACCACCACCCAATCCCTTGAGGGCACTCAGCCATGAACATGATCGAGATCGAACGCGCCCTGCGCGAGTTGCGCCTGTCCGGCATTGCAGAGACCCTGTCGACCCGGGTGATGCAGGCCCAGGCCGCCCAGCAGCCCTTCCTGGAAACCTTCGCCGCCATGCTCCAGGACGAGTTGGACCGGCGCCGCTCGCGCCTGACCGAGCGCCGCTTCAAGCGCTCGGGCCTGGATGAGCGGCCCTCGCTGGCGGACTTCGACTGGCGCTTCAATCCGAAGCTGCCGCGCAGCGCCTGCTTCGAGTTGCACACACTGAAGTGCATCGCCGAGGGCGCCAACGCGCTGATCATTGGCAAGCCCGATCACGCGACATGATGCTCACCTCACCACGTTATTGAAGTTCAAGAGAAATCTGTCGAGGATCGTCTGGGAGCGGACGCACGCCAGGCGATGAGACCGATGCGCGGACCTCGGGACGCTGTAAATCGGCGGCCTTGATGGCCCAAGGCGCGCCCTTGCAGGCCTGCGTGGCGGGAAGTGTAGCGACGCTGATCATGCGCAGCACCGTCATCTTGCTCGTCCCGAGCGCTTCAGCGGCTTGCTCCAGAGTCAACTCACCACGCGCTTCGCGCTCTCCATTTTGGTAGACCGCAATGTGGTGGTCGCCGCGGAACGAACGCACCCGCATTTCCGTCCAGGTATGCCCTTTGCCAGTCCGGTGGCCGAGACGATTCAGCAACGAGGCGATGCCAGCGTCACCCAACTGGCGTGCGAGCTGCACGATCAGAACCTGGACCCCAACATCGGTGGTCCAGCGGTGCTGTCCCGTGCGGTTCTTCACCACGCTCAATTCGGTGTGGTCGCCTCCCTGCCAATGCATGACGAGTTCGATGCGCGCCTCGTCCACGCGCGCCACGATCTCCCTGATCACGCAGCGCAGGATGCGCTTGCGCACGGCGTTGCCGGCCGCCGGATGGGACCACACCCGCGGCAAGTCGGTGCCCAGGGCCATGAGGTCGTCGCGCTGCTGTGGCGTCAGGCTCCATTCGGCCACGGTCTGCAGCGTCTTGATCTCCGCCTCGCGCCGGGTAACCTCGGAGAGGCGCTCGTTCCAACGCCGCTCAAGTTCGGCGGCCACCAGTCGATTGCCGGGGTCAACGGCGTCGAACTGCCGCTGCGCACGCGCCGCCTCAAAGCGCGCCTGCTCCAACGCGAGTTCGAGCTGGCGCCGCGTCGCGTGCTCATCGTTGGCATGGTGCTCGATGGCGCGCAGTGCGGCCTGCACCCCAAGCGGCAGCAGCACGCTTAGCACTTCGCCGGAGACGGCCTCGTCCACGCGCAGCGAGCCGAAAGAAATGCATCCAGGCACCGCGCCATGGTTGACAGCGGCCCCCTTGCAGTGATAGCGGGCGATGGTGCCGTCGCTGCCGCTGTAGGCGACGTGCAGCTTGCGACCACAGTGCGCGCATCGCAGCAACCCGGCCAGCAATGCCTCTCCGCGCCGGGGTGCGCCGCGCGCCATGCTGCCGCGCATGTTGGTGTTGTCGGCGATCACGCGCTGGTTGTGCTCATAGGTCGGCCAATCAATGTACCCCTCGTGGTGCTCCTGGATCAAGACCTGCCAGTGCTCCTGGGCACGACGATGGCCGTGCACGACGCGCTTGCGGCCGGCTTCGATCCGGACGCGTGTCTCGGTGCGGCCAAACGCATAGGCGCCGGCATAGACGGGATTGGTGAGGATCTTGAGCACCGCGTTATAGACCGGCAGACGCCAGATCACGCAGCGCCGGCCGTTCTCGTAGACCGCCGAGGGCAGATCAATGCGCTCTTGTCGGAACCACAGCAGCGCCTGGCGCACGCTGCCGGCCTGTGCGAATCGACGGAACACGGCCGCGATCGCTTCGCGGATGCGCAGATCGGCGTCGCGTTCAATCCGGTCGCCCTCGCTGCGCACATAGCCGATCGCCACCGTCGTGTGCAGATCACCCCGCGCCGCCTTGAGCTTGAGGGCTTCGACGGATCGTTGGCGAAGGAGGGACAACTCCATCTCCGACATCGTGCCCTTCATGCCCAGCAGCAACCGGTCGTTGACGCTGCGTGGGTCATAGATGCCGTCTTCGTCGACGATGAGGCTGCCCACCAGTGCGCAGAACTCCAGCAGCGTGTGCCAGTCGCGACCGTTGCGTGCCAGGCGCGATGCCTCAATGGACACCACGGCGCCGACCTGGCCGCTGCAGATCGCCGCCAGCAGTCGCTCAAAGCCTGGCCGTGCGACGCCGCCGGCGGACACACCGAGGTCGTCGTCGATGACCACGACCTCGGTCCAACCGAGCGCGCGTGCCCGATCGGCCAGGGCGTATTGGCGCCGGCGACTCTCATGGTTGTGGCGCAACTGATCGGCTGTGGACTGGCGCACGTACACGTAGGCGCCACGCGCCAAGTGCTCAGGGTTGATCTTGTTCATCGTCATCCTCCATGTGTTCAACGACGTCGGACTGACTTGCCACCTGCCACAGGAGTTGGCTCAGCAGTTCGACGAGGTCGTCGTGACGCTGCTGCAATCGCGTCAGTGGTGCTGGCGCCGTTGCGGCGTCGAACAGGTCGGCTTGCACGAGCGGGATCGCTCGCGGCGGGGTTGGCTTCATCGACGCCTCCGTGTGCCTGGGAAATGGTCGATGAACATAGGACTGCGTCGAGTTCGCCTCGCAGCGCAAGCAGGCAGCGCAGCAACATCCGCGGAGGCCAGTGCGTGGGCACATCGCCGGCCGCAGGTAGTGTCATCCACTGCGGTAAATGCGCCCTCGTGCCGTCGGGCTGACGGACAATCAGGAAGTCTTCGGTTCCATGCCTGACTCGGCCGAGCACCTCAACTTCATGACCCGTCCGGGGATGGAACGGATAGTTGATGCGAGCCAGCTCGACGAGCTGTTCGCGGGCAGTATGTGACTGCTTCGCCCGGCACCGGCAAGAGCCAGGTGGCTAAGGCCGTGGCCTACCAAGCCACGCTGCAGGGCTATGACGTGCGCTACGTGGAGGCCGACACCGAGTTCGCTCGCTACGGATTGGCCAGCGCGGCAGAACAGGCCGAACAGCTCAAGGGCTGGGTTGCCCCCGACCTGCTGGTCCTGGACGATCTCTTCCTGGCACGGCGCATCGCCGATGTGAGCGCCGAGTTGCTGCAATCCATCGTGCACCAGCGCTACAAGCTGCGCCGCTCCATCATCATCACCTCCAACCGCGTGGTGCAGGACTGGGGCAAGTATCTGGGCGATGCCACCATGGCCACCACCATCCTCGACCGGCTCATGCACCGCTGCGCCATGCTGGAGTTCGAGGGCAAAAGTTACCGTCTGAAGGAGGCCGCCTCACGCATCGCCACCGCCGCCGAATAGGCATAATCCGACCGTCCTGCCTGGGGCAGTTTGACCGGCCATAAGTGGAGCAGTTTGGGGTGGCCAGCGGGGTGTGGATCGAGAACACCGAAGGTGCCAAGTTCTGGATGAAGGTGTTCAACGATCTGAAGACCCGCGGTGTGGCCGACATCCTGATCGCCGTCACCGACGGCCTCAAGGGCATGCCAGAGGCGCTGGGGGTGGTCTACCCGGCCACCACGCTGCAGACCTGCATCGTGCACCTGATCCGCAACAGCCTGGACTTTGCCGGCTGGAAGGACCGCAAGCTGCTGGCCACGGCGATCAAGCCGATCTACACAGCCGCCAGTGCCGAGGCGGCGCAGGCCGAGCTCGATGCCTTCGAGCTTGGCCCCTGGGGGCAGAAGTTCCCTACGGTCGTGGCGGCGTGGCGCCGCGCCTGGGATCGCGTGATCCCGTTCTTCGCATTCCCGCCGGCTGTGCGCCGGGTGATCTACACCACGAACGCCATCGAGAGCATCAACGCGCGGCTGCGCAAGATCATCAAGACCCGCGGGCACTTCCCCAGCGACGACGCAGCGGCCAAGCTGATCTGGCTGGCCCTGCGCAACATCACGGCCGATTGGGGTCGTCCGGCGAACCACTGGAAAGAGGCCATGAACCAATTCGCGATCCTCTATGCCGAGCGATTCACCAAGCCCATTGCGTAAGATGACCACCGACTTTCCCACCGCGTCGCTCGGTTCGTCGCAAGCGCCGACCGACGCCGTGGAAAAGTCTCCCAGCGCCTCAAACACAAAAATCCGGACACCCCCATTGCCGAAGAACTCAAGAAAGTCTCGACGTTCGGTGGCATCGGCCTTGGCGTCCTTGGCTACTCGACACGCGCCCCGTTGATGCTTTTTGGCGCGTTCGTCTGGTGGGTGGTCTGTCAAACCATCGCGGCGTTTCTGCTCTCCATGGAGGATGAATGATGAGCTTCACCGAAGCGGCGTTCTATGGCATGGGGCTTGTCGTCCTGTTCGGCTTGGCGGCGGTCGTGTTGGCCGTGTTGCACAAGCCGTCGAAGTCAAAACACGAGCCCAACGTTCCTCTGCACTGACGGATTTTTCAGAGTCGGGCAAGCCTCGGCCTTGATGGGCCCGATCGCCGGGACCCGCAAAGCCCTTGCGCGGGCCGATGCGCCTCAATCACACCCGCCCACAGCTTTTGCAGTCCGGGGTACTCAGCCAGCACTTGCGCAGGCGGCATGGATTTGCGCAGGAATTCAGGCGAATCAGGCTGATTGCCGTACAAGGCATTGTTCACTTCGCGCGCATGCACCTGGCGCATTGCACCATCGATCGTCGGCCCATCGGCAAAGCCGAGCGACTCCTTGCCCATGAACACCTCCCACTGCCGGCCATGACCCGGTCCCAGCTTTTCAGCATGCGCGATGCCAGAGAACTCCGCAAAGGTCAACGCGTGAGGCGCTTTCGATAAGTCAGCAACCTCCGGCCCGACAAGCTGGCCGACAAGCTGACCATCCATGCGATCGATCTTCTGCAGCAAGTCCTGCTCTTTGCCCAGCACATAGTCCACCGCCTTGCCCGCTTCTGCCGCCGCCCGGAACATCTCGTTCTTGTCCTGCTTGAGCGCCTTCGCCCACGACTGCAGATACGCCGTGTGCTGGTCATCGTCGTGCGGGATGCCGGTCTCGGCCGCCATGAAGGCCGAGAACAACTCAGCCCGCAGTTCCTCGCGGGCATAGCCCTCGGAGCCGAAGCTGTGTCCGCCCGTGATCCCATCCCGGTTCAGACGCTTCTCGGCACCCGTGGCGTGGCCCATCTCATGCAGTGCGGTGCCGTAGTAGCCCTCGACGGACTGGAACGTGTCGCGTGGGGGCAGGGCGATCAGGTCGCCCGCCGGCGCGTAGTACGCCCGCGACCCCTGGTGCACGAAGCGCACGCCGTCTTCCTGCATCGCCGTCATCAACTGCTCGCCGCGTTCCAGCACAGGAATGGTCTGGCGCGGCGCCAGCGGCTCCAGCTTCAGCTTGTCGCACTGCTCGGCATTGAAGACGACGTAGTTGCGCCCCACCAGCAGATCCAGCGCGCGCTCGGCCTGCTTCCAGGAATAGTCCTTGCCGTCATGTTGGACCGTGACGGACGCAGGCGGAACAACCGCCCCGCCGACCAGATGCACACCAGCCTCATCGACACCGCGCTTGCGATCCACACCAACGATGCGACCCTGGTGGACGAGTTCCACATCGCGCCGCTGCCAGAACGGCTTGCTGTCCCAGCGCTCGATCATGACGCCTTTCTCACCCTTGCGCACATGGCCGCCGAGATCGTTGGACTGCTTCACCGTCACCCAGCGTGGATCGGCGTAGCCCGTCTCCAGCATCACCAGGCCCAGGATCACGCGGTTGCCACCCTGGTAATCCTTGCCCGACACCGCGTTGCGCGGCAGGCCTTGCAGCGTGTGCCAGGGCTTGTCCCACGGCAGCGCTTGGCTGGATTCGATGGCCGCAATGACTTTGTCGGTGAACTCCTGGCGGAAGTCACGCGCCGGGGCGGCATCGGTTGCCGGAGCTTTCCTTGCCCCTGCCGTTGGGGTTGGTGCGATGACAGGATCGTCCGCGACGGGTTCAGGCACAGCCTGCTCGTTGACCAGACCATCCGGCAGGGCGACGGATGCTGTGTAATCAGGATGGATTGTGAGCACACCTTCGGGCACGGCGCGGAATGCGTCCGCGATCACGCGAGCGTTTGCGGAGTTGTAGCGCTCACCAATGATGTCAGCGAACTCCGGGAAGGAGATGTCGCCCGCCCCTTTTTTTTCAAAAGCGAGGAAGGTATAAGCCTCCACGCCCAGGCGCAGGTCGGGGCTGAGCGCTGTGATGGGAGTGTTCATGTCACACCCCCAGGCCGACAGGCTCAGTGCCCAGATCCAGGGCGCTCAGCAGCGCTTGGTCGTGCGCTTGTTCGCCGCCTTGCGCCTCGACCTGTTCGCTGACAGGCGGCAGGTCGTGATCGACGATGGCGCCCAGGCGCTGCGCATCACGCGCGGGGATTTCAAGCATGTCAGGTTTCATCATGGACTCCTGTTTCACAAGGCGATTGACGCTCTGGATGAACGCGGTGATGCCGCGCTCGATGCGCCAGGGGATGCTGTCCTGCCAGTCGTAGCCCGACAGGTCGCGACCGACCCATTCGGCCAGCAGCCGAACGAGCCGGTCATCAGCCGCCAGCGCTTCGCGCACCAAGGCCTCGCGCAGCGCTGGAGAGAGGTCGCGCACGGTGGTCATGCTCAGAGTCCGATGCCCTGGCCCATGTCCATCGTCTTGCCGGTGCGCGCGGAGCGGAAGACGGCGGGACCGGGACCGGGGCTGGGAAGCGCGATCTCTTCCGCCTTGAGCTCACGCTTCTCGTGCTTGGCTTCGCTGCCTTGCTTCTTGGCAGCAACAGCTTCAAGCTCTTCATCGACGTTGCGCACCCGCAGGCTCTTGGCGTCGGTTTCCTGCTCAGCGGCTTGTTCCTGGGTGCGTTCGGCTTCGTGCGCCTTGGCAAGGCTTGCGGCCATGTCATCGTTCTCGCGGGCACGCTCCCCTGCAGTCCTGTAAGCCACGCCGATCACCGGCCCCAGCTCAGGCCCGAGCGCTTCGCGGGTGCGGATCACCCGGTCATCGCGCACGATCACCACGTCCCGCGCCAGCTCGGTGAGCGCTCCATCGTGGGTGAGGTTGGGGGCCAACTCTTTCAGCTTGCCCAAGTCGACCCCGCCGTCCGGCTTGCGCAGGTCGGCTTGCGCCAGCACGCGCAGCGCGGCATTCTGGGTTTCGCGGAACGCGGCCCCGGCAGCCAGCACGCGCTCGGCAGGCATCACCACCACGCCGTCGCCGTTGGGGGTCACCCCCAGCTTGTCGGCCTGCTCCACGGTGAGCGGGTCGGCGCGCAGTTGCACCGGGCCGGCGCGTTCGGCAATCGGACGGGCCACCGCCAGATCGCCGGTGATGCCGCGCTCGACGCTGGGCACCTGGGCGCGCTTGAGTTGCGGGTTCAGGTCGCGGCCTTTCTTCCAGGCCATCAGCACTTCGGGTTCGCTGTTCTGCAGCGGATAGCCCAGACGGCCTGCGATCTCGGCGGCCTTGACCTTGAACGCCAAGTCGCCGGTGAGCATCAAACCTTTGTTCAGGTCGAACTTCTGTGCCGAAATCTTCAGCGCTGCCTCGATGTCGCGGTCATCGTTGCGCTGCACGTCCAGGCGGGAACCGCGATCATGGATCACGGTGCGCAGGCCGCGCTTGTAATGGATCTGACCGTCCTTGTCGATGGTGTGCACCAGGTCGGCCAGGGTTACGGCCTTGGGTGGGACACCGCCGAAGCCCTCGATGCCGGGATCGGGGGCTTTCTTGGCTTCTTCAAGCAAGGACTCCAGCACCGGATCGCCAGGGTTGTCCTGCGCCTTCTCGCCCAGGAAATCGACCCAGCCGGCCGGGCGCGGCATGGTCTTGTCCAGGTCACGCGCTGCTGCATCCTTGCGGGCCTCGAAGTCTTCCACCAGCGCGGCGGTTTCTTTCGCCAGGACACTGTCATGCAGATGCGCAGCCACGCCCTCGGCGGTCAGGGATTCCGAACGCTTGGCGCGCGCTTCCTCGACGTCGCCCTGCAGCTTCATCCAGCGTTCGCGCCAGTCGGCATCGAACGCATCGATGGCGGCGTTGCGCTCGGTGCGCGCTGGAGCGCTCAGTTCCTCGTATTCATGCAACAGATCAAGGCGCTTGTGTTGCTCCACCGACAGGTCGGCTTCTTGCAGGCTGGGCATTGCGGCAATAGCAGGATCGGGGGCAACAGAAGACGTGGCGGCAGGAACTTCCTGCACCTCAGGTTTCGGTTCGGCGTCGGCTTTGGCCTGGTCAACCAGGTCGTCAAGGGTGTCGAGTGTGCTCATGGGGTTCTCCGGTTCCGGCCGCGCCGGGTTATGGGCTTATGGTGTGGACACGGCAAACGCTACCGGCCCACTTCCGTCTCGGGCTGGCGCTGCGCGACCACCTGACGACCGTTGGTCAGGGTTGCGGTTGTGAGCGTCACCGTCGGGATCGGCACCTTGTCCCACTTCGCCGCGTTGAGCACGGGATCGCGGATGAACCGCTTGGCAGCGCCCTGAACCGACCGATCGCGCTGGGCTTCGTCCAGCATGCTCTCCGGCGCGGGGAACAGCTTGTTGCCCCATTGGCGGGCTTCGGCCATGGCCCCCAGCAAGTTCTTCTGCTCGGGGCCATAGTCGATCTGCGCGACCTTGCCATCCACGGCTTTGGCCGCCTCGCGCGCCGCAAGCCTGGAGGCATGCGAGTTGTCGGGCACGACCACGATGTCCTTGGCCTTGAGCGTGTTCTTGGCGAACTCGGCCACGGCCTTCATGTTCTCCGGGGTGAAGGCCGGCATGACGATGGCGCGCTCGCCGGTGGCGTGGTAGATCGCCAGGGCCGATGCGACGGAGTGGGTGACCACCACCTGACCGCCGAATTCGACGGGATCGGGCGCATCCTTGGCCGTCATCGGCTCGCCCATCATCATCTTGAAGCGCATGGCCTCGGTCACCGGGATGATGGAGAAGGATCCTGTGCCAAATTGCGAACCGGGATAGACCGCGGCCTTGTCGGGGCTGACCTCGACCTTCTGCGCGCCGTCCAGGCGCATCGTGTCGCCCGCGATGCGAAACATCGGCACGACGAATTGCGCGGGCTGGCCGTTCATGGCTGCAGCCATCGCCTGACGGATGGACTCCGGGCTTTGCTTGCCGAAGTCGGCTTCGAATTCCGTGCTTGTGAACATGACAATCTCCTGTTTAGCGTTCAATGCCCCTGCTGTTGGGGCTGTGGCGGGCAAGTTCTTTGGCCGGGGGCGTCGCCGCGTTGGAAATCGGCTCAAAAATCAGGCGGCGCACGTCGGCAGAGATGTCCTGCGCCTGTGCGCTCGCGTCGATCAGCGCGGACATGACGTTGCTTTGCCAGGGTTGAAATGGCACATCGGCAACGCGGGCGCCGGTTTCCCGTGCGGCATTGCGGGCCAGCGCGCGGGACAGAGCGGTGTTGTCGGGCACGATCACCACGTCGAATCCCATGGCGCGCATGTCGGCGGCCACCGCACGAAAGCGCTCCGGGCGTAAGGCTGCGATGGCGTTGCGTCCGCCTTGTCCGCTGATTCCCAGCGCAGACTGAGGGCTCTGGGTGATGACCATCTGCCCATAAAGCCCCGCTTTGCTCAGCATGTCGCTCTTCGGGAGCGTTCCGCAGGCCGCAAGGCGCTGATGGAATGCCTGAAACCGCCAGGGAGCCGCAAAAGCTGCGGGATGGTTTTTCTCCACGTCGATGCCGAGATCCAGCGTGCGGATCTCGGCCCGGTCTGCACCATGGAGACGCAATTCCTGCGCCGAGACGAGTTGCAGGGTGTCGCCAACGGGGGCAAGGACAGGGATCAGAAATGATGTTTCCTTGCCATGCACCTTGCCATGCAGTGTGTTGCGGATGGCCGCATCAAAATCGGCATCGGTGAAGGCTTTGAGCGCATCGAAGACCTGCTGCGCAGGATGCTGGTAATCCATGGGGAATCCTTTTCCAGGAGAGGAGGACGTGATGGTTATGGCGTGGACACGGCAAAAGCAGGAGTTAGACCCAGGTCATCAATACCCAAGCTCCGTCCCTATTCCATTGCCCCTGTCTTTGCTTTTCTGTTGAGTGTCGAACGCTTCGCCGCGATCCGCGCGCACCTGCTCTGGCGAGCGCGCGGTGTCGATGAACTCGCGCACCGCGGCCATGCCAGCGCGCAGGTCGTGCTTGCGTTCCTTCAGCAGATCGTGGGCGTCGAAACCGGCTTTCAGGTTGTCCACCAGGGCGACCTTTCCGCCGCAGAGTTCCGCCGCTTCGACGGCCTTGCGAATGCCGACAAAATTGGACTTATGCAGATCGTTGTCGGCGGCGATGACGACTTCGTGCGAAGCCGCCAGGCCAGACGCTTTGAGCCAGCGCGCCACGGCGGGCAGGTTGTTTGCGGATAGAGCAGCGAGCACCACGGTGTCCTTGCCATGCCCCCCAGGCACACTCCAGCCTGCCGTTGCCGTGCGCACAGCCTGCCCGGTGCGCACGCCTTCGGTGACGACGATGCGGGCGCAAGGCGGCAGCCAGGATGCATCGAGTGCGGCTCCCGGCTGGAAGAACGCCTCACGCAGCGGCAGCGGCACGAACGCGCCAGCCACCTTACTGCCGGAGACGACATACTTGTCCGGCACAGCAGCCGTGTTGCACAGCAGTTGTTGCGCTCCACAGAGTTCCAGCGCAAGCGCGCCAGGCGCCACAGGCCGGAACAGCGGCGCGATCAAATCGCCCGCATGCTTGTGTCCGGCCGGGAACTCGCGCAGGCCGCAGGGGTGTACCCAGGCGCCGCCCTTGGTGAATTGCGGGTGATCGTCGCGAGGGATGATCCGCGCATTCCAGGCAGCCTGCACGCCAGCGACGCAAACAGCATCCACCGGGTCATGCTCAGCTTGCGGAGCCACAGCGGGCCGGACGATCGCCGGAGCCTGGCGAGCGCCATCCATTCCCAGGTCGCGGGCGGTGATGTAGCGGGTCGGAGACCCGTCGCTGGCCTCGCGCCCCTCGCGCCAGGGCTTCGGCAGATCGAGACTGCCACGATGCGAGGTGATGACGGCGATGCTGTCTTTGATCAGAATGGCCTGCGCCTCGGTCGATCCGCCGCCATCGTTCGCCCGGTACATGGTGCCTTCGCGGGCCTGGTGCGACTTGCCGATCTTCCAGCCTTGTGCCTCAAGGTTGGACAAAACCGCGTGTTGGAAAGCGGACATCGAAATCCCCGGTGAGTTGCGTCACCAGGGATATGTCCATCACCCGCAAATCAGAACTGCCAGCTCGCGCCACCGGCCGCCGCCGTCTGCCCCGCCGTGCTGAACGCGGCGCTGAACCGGATCAGCATGTCGGGATGGTGCTCGGGAACACGGCTGATGCCGATGGCCAGGGCTTGCTGACCGCCGACCGTGGCGATGCCGACACCCGCCGCGGTCTTGCCCGACAGGGCAGGGCCCGCAATCTGCGCCGCCGCCATGCCCATCGCGCCCATGCCGTTGATCTGCTGCTGCAGGTTCTGCTGCATCCCGGAGATCGCCGAGTTCAACTGGTTGACGTTCACCGCATCGGTGCCAGAGGTGCCTGGGGCGACGTTGGTGACTTGGCGCTGTTGCCCGGTCGCGGCGTTGCCGACCGACACCGAGTTGGCACGGTTGGCCGCAGATCCCTGGCCCAGGGCGACCGAGTTGCTGCCGTTGGCCGTGGCATTGGCGCCTATGGCAACGCTGTTGTTGCCCGCCGCCACGGCGTTGTTGCCGATGGCCGTGGTCGGGTCGGCGATGGCCTGCGCACCGTTGCCGATGGCGACCGACCCGGCATAACTGGCAACCGAGTTCGTGCCGTAAGCCATGGTGTTGGCACCGGTGGCCGATGCGCCTTGCCCAATGGCCACCGCGTTGGCGCCGCTGGAGGCCGCATGCTGGCCCTGGGCTTGCGCGTTGGTGCCGGTCGCCGTGGCATTGGTGCCCTGGGCGATGGCGTTGGTGCCGTTGGCCGCAGCACCGTTGCCGCACACCACGTTGCTGCCGTTCGTCGTCACGCAGATGCCGTTGGTGTTGCTCACGTTCGTCGTGCTGCTTGAACCGCTGCCCGCGCCGCCGGAGCCTGGCTGCGGAACGCCCGGGATGCCTTGCGGACCCTGGGCTCCCGTGGCTCCCGCCGGACCGGCGGGTCCAGGTGTTGACTGGATGCCGCTGATTTGGCTCTGCACGGCCTGCTCGGCGGCGTACAACTGCCCGCCGTTGACCGCCTGCGTGCTGCCTGCGGCGACGGCGCCGGGGGCGACGTTGGCGATCACGACAGGAGAACCCCCGGAAATGCTGCCCGGATTGCCCCCCATGATGAACATCGGATTGCTGCCCCCGCCGTTGGTCATCAAGCCAGCAAGCTGGCTCACGTTGACAGCATCGGTGGCCTGGATGCCCGCGCCGACGTTCGAGAGGGTGACGGGCGTACCGGTGCCGCCAGTGCCGACCAGCGCCGCCGCGTCGGTCACGGATGACGTCGTAGCCCCATATTGATCCAGATACTGCACCGCCGCGGGCGCAGCCGGGCCCGAAGACCCCAGCCCGGCATTGAGCGCGCTGATGGCCGCACCGACGTTGTTGTAGCTGGTGCCTTTCACGGTATAGCTCGGCGCGGAAACGCCGTTACCACTCACCGCCGCGCCGCCACCCAGGGCGGATGCCGTGCTCAGGGCCAAGCCATACAGTTGTGAGCCATTGATCGCATCGGTGCTGCTGGCCGAGACCACCCCGGCCGTCAGGAAAATGATGCCCCGCGTCTGCCCGGCGCCGCTCCCCGAGCCGATGCTGACGACGGAAGACCGTCCATCGTCATAGCTCCCGGCGCCAAGGGCAACCGACTGATTCCCGCTCGCGGTCGCCCCCATGCCGACAGCGACCGATCCCATCCCCCCGCCGCTGGCAGAGGCTGTCTGCCCAACCGCAACGGAATTGGTGGTGGACGCAGCATCGATGCCGATCGCAACCGCATCTTGCCCGGCTGTTGTTGCGGCCCCCGCCTGGGTGTTCGTATTCGGGCCGCCAAGGCCGCCAATCGCGATGCCGCCCGCGCCGTTGGCCACGGCGCCCAAACCAAGCGCAAGCGCCTGGGCAGACGATGCGGAGCCGCCCAAGGCCATGCTGGACGCCCCACTCGCAGTGCCATAGATCGCGACCGACCCGGGGCCGCTTGCGACGCCGCCGTTGACCGCCAGGCTGGAAAAGCCGGACGCCTGCGACCCCGCTCCAATCGCCGTCGCGTTTGGCCCCGCCGAAGCGTTTGCGCCGACGGCTGTTGACAGACTGCCGGAAGCCGAAGCGCCCACCCCGAATGCCGAGGCGCTGGGACCGGACGCCGATGCAGCCGGCCCGACGGCCGTTGCTCCCACGCCTTGAGCGTCAGCGTTCGATCCCGCCGCAAGCGTCCCCCCGGCGGCGGACTCCTGCCCGTCGATGGCGGTTGCCCCGCTGCCCAGCGCGGTGTTGTCGCTGCCGGGCGTTGTCGCATTGGGGTCGGACGTGGTGGCATTGGCGCCGATGGCGGTGTTGTTGGCGCCGATGGCACCGGATGCGTCCGCGCCGCTCGCATTCGCGCCATAGCCCAGGTAGCTGTTATTGCCAGGGACGGGGTTGGTCGGCCCCGGCTGGTTGGTCGCCGACGGGATGAACGGTGCCGAGGTCGATGTGGACGAACCCAGGCCCGATGGCGTGGCCGAGGATGGCGACACCCGGATGGCTTTCGACCCGCTCGGGGCGCCGGTTGAGGCCCCGACGAACGACGTGGACGCAGTGCCAGCGCCGGTGATGGCCCAGGCCGGGCTGGTGTTGAGCGCCGCAGCGATTGCCGCGACGAGAATGATGTTGCGCATGTCGAGACTCCCATCCAAGGCGGCCAGCAGGTGCGATGGCCTTGGATGGGTATTGCGAGGTGCCGCAAACCATGAAAAACCCGGCTCACGTCACCGTGGCCGGGTTGGGGGGTTGGCCGGCGCTGGGCCGAATCAATCGATGTGATTCATCCGGATGCTCACGCCCCCGCTCTGACCGTCGTGGGACAGGCCAGGCTTGCGTTTGTCCGACTCGTGCTGCAAGGTCGCGGCGCCGTCATGCAGCCGGTCGCTCAGGCTCGGTCCTTTGTCCTTGGGTTTGTTGTCCTGCTCGAACTGGCGCTGCGCCGCCGATTGCTCGGCAGCCGATGCGGACGAAGGACTGCCTTCACCCCCAGGGGCGGAGGCGGAGGCGAAGCCATTGCCGCCTGGCGTGCTCGCCGTGGTCGGCGCGGAGGACAACCCGGCTTCCTGGGTCGCTGGAGCCGCCGCCTTGCCGAGTTCGGCGCCGGACTTCACGGCATCACCCGTTCCGGTCGTGGCCCCCGCGTTGGCCGCAGAGCCATCGGGCTGGAAGCGCGCGGCAGTGGCGGCAGCCTCGGCCCTGGCACCAGCCGCTTTGCCCGCCATCTCGACACCTGGGGCCGCACCCGGCGCCGACGATGCGCTTTTGATGCCAGCGCCAGCAGCCTTGCCCGCCCCGGACGTGAGTGATTCCAGCCGTGAGGTACCCGACACACCTCCAACCGGACCGCCCGGCGGCAGGGAACTGCCACCGATGCCGCCTTGGGGAGCCGACCCACCGCCACCGAAGGGCGTTGTCGCCAGGGCAGCCACCCTGGAGAGCGCAGCGCCACCCGCCAGGCCAGCCGCAAGCGGAGCCGCGGCCATGCCACCAGCGGCAGCACCGGCGTTCGACAAACTCATGCTCGGCGAGCCGTTCATCATCGATCCGGCGATGCCCGGAACCATGTAGCCGACGGCACCGTAGGCCAGCGCCGTGATGCCGGCCGTCATGAAATCAATTGGGCCGACGGTGTTGTTCGGCGGCGCCGCTGCAGCGACGGTCGCCCAGTGGGCGATGATGATGTTGGCCAGTTGCCCGCCGAAGCCGGCGACGACGTAGATGGTGAACAGCTTGATGCCGACGCTCACGGCGTAGCCGAAATACTTCTCGGCAAACGGCAACGTCCAGCGGCTCCCGGCGAAGCCCAGCATCAAGGCGCCGGCACCGATGACGATGTAACTCTCGATCGTGGTGATGAGAAGCTGCATGGCGATGGCGAGATAGCCGAGCAGGATCATCAGACCCGTCAGGCCGATGAAGATGGCCGACAGCAGGTTCTCGCCCAGCGCCGCCACGGATTTGCCCGGCGAGAACACGCTGACGCCGGCCGCTGTCTGGGCGTTGTTGATGTTGTCGGCCGTGGACACCACTTTGGCTGCCGTGTCGATGCCTTCATTCAGAATTTCGGATGGGCCGATCGAGGATGAGATCGAGGTCGGGCCGCCACCGCCGACCGTCCGCCCGGCTTGCGTGAAGCTGTTGATGATGGGCGGAATCCAGGTCGGCGCCTCGGTCAGCAGCATGGCGAAGAAGGCGATGCCGAGAATCTTCAGCGTCATCGACGTGATGAGTTCTCCAAGATCGTTCTTGCGCAGGGTGTAGTTGATCGCCGCCCAGGAGAACTCGATGGCAGCCAGGCCGAAGAACAGGGGGCGGGCCAGACCGAGCGCGGACGTCATCCATCCAGTCGAGGCGGTCTGGAACGTGCTCTGGATCTGATCGAGCACGCCGTTGCCGGCGTAGGCGGGCGCACAGGCCAGGGCCAGCAGGAGCGGCGGCAGCCAGCGCGCAAATCGGTTGAGTTTCATGGGTTCACCTGTCGAGAGGGTTGACAGGTGGGTATGCGCAGGGGGCGCAATCCGTGAGATGGCCGCAGCCGGGGAAGCCTGGGCACCCGCTGCGCTGTGGTCAGGCCAGGGGCAAGGAAGGTGCGGCTTGAAGTGCGCCATGGCTGAGTGGCGCAAAGCCCGGTGTGTCCAAGAAGCAGTTCGACGCGGCACGCGGCAAGAAGTTGACACCAGGAAAGGCCGGATCAGTAGAACCCCGCCCCGGTCGTCTCCACCGCGAAGCAGGCTCCCCTGGTGTTGCCTGTTGCCCGGCACCAGCCGGACTCGATGCCGCGCTGCTGCGGATGCGCCTTGAACCAGGCGTGCCCATGCCCGGCATACGGCCCTTGCGCCAGGCTTGCGCCGCGAAACAGGTTCTGGCATGACACCGTGCCACGGCGCTTCGCCACGGCATCGGTGCTCACCGTGGCGTTGCCCTGGGCATCCTTGCCGCTGCACCAGAGCGCTTCCTGAAAAGCGGGATCAGCAACGATCTCAGGCTTGGGATAGTTGTTCAACTGGGCTTCGTACCAAGCGACCGTCTGCCCACCGAACGGCCCCTCGCTGGTATTGACTGGGGCGCCAGCCACCTTGCCGACGCCCGGGGCGGTGATGGATGACGCCTGGTGCCCGCAGCCGGCCAGCAGGCCGACAGCGCAGGCGAGGACGAGGGTTGAGACGAGTTTGTGCTCAGACGGTTTCATGGTGCGCTCCTGGCGCGAGTGGAATGGATGGAGATGCAAAAGGGCTGTTTCGATGAGTCGCCCCGCACTCGCGCCCGAAGGCCGTCTGAATTTCAATCATAGCCCGGAACAAGGGGACAAGGATCCCAGAACCTGGGCTCAATAGAACCCTGCCCCGGTGGAACCATCGAGGAACTGCTGGTTGATCTGGTTCTGTTGCAGCTTCGCAGCGTTGTCGGCGCCGATGGCGTTCATCTCGACCTGCCCGTTGGTCATCATCGTTTGCTGCAGGCCCTGCAACTGGTTCACCAGCATCCCCGAGATCTGATTGCCCGCCTGCAGCACCTGCATGCGCCCAGCCGCGGACTGACTGGCGTTCTCCACCTGGTTCAGCGCCTGCTGCTGGGTCTGGAAGTCACTTGCCTGCAGGCCGTCCTGATTGAGCGCCTGCTGGATCTGGCTGGTCAGATTGCCGTTCCACTGCGACAGGTTGGCTTGGTAACTCTGGCCATTGACGCCGTACTGCTGTTGCACGCCGGCAGCCGTGTTCTGCGTCGCATACGTCAAGCCTTGTGCGGAGCCGATCAGATGGATGAGTTGCTGCAGATTGCCTGAGACGTTCGGCCACATCTGCGTCGGCAGGCTTTCCAGGCTGAGCGCCTGGTTGTAGACCTGCTGGAACTGTGCCTGAAGCTGCTGCGCCTGGGTCGCGTATTGCTCGACGGCCGTCAGTTCCTGCACGATCTGCTCGGGGAACGTCGCCCCGGCGATCAGGCCCGTGGCGTGGGCCGGCACCATAGCAATGGCCGACATGGCCGCAAGGGCCAGGATGCTCTTCTTGAAAGGGTTCATGGTGGAAACTCCCGTATGGGTGACTGGCCTTGTTATTACCGACCTTGTGTTACTGACCCTGCGGCACACCGGTGGCAGCACCAATCTGCTGCAAGGTCGAGTTCGCGTCGCTGGTGCCAGCATGGCCCGCCGCCGCGTTGAGGGTGTTGCCCACGCCCGGCGCGTCGGCCTGTGCGGCGTTGTAGGTCGCGTTGCCATCGTTCGTCGCCGAAGTCTGGATCGCCTGCTGCTGGCCATAGACCTGCTGGCTCTGGTCGGCGGACTGCTGCGCGATGGCCGCCGCCTGCGTCCAGGCCGGATCCGCCGATGACGCCGCCATGGTGTTGTCGTAGGTGGCGATCGTGTTGGCGGCGTTCATCGAAAACTCGGCATCGAGGCCGGCTTCGCCCGCCTGCGCCGCCGTCTCGGCGTCGTTCTCGTTCTGCTGACTGGAGGCGTTCAGGCTCGCCTGCTGGCTGTTGGCCGCATTGGTGTAGGACGTGTCGGTGCTGGCCGCCGTCGCTGCCTGGCCGGTCAGCACGCCGGTGCCGGCCGTGGTCTGCATATCGGCCTGCTGCGCGCTGGTGGCGCCCGCAGTCTGCCCCTGCTGCACGCCCGTCATGGACTGGATTTGCTGCAAGGTGCCGGATGCGCTGTTGACGGCGGACGCCGCGGCGGCGACATCCAGCGCGCTCGACAGAACTGGCGCAGCGGACACGCCCCCCGCATCGTCGGCATTGGCTTCGGCCTGCTTTTGCAGGTTCACCGCGGTTTCATAAGCCGCCCCGCCGTCGTTGTAGGACGCAGCGTCGGCCGCAGCCTGCAGCGCGGCCTTGGTGGCGTCGATGTTGGACTGGTAACCGTCCGTCGCCATCTGACTCATCATCGCCTGGGTTGCCGCGCCAGCCGCAAGGTCATCGCTGGTGTTGTTGGTCACCGTGGGCTGGCCCTGCCGCACGCCGGTGCTCTGGGTGATGCTGGCGTTGGAGTTGGACGCGCCGCTGGAGGCCGACGCCTGCGCGGCGCTGTTGTCGTTCTGGGCAGCGACAGGCGCCTGGGCCGACTCGGTGCTGTACGCACCAGCCTGGGATGACGAACCCTGCTGCTGCACGGTCACTTGCGCGTCGGCCAGGTTCTGCTGGTCGGTCGCCACGTTCTGGGCCTGGGCGGCAGCGTCCTGCCAGGCCGTGGAACCGGACAAGCCCACTCCGAACCCGCCGCCCCCGCCGCTGGCGTTGGCCGCGTCCTGGTTGGAGATGTCCTGGGCGGTGTTCGCCGCATCCTGGTACGCCTGCGCATCGAAATACGCCATGCCGCCGGCATAGGCGCTGCTGCCGTTCTGCGTGGCAGCCGTGCGCATCGTGGTCTGCGGATCGGGCACGGGAGCAGGGGCGGGCGGCATGGTCTGCGCCGACGCCAAAGACGCCAGGAAGGGCAAAGCCGCCAGGGCGGCGGCAAGAAGGGTTTGACGCATGGCGGATGCTCCGGTGGATCTGGATACGGGTCTATGGTGTGGACACGGCAAACCGTGATGTCCACACACATGACCATCAGCCCATCGGCAGCACGCGGGCCTTGCCGCCATCCAGATTGCCGATGATCTCGACGCGCTGGCCGACGGCAAGCTGCACGTCGGCGGCCTGGGTCACGGCGATAGCCTGGCCGTCATCCAGCCGCACGGTGATCTGCAGGCCCTGCTCGCGGGTCGCCGCACCCTCGGCGGCGCTTCCAGCGATGCCGCCTGCCACCGCGCCGAGGATGGCCAGGGCCGTGGAGCCGTTGCCGTTCCCGATGCGCGAGCCGAGATAGCCCCCCGCCGCCGCGCCGCCCAGCGTGCCGATGCCGGTGGAGTTCGAGGCGATCAGTACCGGCTGGATCGCCAGGACGCTGCCGAACTGGACGGCCTGCGCCTGCTGCGACCCCTGCACGGTGTATCCCAGCGCGGATGCGTCAGGCACGCCGGGGTTGGCGCAGGCGGACAGCAGGGCGGGGGCAAAGAGGATGGGCAGGAGAAACTTCCGCATGATGATCTCGCGGCGTTGGTTTGAATCAGGCATCTGCTGGTTTGGCCCGCAGGCCGGACAGCAGGCCCGCAAAAGTTGCTTGCAGGCGTGCCACGCCTTGGCCGCTGAAACCGGCCTGCTTGATGCGCGGGTTTTCCGGATCGATTGAACAGGTCAAGCTGCCCAACGTGGCGCGGTACCAGAAGTTGTCGCGGGGGGACTTGACTGCGTCGATGACTTTTTCGGGATCAAGGCCCATCAGTTCGATGGCCGTCCGTAATGCGTTGTTGTCGCTGAGGAGTTTTTCAGGATTTGGGCTCATGATTTTTCCTTGATTGGATGGATGCAGTGGATCAGCGACCCGCCTGCACGCTGATTGCAGCGGGCCGCAAACCGTGATTGCGCAAGCTCAATAGCGCTCCCACATCTGCGCCGCGTCGAACTGGCCGCGCTCGCGCAGCCACTGCGCCGGCCAGGCATCCCCAAGCTCACCGCGCAGTTCGCGGATGCGGGCAACGTCCTCCTTGCCGGACGCACCAACGAAGGCGATCTCGGGCGCCGACAGCCCCAGCTCGAACAGCCGCCGTCCGTCGGGATGCATGACGTAATACTGGCGCTTGGGTGTCGCCATCGCCAGGATCTCGATCTGCCGCCGGTTCAGGCCGATGCCCTCGTACAGCGGCCGGATGTTCTCCGTCATCGCTTCCGGGTTGGGCAGCAGGATCTTGGTCGGGCAGGACTCGAAGATCACATCGGCGATGCCGGATTTGGTCAGGTCGGTGAGCGACTGCGTGGCGAACACGACCGCCACGTTCGCCTTGCGCAACACCTTCAGCCATTCCCGGATCTTGGCCTTGAACGCCGGATGGCCGAGCATGACCCAGGCCTCGTCCAGCACCAGCAGCGTGGGTTGGCCCTTGAAGCGCTGCTCGATGCGGTGGAACAGGTAGGACAGAACCGGCAGCACCACCTTGTCGCCCTTGTGCATCAGGTGCTCCATCTCGAACACCTGGAACGGGTCTTCGGCCAGCGCATCGGTTTCGGCGTCCAGCAGATGTCCCGCCGCGCCGCTGACGGTGTAGTAGCCCAGCGCCTCGCGCAGCGTCACGTCCTGGAGCTGGATCAGCAGGTTGGTCATGGTGCGCTGCGCCATGGTGTCCGTGGACTGGCCCAGTTGCACAATGGCGCGGTAGATCTTCTGCCGATGCTCCGGCAGGATCTTCACGCCTTGCAGTTCGCACAGTTGCTCGATCCACTCGGCGGCCCACACTTGTTCATTCGGCTCGTTCACACGGCCCAGCGGACAGAATGCCAGCTCGCCATGCTCGCCGCCGATGTCATCGTGCTGGCCACCCGCGCCCCAACACAGCGGGAGCATGGAGTAGCCCTTGTCGAAGGCAAACACTTGCGCGTTTTTGTAGCGGAACTGCTGCGCAACCAGGGTGGACAGCAGGGTGGACTTGCCCGAGCCGGTTGGCCCCAGAATGACGGTATGCCCCAGGTCGCCTGCGTGCAGGCTCAGGCGGAACGGGGTCGCCCCGTCCGTCTTGGCGTACAGCAACGGCGGCGAGTTCGGCGGGTAGAACGGGCAGGGGTTGTTATCCGGCCCGGCCCACACCGCGGTGAACGGCAGCATGTGCGCCAGATTCAAGGTGTTGATCAGCGGGCGGCGCACGTTGGCGTGGGTGTTGCCCGGCATGGTGCCGAGATACGCTTCCACCGCGTTGACGGTCTCGATGCGCGCACCGAACCCGGCGTTCTCGATGATCTTGCGGACTTCGCGGGCGATCTCGTCCAGCGCCGTGCTGTCCTCGTGCGCCAGCAAAATGACGCTGGTGTAGTAGCCGAAGCGCACCGCGCCCGACTGGTTCTCGCTGATCGCGTCCACCGCGTCATCGGTCTGCGCCACCGCGTGCATGTTCAGGTGGGTTGCCGCACCCCCTGAACTCTCGCGCACCATGTTCATCATGGATTTGCGCTTCATCGCCCACTTGCTGCGGTAGCTGTTGAGCACCTTGTCGGCCTGGCTTTGCGACAGATAGATGAAGCGGTTGCTCCAGCGGTAGGCCACCGGCAGGCGCGACAGGAAGTCGAGAATGCCGGGGGCGCTGAAGCCGGGGAAACCGTCCACCGCCAGGCACACCATCGGCCGGTTGTCGAGGCGCGGCTCAAAACCGGTGGTGAAGTCATGCTGGCCGATCACCGCATCCAGATACATCGGCACCTCGACCATCTTCACCGGGCGCGGCGCCTGGAGCGTGACGCAGGATTCGAGATAGCCCAGCAGATCGCTGCTGACCGCATCGGCGTCCTCGTCGACCACGTCCACCATGCGACGGATCCTGACCACGGTGGACAGGCGCGATTCGACTTCGCGAATGCCATCGCGAAAGCGCTGCAGGTTGCGCGCGGCCACCCCCGTCTTCTCGCCACCGTCGATGAACAGGGCAGCGGCCTTGTCGGCGGCGTCCGGGTCGGGGAACCAGGAGAGGGTGAGCGCAAAGCGGCTCTCGAACCCGGCATGCTGGCCTTCGTGCTTGGCCCGGCGCATGTCATCCAGCAGCCGCGTGGTGCGGTCGGGAAAGGCCCCCCTGGCGGCGTAGCCGGGCGCCTGCTGGCGGATGGCGTCGCAGTTCACCACCCAACCATCGTCCAGCGACAACGCGCTGTTGATGCGCGCGGCCATGCCCTTGAGTTCACCCTTGGTGGCTGAATCGAGGTCGGGGCCTTGATACCACCAGCCGGCCAGCAGTGCGCCGGACTTGGTGAGCACGATGCCATCGTCCACCAGCGCGGCCCAGGGCAGCAGATCGGGCAGACCGGCGGAGCGGTCACGGAATTCTTTGAGGGCAAGCATGTGTGTTCCTTTGGTTTGTTATTTCCACTCGCGCGACTTGCCGAACGGCGTGGCGCGACCGGGGTAGAAGCGTTTGAACGCCAGCGAGCGGCGTCCCGTCCTGGAAAGCTGCGGGTCGAACACGGCGGCGCGGGACAGCGCCCAGGTGCCCAGCACCCAGATTCCGATCCCGAGCCCCGCCGCCCACAGCTTGGCCAGCGAGAACACGAAGACCCCCGCCAACGTCATCAGGGCCAGCACCAGGGTGCGCTCACCGCCGAGCATCAGGAGCGGCTTGTTGAGCGAGCCATGGATCGGCGCGGAGATGTCGTCCTGCTCGTCCATGGCGGCAGCCTCAGATCACGGCGCCGGACAAGCCGAGCGCCGACAAGAACTTGTTGCCCATCACGATCATCGCCACGCCCAGTACGACGTACAGCGCTTTCTTGGCGATACCGCCCAGTTCTTCGCCGAACACCAGCGCGGCGCCGGCGGCGAGGAAGGCGATCACCGAGATGCCGGTGGCCACCGGCCCGGTCAGGTCGTTCTGCAGGGTCTGGATCGGCGTGTCCCAGGGCAGGCCGCCCGAGGTCGACGCCATGGCTTCAACGCTGGTGGCCAGGAACACGGCGGCGGCGAGAGTGAGGCGGCGCACGACGGCGGCGCGCAGGTTGCGGACGGTGGAGAGTTTGAGCAGCTTCATGATGGGGTCCTTTCGTAACCAGTTAAACAGTGACAGTGGCGCAGACCTCGTGGCCCGCATGCATGCTTATTGCCAGGCGCCGCAAACCGTGATCACCGCCCGCGTGGATCGCGCTGCGGCCCGCGTGCCGGTGTGCGCTCGACGTCGATCTGCGCGCGCTCCTGCTCGACGATGTGCTGCAGATCGGCATCCTGGACGCCCACACCCAGACGTGCGGCCTGACGCGCGGCCTGCTCGCGGAATGCGGCATCGCCCGTGATGAACACTTCACCGCCATACTTCTGCGCGGCCAGCAGCAACCCGGCGTCAATGGTGTCGGCGTCAGCCATGTGGACGTCGATGCGGGGGCCGGAATCGGTCAGGCGCACCAGCCCCTCGCGGTCGTGGTACTCGATGCGCTGCGCCAGGCGGTCGATGCGGATGCGGGCGTCTTCCAGGGCGAAGGTTTTCCTTCGCGCCGCCGTGGGATCGAGTGGCGCACCAGCGATGGAGCCAGCCGCAGACCCAAAGGCAGGTACATCCGCACGCAACGGATCGAGGTCTTCACCCTCGAAGCCTGGCTTATCCTTGCTGCGCTTGCGGCCGTCCTGGTACTGGATGCCGCGCAGGGCCGCTGCCGCCGCATCGTCGCCGGCCGCAGCCTGGCGCTCCAGCCATTCGGGCCATTCCAGGCGCGGCGCATCCTTGGTGATCGATGTGCGCTCCGCCCGTTGGCGGCGCTGCAGTTCCTGGCGGCGCACCACGGCCTCGACCGCCCACAGCCCTTGCGCGATCGTCCTGCTGCCATGCTCGGCGGTCAGTTCGGCAAGACGTGCGGGCTTGATGGCCTTGAGTTCCTGCCGCAGCGCGCTGCGCTCGTCCTTGTGATGCGCGCGCAGGCCGCCGACCAGGGCCTTGCGGGAGCGTTTCTGCGCCGCCTGGTCATGCTTGTAGGCATCGGCCAGGGCTTTGCGCGCCAGGGCGCGGGCTTCGCGCTTGGCCTGGCGCTCGGGCGCAGGTCCGGTGCGGCCAGGGATGTCCTGCAGGCCGGGTTCGGTGCCGGCGCGGACGTTGTCGACGAAGCGGGCATAGGTCTTCGCGGGGTTCGCGCTTTCATGCAAACCCAAACCGGGGGCAAGAAAGGGTTGACCGAACTTGGTTTCCAGCCGACCCAGGCTCAAGCTGTAATGCACACCGCTGGCCTTCGTGCTGGTGGTGCGCCCATCGGGCAGTGCGGTTTCGATGACGAGGCCGCCACCCTGCAACCGCAGGGCGCAGCCGCGTTCGGCCAGCCTCTGGTGCAGTTCGTCCCAGGACCGGGCGGCCAGCAGTTCGTCCTTGGCGCGCTTGGTGAGCCAGTCGGCCAGGCTTGGCACGCCGGTGTGGACTTCCGCGGCCCTGGCGCCAGGCGTCGGCGCGCGCTCCTGTTTGCCGCCCAGCCCGAGTTGCTGGCGCTGGGATTTGCTCAGACGGGTGATCGCACCGTCGATGATGACGTGCGGACCATTGTCGTGCGCCCAGCCCTGGGCAAGTTCCAACTCGCGGCAGGCCTTGTCCAGCACCAGGAAATCCAGTTTGGGCGGGCCGGCCAGGTGCAGCTTGTCGGGGTGGACGCGGTTGGCGAGGATGTGGGTGTGCCAGTGGTGGTCACGGTCGGTGTGCAGTCCCCACACCGCTTGATTCTCCTGCAGGCCCAGGGCCTTGAGGGTGTGCGCGGCGGCTTGCTGGCATTGCTCCGGGGTCGGGTGTTCGCCCTCGCGCCAGGACAGGACGTAGTGATAAAAAGGATTGCTGGTGAACCGGTTGCGCACCCGGCCCGCTTCCGCGGTGTAGTCCATCATGCGGATCGCCAGGTCGCGATCCAGCGGATCGGTGAGATCGAGGTCGCCGAGTTCAAGGTTGAAGCTGCCGCCGGCGACGTCGCGCTCCAGCGCATGCTCCTGCGCGCCTTGGCGGAAGATGTAGTGCACGCCATGGTGCGCGGACACCTTCCCGCCGCGTCCGTTCGACAGTTTGACGACCTTGGCGAGCATCACGCATCCCCATGCTCGCCGCCGGCATCGTCTTCGCCGGAGAGCTTGCGGGCGTGGGCCAGGACAGTTTTCATCGCGGCCCAGTGCGCGCGCTTTTCTTCGTTCGTCCAGTTCGATTCCTTGGGGTACAGGCTCTTGAGCATGGCCCCCAGGCGGCGCAGCTCGAACACGGCGCTCTCATCGACGCGGGACACGAGGCGCAGGTTGCCGCCGGACAGGGCGAGGTCGCGCACGAACACGCCGGGGCGCATGCCGGCCTGCGCGGCGTGGTGGTTGATGGCCTCGATCTCGGAGGTCGAGATGCGGAAGTGAAAAAAGCGGTCGCGCGGGGTGTGCGGGGTGCGTGGGGTATGTGGGGGTTTGCGTGCGGCTGGCATGACATGCTCCGTGATGGTGTTGCTCTCACGGGCTTATGCACGGTGGGCGCAAAGCGTGGGGTGGTGCGGGCCAGCGGCAGGCAAGGCACCCGCAGGCGCGGCGCCAGGACGAAGGCGGGGGCAAGAACGATCACAACCAGCAACCGGGACAATCGACCGGAACCGGCTTGCCATGGATAACCAAGTAGGTTATTATTGCTGGATGGAGAAAAGCACGCCCCATTGCAAGCTGTCGGTCATCAAGGCCATGATCGAGGCGGGCAAGGTGCGTTCAACCCTGTCGGCACTGGCGGGCAGCGCCGCGATGGGTTTTGACTTTGTGGCAATGGTCCATGTGGTCAAGACGCTGACCGCTGGCGATTTCTACAAGAGCATGACCACGCACGCCGACCACAGGGTCTGGCAGGACGTGTACCGACCCACGACGTCCGCCGGAGAGGTCTACCTGAAACTGACGGTCATGGATGATGTGCTCATCGTGTCATTCAAGGAGCTATGAACATGAAATGTCCAACTTGCGCAGCGGCAGAACTGGTGCATGACACGCGCGATCTGCCGTACACCTACAAGGGGGAACTGACCACCATTCCGGCAGTGACCGGCGACTTCTGCCCAGCCTGTGGAGAGGCCGTCCTCGACATGACCGAATCGGCCAGAATCAGTACGGCGATGCTGGAATTCAACAAGCAGGTCAATGCCTCGATCGTGGACCCTGGCTTCATCGTCCGCGTGCGCAGAAAGCTTGCCCTTGACCAGCGCGAAGCCGCCGAAATCTTCGGGGGCGGCGTCAATGCGTTCTCACGCTACGAAAATGGGAAGACCAGGCCGCCCTTGGCCCTGGTGAAGTTGCTCAAGGTGCTCGACCGGCACCCGGATCTGTTGAACGAGGTCCGGGCAGCATAAGGCCCGTCACGTCCGCGCGGCGACAAGCCGCTCCCAGTCTTTGACGCGCGGCAGATGGTCGCTGATCGCTTCTTGGTAGAGCCGATCCACGCTGCAAAGATCGGCACCGGCTTCGCGGGCGCAACCCAGGATCAGCGCGGGAGCGGTTTCGACAAATAGCGTCAGCAGCAGGCCGCGAACCGCTTCCGTCCGGCTTCCGGCCTGGACATGGCTCACGCTCCCCTCACGCAGCGCAAGGGCAAGGTGTTCAGGTTTAACCAGCGGGCCGACCGGGGTGTTGAGATGACCGACGGCGAGATCGAGTTTGCTGTTGCGCATGGGAACGATTTTGCAGCAAATCAGGCCAGCCGCTCGACATGGAAGCCACCGCTGGCCGACCAGCCACGCACGGCGGCCACCTCTTCAACCTTGCGGCCCGTGGCGGTGCGCTTGATGGAGACGACCACATTCACGGCTTCGGCGATGAGCTCGGGGTTCGGCGGCACGCCCGCTTCCTGGATCAACTGGCCGATGCGGGTCAGCGCGGCGCTGGCGTCGTTGGCGTGCACAGTGCTGACTCCGCCAGGATGGCCCGTGTTCCAGGCCTTCAGCAGAGCCAGGGCGCTGCCGTCCCGCACCTCACCGACCACGATCCGGTCGGGGCGCAGGCGCATGGTGGCGCGCAGCAGCCTGGTCATGTTGGTGTTGTCGCTGGTGCGCAGGAAGACGACGTTCTCCGCGTTGACCTGCAGTTCACGCGTGTCCTCGATGACCACGATGCGGTGGTCATGGTCAACCTGCGCCACGCAATCGAGGATGGCGTTGGCCGCCGTAGTCTTCCCAGACCCGGTGCCTCCACTCACAAGGATGTTTTGCCGCCCCACAACGGCCTCTTCGATGGCCTGTTTCTGGGCTTTGGTCATGATGCCCTTTTGGACGTAGTCGTCCAACGTAAACACCAGCAGCGCTTTCTTGCGCAACGCGAAGCTGGCGCGCTCAGCAAGCGGTGGGATCAGCGCTTCAAACCGAGACCCGTCCAGCGGCAGCTCGCATTCCAGAATCGGCCGCTCTGAGGTCACTGTGGTTTCAAGCATCGCGGCGGCCGTGTTGACGATGGTCAACGCTTGCACTGCAGGCACTTCGCCAACCCTTTCCATCCCTACGCCCAGCTTGTCAATCCAGAGCGTGCCGTTTGGATTCAACATGATTTCGACCACGGCCGGGTCGGTCAAAAACCCCAGGATTTGCGGGCCCAGGGCGCGTTTCAGTGCCTCGATCTGTCTGGTTTTGGTTGTTGATTCGTTTGCGCCCATTTCGATGCCCCTGGTTGCCGATGTGTGCATATCAGCGGGCGACGCAAAGCAAAGCGTGATGGGTGGCGGTTGAAAAAGTTTGTAACGGAACGCTGGCCGCATCAAGCCCAGGCGCGGTAAACGACCTATTGTTTGTGTATTGTTTGTTCATTCTTTGTGGTTTCTTTCTAATTATTATTGTTTATTTTATTATTGATTATGTAGGATTGCATTTATGTAATCGCACTACTAGGATTTGGTCTGTGTCCACCGAGCACTAACAGGATCAGGAGCAGACTATGACCACCAAGCGCATCCGCCAAACCGCATTGCAGATCGCGCAGCAGCACATTGCTGCGGCAAGTCATCGTGGCGTAGCTGAGGCGCTGTTTGACCGCTGCAATTCACCAAGCGCTTTTAACAGGCTGCACAATATGCCGCGCGCGGTGCGCAAACTGACCACGCAGTTTTCAAACGGCGCAAAAACACGTTTTCGCACCGGGCTGATCACCACAAAACATATTTGTCTGGCGCTGGAAAGTTTGGCGAAAAAAATGAAAAGGCGGGCCGGTCAGGGATTCGCTGACTTCACCCACTTCATTTGCTCAGTCGGGGCATGGGCAATCCGCATTGCGGCCCTGGTCATCCCAGCGATCAAGGATGCAAAGCGTCCAAAAATCGATTCCAGGCAAATCGATTTTGAATTCGAGACATCGTTTTCTTAATCCGTATTTGATTATTTTTATAAACCAACAAAGGGCTAATCGTGTCTACAGCAAAGCACCTCTCCACCACAAAGCATCTCGCGACAACTCCGATTCTGGACTGGCCGATCGATGAACTTATTCGTCAGACACAAAAAATTGCCCGATATTGGAACAACGATGAGGCATTCGATAAAAATAATGGCGGGATTTACAGCGGGCATGATGACGATGCCATCGAACTGCGCGGCGCCGAAATCTATTGCCAGGTACTTTCTTATTTGAATGAAAGACCTGATGAGCGCAGCAATCCGCGCAACGGCGTGGATTATATGACGCAGTTCAACCAGATCGCGGCTTATTGCCTGTCAGCAATGATTCAGGCCAACTATGGCCCGCAAGCGGCACGCTTCGATCTTGATGATGGCAATGAAGGTAATGATATCGATCCGCTGAACAAAATTGAAGATAGCGCGCGTGACCGCAACGAAATCAATGAGGTGCGCGAGCGGTGTCAATCTCTTTTCAATCAAATCGGCATTATGACCGAAGCCGATTTTTCTCTTTTTTCAACGCCTGTAGCAATTTTGGCTGAGGCATTGGGACAGTCTGAACGTCAGATTAGCTACATGCGCACGAAGCGACGCAAAGAGATTGTCGCGGCAGCCAAACAGGCCGGCGTGTTGGCCGAACTTAATGACCTCCTTTCAATCTTTCGCACGGCGTCATTGAAATGCGAAGTTGAAATCCAGCGAGACGGTAAAAAACCGCTCGTGATGAAGATCAAGGAATACAAGCGCATTACCGTTGGATGATTACCACCTTACAGCCAGCCCGCCACCAGCGGGCGATAATGGGCTGGCCGCAGGTGTCCAAGTGAGGACTGCGCGGACGGACGGCAAGTCTGCGTTACTCACAACGATGGCGCCCCGCGTCCAGCGCGCCAGCTTGCCACCCGGAATCGCCGGCACGACAACGCCAGCCTGGCTGAACACGCCAGAGGCATAGCGTGCGCCGGCCTGCCCGGCCACATAGCCGGTGTTGTAAGCCGCAAGCGCGCCGCGCAGGCTGCCGCCAGCCTGCTTCATCCCCCGCAACAGAATCGTTTGCGCCGCACCAAGGTTTCGGCATGGGTCGAACACCTGCTGCGCATCAAGGTGCAGCGATGACAGGTTGAGACTGTTGATCTGCGCCAGACCAAGATCAACGGAATGCCTGGCGGCAATGAGTCTGCGCGCCAGGCCGACGGCCTCGAACAGGCTGGCTGGACGATAGCTCTGGCCGGAAGTGTTGTCGTGAATGGCCAGCGGATTACCACCACTTTCTTGCTGCACGAGGGCCGCCATGGTGACGGCCGCCACCTGTGGTGCGCACTGGTGGAGCAAAGCAACGGGCATCATCGCGCCGCCCCGCCGAGCATGGAAAACCGCACGGCTGAGATGAGAGCCAACGACACCACGGCCGCAACAGCGGCCAGCATGCCGATGAACCAGGTCGAATCCTCGAAATCTTTGAAGTCCTTCATGACGACGCCCCCACCAAGCCCTGAAAAATCAATCGCACTTGCACCGCAGCCGACCGCATAAATTCCATGGCCAGCGGCCAGCCGATGGTGAAGTGAATCACCACGGCGAGCCCCAGCAGCGCGAACAGCAGATGCAGCAGTCGCCAGAGCAGCAAGGCCAACTCGATCCCCACCGCGACCTCGATGATTTTCTTGATCATTTCATCGCCTCCCACTTGCTGCCCAGCTTCTTGTCACTTGTCCGATCCGGCCACCAAGCCCCCTTGCAGCCGCCGCAGCGGTAGTAAGCCTTGCCGGTCTTGGTCTCGTTTTTGAAGGTTGACTTCTTGCAGTCCGGGCACTGTGGTCCGCACGCAGCAGGAGCGGCAGCCTTCTGCCCCGCCCCGGCATCGCCAGCCGTCTTGTCTTCGAAGCGCTTGCCAGGCGTCCCCCCGTCATCGCCGAATGCGGCCTGGCAATCCATGCAACGGTGATAGGCGTTCCCCGCCTTGCTTTTCAGCCTCGCGCAGCGTGCGCCACCGCAGGCCGGGCAGGCGTGCATCACCATCTGCGTGTCGGTCAACTTGCCATCCAGCAGCGTCCGGGTGAACCCCCGCGCGGCCTGCACCTGTCCATCCATGAAGCCTGCGAACGGCGCACGACCCGCGGCGATGTCGGCCAGCGCATCCTCTTGCAGCGCGGTGTACCCAGGGTCAGCCAGTTCAGGGGCGACCTTGCGCAGCATGTCGATGAGTTGCACGCCGCGGTCCGTTGGCTGGATTTCCTTCTTGGCACGCTCGGCATACTCACGGATGATGAGCACTTCGATCATCGAAGCCCGCGTCGCCTCGGTGCCCAGGCCCGATGTTTCTTTCAGCCTTGCCTTGAGCTTCGGGTCGGTCACCAGCTTGTGCACGCCGGTCATGGTGGCGATCAAGGTGCCGTCGGTGTAGGGCTTGGGTGGTGTGGTGCGCTTGCCGATGACCCCACCACGCTCGCAGGTGCGGGCCTCGCCCTCGCGCAGCTCAGGCAACGTGCCAGCAGCTTCGCCTTGCTCTTGCCTCTCGTCGTCATCCTTGCCACCGAGCTTTGTCCAGCCCGGCTCCAATACTGTCCGGGCCACAGCACGAAAGCCCAACCCGTCGATGTCGAACAGCGCCTCGCGCGTCTCGAATGTCTCGGGCGGCATGAACAGGCGGATGTAGGACTCGCGGATCAGGTCGAAGACACGCTTCGCATGGGCCGAGAGGCTGGCTGCATCAGGGTTCTGTCCAGTCGGAATCAGGCCGTGGTGCGCCTCGACCTTGCCGGTATTCCAGGCTGCATGCTTGCGCGCCGGGTCCAGCCCGGCAATGCCTTCGCTGCCAATTGCTTTGAGGATGCCACCAGCACTGCTGTGCATCTCGATCGGCAAGTAGGAACAGTCGGTGCGCGGGTAGGTGGTGATCTTGGCTTCGTACAGTTCCTGCGCCGCAGCTAGTGTGTCCTTGGCCGACAGACCGAAACGGCTGCTGGCGGCTTTCTGAAGCCCGCCCAGGGTGTAGGGCAGGGGAGCGGCGCGCTCACCCGTCTTGCGCGTGAACTTCGTGACACGGGCCGCCTTGCCGGTGATCCGACGCGCAGTCTCGTCGGCCTTGGCCTTGTCCAGCAGCCGGCCGTCTTCGTCAACAAAATCATCGGGCACTTGCCATGCCGCCTTGATGCCACCATCCAGGTGCGCCACGACCTGATAAAAATCGCAGGCCTTGAAGTGCTCGATCTCGCGCTTGCGATCCACCAGCAGCGCCAGGGTCGGGGTCTGCACCCGGCCGATGCTCCAGGCGCCGGGCACGCCGCAGGCCTGCAGGTTGCGGCTGAGTGCGATGGAGCCATTCATGCCCATCAGCCAGTCGGCACGTTGGCGAGCCAGGGCGGATTCGTAAAGCGGTCGCATGGTGTCGTTGCTCTGGATGCCAGCCAACGCCTTGCGCACGCTGGCATCATCGAGGCTGGACAACCACAGGCGCGAAGTCTTGCCTTTCCAGCCCAGGTGCAGCAGCACTTCGTCCACCAGCAACTGGCCCTCACGGTCGGCGTCGCCAGCGTTGACGACTTCGGTGGCGTCCTTGAGCAGATCGCGGATGACCTTGACCTGTTTGCCAGCGCCATCGCGCGGTGACAGCTTCCAATGATCAGGAAGGATGGGCAGATGCGAGGCGAGCACCTTGCCGCCGTCCACGTAGTCCTCGGGTCTGGCCTGCTCCAGCAGGTGGCCGAAGCACCAGGTCACACGGGTTGCCCCCGCGCATTCGATGAAACCGTCCGACTTGCGGGCACCGCCCAGCACGCCAGCGACGGCTTGGGCGACAGAGGGTTTTTCGGCGATGATGATGCGCATGCTGGGCTCCAGGGAATAGGAGCCGGGTGCGTTGGCACCACCCACGAATCACGGCAAGGACAATCAGGAATCCGTGAACCGCACCCGGCATGTGCTTATGCCGGGGTGGCGCAAAGCGTGATGGCGCGGCAGGCAAGGCACCCGCTGCGCGGCGCCAAGACAAAGGCAGGGGCAAGGAAAGATTGTTTAGGCGTCCAGCGCGGCGGCGATGTCGGCGGGGATGGGGTGGTAGTAACGCGCCAGCATCGCGGCGGTCTTGTGGCCGGTGACTTTCATCAAATCGTGCATCGGCAGTTTGCGGGCCATGCGGCTGGTCGCTTCATGGCGCAGATCGTGGAAATGGAAGTCTTCGATGCCAGCCTGCTTCATGGCGTCTAGCCAGTAGTCTTTGAGGACTGTTTCGCTGACTGGGAAGATGCGCGGATCAACTCCTTGTTTCGGTGTCACTTTGATGGCCGCCAGGGCGGCGCTGGAAAGCGGCACTTTGCGAGAAGTTCCGTTTTTGGTGTCGGGCAGCAGGACATAATGCTCGGTCACATGCAGGTTGTCCCTTGTCATCGCCAGTAGCTCACCCTTGCGCATGGCGGTTTCGAGAGCGACTGTGACAATTTGTCGGAACCATTGCTTGGGATGCACAACGGCGCGGTGTATCCGTGATGCGCAGATCGCATCGATGGCCGCAAACAACCGAGCTTCCTCGTCACCAACGAACCGCCGGTCTCGCTCGTTGTTGACCTTCGGCTTGGCGACCTGTTTGACCGGATTGATGGACAAGCCAAGACCCCATTCCTTGATCGCAGTCGTGAACAGGTGCGAGATCAAGGCAAGCTCAAGCCGGGTGGATGCTGGCGAAACTGTCTTCAGTCTGGCGTTGCGGTAGCGCGCGAAGTCATCGCTGCGCAGATCACCGATGGCACGCTTGGCCAGCGGTTGCTCCAGCAGGAATTCGATGCGCGAGTGTTCTTGCCTGGCGCCCTTTTTCAGAGTGCTGACCTCGACGTCGTAGCGGCGCAGGCAATCAGCAAACGAGATGATCTTCGCTGGCCGGTGATCGACGTGCTGGCCGCGGTCGATGTCCGATTCGGTCTTGCGCGCCCAGGCCTCGGCTTCGGCCTTGGTGTCGAAGGTGTTGGAGATGGCCGGATAGCCCTTGCGCCGGATCAACGCACGCCACGCACCAGCACGCTTTTGGAAGCTCGCCATGGTTCAGTCCTTGGTTCAACGCGGTGGCTGAGAGTGTACCCAAGTGAACCAAAAGTGAACCAAACTCAAAGGCGCAAAGAAAAAGGCTTTACAGCTTTCACCGTAAGGCCTTGATTTTCCTCTGTGTTTGGTGGCTCCCCGAGCTGGGCTCGAACCAGCGACCTGCGGATTAACAGTCCGTCGCTCTACCAACTGAGCTATCAGGGAACAGCTTTCAAGTATAGCCTGGGCTTAAAGCTGTCAGCAAGAGCCAGCCCGGATCCCAGTCACAAGGGATGCGTTAAAAAGGGATGCGTTAAAAAGGCTGATATTCAGAAACGGCAGCTCAGTCGAAGGCCGGCGACTCCACCCCCAGCACTTTATGCAGCTTGGGGCTGGTGGTGGTGTACTGCAGATGGATCTTCTTCTCCGGGAAGATGGTGTGCGCCGCGCCGAACGCCGCCAGCGCCGCCTCGTGAAAGCCCGAGAGAATGAGCTTCTTCTTGCCCGCATAGGTGTTGATGTCGCCCACGGCGAAGATGCCCGGCACATTGGTCTCGAACTTCTCCGTGTCCACCTTCACCTGCTTGCGCTCCAGCTCCAGCCCCCAGTGGGCAATGGGGCCGAGCTTGGGGGACAGGCCGAAGAACACCAGCAGCACATCCAGCGGCAGGCGCCGGGTGATGCCGTCGTTGCCCGTGACCTTGATCTCGGTGAGCCGCCCCTGGCGCTGCTCGAAGCCGCTGATCTGGCCGACGACGCATTGCATGGCATGCTGCTCGCACAGCGCGTGCATCTTCGCCACCGAGGCCGGGGCGGCGCGAAAGCCGTCGCGGCGATGGATCAGCACCACGCTCTGGGCGCGGTGCTCCTCGCTCTGGGCGAAGTGCAGGGCCCAGTCCAGCGCCGAGTCGCCGCCGCCCACCACCACCAGATGCTGGCCGGCGAACGGGGCCGGGCTCTTCACCCGGTAGAACAGCTGCGTGCCCTCGAAGGGCTCGAGCCCCTCGACCTTCAGGGTGCGGGGCTGGAACGAGCCGACGCCGGCGGCGATGAACACGGTCTTGGTGAGCAAGGTGGTGTCCTTGGAGGTGCGCACCAGGAAGCGGCCGTCGTCCTGGCGCTGCAGCTCGGTGACGTCCTGGCCGAGGTGAAACGTGGGGTGAAAGGGCGCGATCTGCTGCAGCAGGCTGTCGGTGAGCTGTTGGCCGGTGCACATGGGCACGGCGGGGATGTCGTAGATGGGCTTGTCGGGGTAGAGCTCGACGCACTGGCCGCCCAGGCGGGGCAGGCTGTCGATGACATGGGCCTTGATCTCCAGCAGCCCCAGCTCGAACACCTGGAACAGGCCCACCGGGCCGGCACCAATGATGACGGCGTCGGTCTCGATGGGAGTGCCTTGCTGGCGAGGGATGTCGGCAATCGCCGGGTCGATGTGCATGTCCATGGATTGATCGATGAAAGGGGGTGTGGCTGGGCCAGCGCGATCAGCGCTCGAGCAAGGAGAACTTGCCGGGTTTGCCGTTCCATTCCTCGCCGTCGGGCGGAGCTGGCTTGCGCTTGGTGATGCTGGGCCATTTGCGCGCCAGCTCGGCGTTCAGGGCGATGAAGGCTTGCTGGTCGCCGGGCACGTCTTCCTCGGCGAAGATGGCATTGGCCGGGCACTCGGGCACGCACACGGCACAGTCGATGCATTCGTCGGGGTCGATGGTCAGAAAATTTGGACCTTCGCGGAAGCAATCAACCGGGCACACGTCCACGCAGTCGGTGAACTTGCACTTGATGCAGTTTTCAGTCACGACGAAAGTCATCGTTCAGCCTGTTGCTTGGTGTTGAGGAAGCGGTCTATTTTATCGGGCCGACTTGCCCCCGCAGCTTGTGGCAAATCAAGCCCGCTTCCAGCGCGACCAAAGGCGGGCGGGTGCCAGCAACCCACATCCAGTTTGGGGAATTGCCGGGTTTGCCCGGCGGTGTACATTTCGATGCACAAACGCTGCCTCAAGAACCTCTCGGTGTTGCTGCGGCGCCCACAAAACCAAGATTCAGGAGACGAGCATGAATGGAATGATGCAGGCGCACGGCTTGAGCATCTCGGATTTGATCGAGTTCGCGGCGCGCTATCACGGCGATACCGAAATCGTGTCGCGCCGGGTCGAAGGCGATCTGCACCGCACAAACTATGCCGAGATTCGTGGCCGCTCCAAGCGCGTGGCTCGCGCCCTGGACACGATGGGCCTGGCGGCTGGCGATCGCGTGGGCACCCTGGCGTGGAACGGCTATCGGCACTTCGAGCTGTATTACGGCGTGTCGGGCAGCGGGCGGGTGCTGCACACGCTCAACCCCCGCCTGCACCCGGACCAGATCGCCTGGATCATCAACCATGCCGACGATCGGGTGCTGTGTTTCGACATGAGTTTTGCCCCCATCGTCCAGGCCGTCGCTTCGCGTTGTCCGCGCGTCAGGCATTGGGTGGCGCTGTGCGATGCAGCCCGCATTCCTGCTGAACTGCAGCAGGCCGTACCCAATCTGCGCAGTTACGAAACCCTGCTGGCGGGGCTGAGCGACGACTACGCCTGGCCGGAACTGGACGAAAACGCGGCCTCGTCCATGTGCTACACCAGCGGCACCACGGACAACCCCAAGGGCGTGCTCTACAGCCATCGCTCCACCGTGCTGCATGCCTACGCGATTGCCCTGCCCGACGCCATCAACCTCTCAGCCCGCGACGCCGTGCTTCCGGTGGTACCCATGTTCCATGTGAACGCCTGGGGCATTCCCTATGCCGCCGCACTGGTGGGCTGCAAGCTGGTGTTTCCCGGCCCTTCGCTCGATGGCGCATCGCTGTTCTCGCTGATGGATGCCGAGGGCGTGACCTTCGCCGCCGGCGTGCCGACCATCTGGCTGGGGCTGCTGAACCAGATGCAGCAGCAGGCGCGCAAGCCAGCGGCGCTGCAGCGTGTGCTCATCGGCGGTTCCGCGGCGCCTGCGTCGATGATCGCGGCATTCCAGGACGGATACGGCATCGAAGTGCGCCACGCCTGGGGCATGACGGAGATGAGCCCGGTCGGCACGGTCTGCACGCTGAAAAACAAGCACCTGGATCTTCCCGCCGCGCAACGCATGGCGGTGCAGACCACACAGGGACGGCCGGTTTTCGGGGTGGAACTGCGGGTGGTGGATGGAGACGGCAAGGATCTACCCTGCGATGGCAAGTCGGTGGGCGAACTGCTGGTGAAAGGACCGTGGATCGTGCAGGACTACTACCAGTCCGGCAAACCCAGCCCCCTGCGCGACGGCTGGTTTCCAACGGGGGACGTGGTCGCCATCGACCCGGACGGCTATGTGCGCATCGTGGATCGCAGCAAGGACGTGATCAAGTCCGGTGGCGAGTGGATCAGCTCGATCGACATCGAGAACATCGCCATGGCACATCCCGCCGTGGCGATGGCGGCTTGCGTCGCCATGCCCGACGCCAAGTGGGATGAGCGCCCGCTCCTGGTCGTGGTGAAAAGGCCAGAGGCTTCAGTGGCTCAGGAGGAGTTGCTCGCTTTCTATGAAGGCAAGGTGGCCAAGTGGTGGATTCCCGACGGCGTGCGTTTCGTCGACGCCATTCCCCTGGGAGCCACCGGCAAGATTCTCAAGAACAAACTGCGCGAACAACTCCAGGCCGCCACGGTCTGATGCGCATCGGCCACACACCGCCCGTGGCCGAAACGCTCAGGGTCTGAAGCGCACACCGCACCGCCTCCGGCGCGCTCAGCTCGTGCCGGCCGCCGGTGCATGCGCGCGGGCTGATTGGCTGGCACGCTGCCAAGACTCATGGCCGAGCATGCCGGCAATCATCGTCAGAAAAAACACCCCTTCCTGCCAAGTGAAGGCGCCCAGCGAGGCGAGAGACGGTCCTGGGCATAGCCCGTCCAAACCCCAGCCCACGCCAAAAATGGCGCTGCCGAGAAGCAGCTTGCCGGTGATGCCGAAGCGCGGCGGGAAGGCAATGGTGTCGCCCAGAAGTGCCTTTTCGCGGCGCGAGGCCAGTTGCATCATCGGCAGCGCGACCACCACGGCGCTGATCATGACCAGCATCAGGCTGGGATCCCACGGGCCGGCGATGTTGAGAAAGCCCAGCACCTTGACCGGATCGGTCATGCCGGAGATCAACAGGCCAAAGCCGAAGGCCAGACCGCAGACGAAGGCAAAGATTTTCATCACGTACTCCCGTGGGGTTTAGATCCGATGGCCCAGCACCGCCGTGGCGATGCCAAAGCTCATGAACACGGCCACTGCTGCGGCTGAACGCACCGACAAGCGCGACAGCCCGCAAACGCCATGACCACTGGCGCAACCCGAGCCCATGCGGGTGCCGAAGCCAACAAGCAACCCGGCAATGGCGATGACAGGCCACGATTCGCCGAAGCTTGCGCCCGGCACCGGCACGAACAGCGCCCAGATGAACGATGCGGCGACGATGCCCGCAAGAAACGTCACGCGCCAACCATCGGGTCGGGTGCGTGTGGCGAGGTCGTTCAAGGTGCTGCCCAGGATGCCGCTGATGCCGGCAATCTTGCCGGCGCCAAGGGCCAGGGCTCCGGCAGCCAAGCCGATGAGAGCGCCGCCGGCAATGGCGGTACCCGGCGTAAACGCAGCGGAATCGAGCTGGAACAGCATGGTTTGTCTCCTCGATTGA